>Ga0081455_10000091_pt1 | contig 97617 bp, 95 predicted proteins | sample TabmetS3T2R1_FD_70207 | JGI IMG/M metagenome (GOLD analysis project Ga0081455, IMG submission 70207) | Tabebuia heterophylla rhizosphere microbial communities from the University of Puerto Rico - S3T2R1 | ecosystem: Host-associated > Plants > Roots > Rhizosphere ... | reverse complement strand
CGGGAACGTGAATCCGCATCGATTCTCCGAGATTGCCGGAGAGGACGCCCTTCACCCAGTAGAAATATTGAATGGGAATCGGCTGGTCGAGGTGATACTGGCGGCGGATCTGCTCGATCACGGCCGGATCGCGCTCCTCTCCAGCCATGATCAGGGCGGGGTCGCCGGGCAGCAACTGCTGCAGCGAGAAGATGATCACCGACACAAAGAACAAAGTCGGGATCAGCTGCAGCAGCCGTTTGCCGAGGAGGTTCAACATTGGCGGCCCTCCGGAGGACGGCAGCGGTCACTTCAGCGACAGTCCCACAACGCGCACCAATCCATCCGGCATCTGTTTGTAGCCGGTGAGCTTGGTCGAGTGCGCTATCAGAATGCGGCGGTGATAGAGATAAATCTTGGGAAGGTCCTCAAGGATGGTCTTTGTCAGCTTTTCGTAGATTGCCTTGCGCGCGGCCACGTCGGAGGGAATGCGCGCTTCGTCAAGCAGTTTGTCGACCTCGGGCTTGCAATAGCCCATCGAATCCTGCGGCGCGTTGCACTTGAAGAAGATGTAGGTGTTGCCGTCGGGGTCCGTGCGTCCGCTCCAGGCCAGGAGATAAGCCTGGTAGTTGCCTTGCTCGGCCTGCTTGAGCGACGTGGCAAATTCGGTGACGCGGATCTTCATATTGATTCCGATCTCGCCTGCCATCGCCTGGATCACTTCGGCGACCGCCTGGGTTTCCGCGCCCTTGGGCACCATGAAGTCGATTTCGAAAGGCGCCGTAACGCCGGCCTCCTTCAGGAGCGCCTTGGCTTTCGCGACATCGCGTTTCGAAACAGGAAATGCCTTCTGATAATAGGGGTTTTCCGGGTTCACCCACTGGTTGCCCGGCCTGAATTCTCCGTTGAAGACGACCTGGTTCAGCGCTTCGCGGTCGAGCGCGAGCTCGAGCGCCTGGCGGACTTTCGCGGATTGGCCGAGCGGGTTCTTCGAGGCGTCGCCGTTGCCGACATTGATATCGAGTCCCTGGTAGCCAAGCTCCAGCGCCGTGGCGAGCTGCAGATTTTTGTCGTCGCGCACATGTTTGATATCGGTTGCCAGCACGCGCTCGATCAGGTCAAGCGCGCCGGACTTGAGGTTGGCGAGACGAACCGTGGAGTCGACGATCGGCAAATAGATCACCCGGTCGATATGGATGTTGTCCTTGTTCCAGTAGTCCTGGAATTTTTCGAAAACGATCCGGTCCTGCTGCACGCGCTCAACGAATTTGTACGGCCCGGCACAGACCGGACGCAGGCCAAACTTGTCGCCTTGCTCTTTGGCGGCCTTCGGCGACACCATCATGCCGGCCCGGTCGGTGAACTGCGCGATCAACGGTGAGTAAGGGCTCTTGAGCACGACGTTGATCGTGAGCGGATCAGCCACATCCACGTGATCGACGGCGGCCAGCTCCGGCTTGCGGAACGAACCCGTCATGGTGAGATGGCGCTCGAGCGAGAACTTCGCCGCTTCGGCGTTGAAAGGCTCGCCATCGTGAAACTTGACGCCAGGCCGGAGCTTGATCGTGACGGTCTTGCCGTCGGCGGACGTGGAATGCGACAGCGCGAGTTGCGGCACCACGTTGAGGTTCTGGTCGATGTCGAACAGCTTGTCGCAGAACGAAGCAAAGACAATCCGGCCGACATAGGTTCTGGCGAGCGAGGGATCGAGCACGTCCGGATCTTCGGCCAACCCGATCCGCAGCGTCGTCTGGGCCGTGGCAGGCACGCAGGTCAATGCAAAGTACGTGGCCGCCAAAGCGGCCCAGCGAATGATTTTCATGGTTCCCCTCACGCAGTTCAGCGGCGTTCAGGCGCGCCGTTTAGACCTCTCGAATTCAGTGTAGCAGCAACCGCGGTGGCCCCAACACCGGGTTTACGGGTGAATTCCGCCATCAGCCGTTCGAGACGCGCACCGGGCGCTTCCTGCTCGGCCAGGCCGGACATAGCGGGCAATTCGCGCCAACGGTGGCAAGCGGTCGCATGTCCGCTCTGATCGGCGATAAGCGCCGGCCGCTCGATCCGGCAACGTTCGATCGCGTAAGCACAGCGCGGGTGAAGGTGGCATCCCGTCGGCGGTGAAAGCGGGCTCGGAACATCGCCCTCCAGCAGCTGCCGCTGTCGTCGCGAATGGGGCTGCGGGAGCGGGATCGCCGAGAACAGGGCACGGGTATAGGGGTGCCGTGGATTCGTGAACAGTTCGTCCGCAGTCGCGGTCTCGACGATGCGGCCGAGATACATGACCGCAATCCGATCGGCGATGTGTTTGACCACCGAAAGATCGTGCGAAATGAAAATGTAGGTGAGGGCAAGGCGCCTGCGAAGGTCGGCGAGCAGGTTGAGCACCTGCGAGCGAATCGAGACATCGAGCGCCGAAACCGGCTCGTCACAAACAATAAGCTTCGGTTCAACTGCGAGCGCACGCGCGATCGCGATGCGCTGCCGTTGTCCGCCGGAAAATTCGTGCGGGTATCTTTGAGCGTATCTCGGGTCGAGCCCGACGAGACTGAGAAGCTCGGCCACACGATCGCGCCGGCGCGTTGCGGGAACGATATCGTGCAATGCGAGCGGCTCGGCGATCAGCTCTCCCACGGTCATTCGCGGGTTGAGCGACGAATAGGGATCCTGAAAAACGATCTGCGCCTTTCGGCGAAAGGCCCGCAGCTCCTTCTCGCCAAACTCAAGGATACTGCGGCCTTCGAAACGGATGTCGCCCGCCATGGGCTCGAACAGCCGCAGGATCAGCCGGCCGACCGTCGACTTGCCGCAGCCGGTTTCGCCGACGAGCGCGAGGGTGCTGCCGGCCGATACAGTAAGGTCGACGCCGTCCACGGCCTTGACCGTCGCCAGCGCCCGGCCGAATGGCGAGCGGCGGGTCACAAAATGCCGCACTAGGCCTTCGACCTCCAGCAGCGCGCTCACGCAACGATCCTTTCCAGCGGGGCCTTGACGCATCGTGACCAATGTCTTGTCCCGATATCCACGATGGGTGGAGCACCGCTCACGCAAATCTCGCTTCTGAACGGACAGCGCGGCGCAAAGCGGCAGGCTTGCGGAACGGCGCTCATGTCCGGAAGCGAGCCTTCAATGGTCGCGAGAGTGTCCACTCGGCGATCAAGCCGGGGAATGGAGGCCAGGAGCCCCACGGTATAGGGATGTTGCGGGGACTCGAACAATGCATCGACCGGCCCATGCTCGACGATTTCGCCGGCATACATGACCGCAACTTCGTCGCAGATCTCCGCGACCACGCCCAAATCGTGCGAAATCAGGACAATGGCGGCGTTGGTTTTTGCTTTCAGGCTGCGCAACAAGTCGAGCACCTGCGCCTGGATGGTGACATCAAGCGCCGTGGTCGGCTCGTCGGCGATCAGCAGCTTTGGGTCGCACGCAAGCGCCATGGCGACCATCGCGCGCTGACGCATACCGCCCGAAAGCTTGTGCGGGTATTCGTCCACGCGCTGTTCGGGCGAGGGGATTCGGACGTCCCGCAGCAGCTCGATGGCGCGAACGCGTGCCTCGCTGCGGGTGAGCCCGCGGTGGCGCACCAGAGTTTCAATGATCTGCTCGCCGATCGTGTAGGCCGGATTGAGCGAGGTCATCGGTTCCTGAAAGATCATGGCAAGACGGTCGCCGCGAAGATCGCGCATCGCCGCGTCGGTGAGATCAAGAAGATTGTTGCCGTCAAAACCCACGCGGCCGGAAACCTCGGCGGATCCCTTCGGCAGCAGGCCCATGATCGCGAGCGCCGTGACGCTCTTGCCGCAGCCGGATTCGCCGACGAGCCCAAGCGTAACTCCTGGCGCGAGGTCGAAGCTTACACTTTCGACCGCATGGGTTATCCGGCCGCGATCGCCGTGAAACACGACCTTGAGATTTTCGACGTCGACGAGAGGCGTCATTGTCGCTTCTCGCCGTCAAACTCGCGAGCGATTTCCATTTCAATGATGGATCGGTCCGTGACGCCCACGGGATCCCGGCGGCCCGGCAGGAAGCGCCGGAACGACATCCATCGCTCGCGGCTCACGCGCTCGAGCCGTTCGAGCTCGGCCAATGGCTCGGCGTGATCGTCGACGCGCAGATCAAGATCCGACCATTCTTCCTCGCCATAAATGAGCAGCGCGGCCGACTGCTTGCCGCGCTTGTCGCCGCCTGCGGCTTCGCCGGCCAGCATCGCCGCAACGAGCCGGCGGGGAAATGGCAGCGCCCTGCCGGCCTGATAGGCACTTGCTGTCTGGTCGAGAACGTCTGCGCCAGCAAGCATGTTTCCGGCGATGGAGAATCCGTCGCCTGCGACATGTCCATGCCAACCGATACATTCCGTCCCGGTATGCGCGGCTATGCAACCGTTCGCGTCGATGATGTGGACCTGGCGGTGGTCGCGCCCGTCGTCGCCGGCGACGAGGGCGTCGACGATTGCATCCGCGGGCTTGCCGTCGCGCAGAAGCTGCAACCCCTTGGTGCCATAAAACGGATTCAACAGCGCCTGCGTCGCGATGGCTCCCACACCGGCGGCGATGAAAGGCACCCGCGCGCCGGCGGCAAAAAATTTTGTTGCCACTGCAATGCCGAAACAGCCGGTGGCTTTATCGCGGGCAATGATGGACCAGGTCATGTGCGCTCAAAGTTAGCGCACACGCGCAGATTTTGAATAAGAATTTTGCGGCCCCGCGCGCCGGCCCGCTAGTTCACCGCGACGCCCGCATCCTTGAGAACCTTGCCATAGCGCTCGGTGTCGCTCTTGATGATCGCGTCGAATTCCGCCGGCGAGTTGGGGGCGGGGATCGAGCCGAACGTGGTCAGCTTTTCAACCATGTCAGGCGTTTTCAGCACCTGGGCGACGTCCTGGCTGATCTTGGCGACGACTGCAGGCGGCGTTCCGGCCGGCGCCATCAGGCCGAACCAGGATTCATACTTGTAGTCCGGAAGCACCGCTTCCGCGATGGTTGGGACATCCGGGAGTTGGGGCGCGCGCTTGGCGGAGTTGATGGCGAGCGCGCGAACCTTGCCGCCCTCGGCCAGCTCCTTCGCGTTGGGAATGGGTGCGAAGTACATCTGGACGTCGCCACGGATCACCGCGTTGGTCGCGTCCGGCACGCCCTTATAGGGCACATGAACCATGTTGATCTTGGTGCCCTGCCTGAAAATCTCGGCGGACAAGAACGACGTGCTGGCGACGCCGGCCGACGAGAAATTCAGTTTCCCCGGCTGCTCGTTTGCAAGCGCGACAAATTCCTTCAGCGTCTTGGCCGGAAAATCGATAGGCACGATCGCAACAAGCGGCACGGAGGCGATCACCGTCACGCCGGCAAAATCCTTCACCGGGTCGAACTGGATGCCCTTGTTCACGGCGCCCGCGATCGTGTGACCATTGGATGTGAGCATCAAGGTGTAGCCGTCGGGCGCGCTCTTCGCGACGGCCGTGGTGCCGGGAAGGCCGGGACGATTTTCCACGACGACCGACTGCTTCCAGATCGGGCCAAGCTTGTCGGCGAGAACGCGGGCCATAGCGTCGGTGATGCTGCCGGCGCCGAACGGGACGATGATGGTCACTGAGCGGCTGGGCCAGGATTGCGCCACAGCCCCGGAGGCCTGGAACAGAAGACCGGAACAGGCCAGAGCGGCCGTGCCCATTGCCATGCAGAATTTTCGAAAGCGAACCATGGACGTCCTCCCAATTGCGTGCCTGGAGGCTGGTGCTCCAATTGCGTGCCTGGAGGCTATTGCTAATGCCGAGGTGCCGTCAAACGGACCGCGAGCTTCCATCCGAAGAAAAACACCGAGAAGTACAGAAAAATGGAAATCGGCACGCTCATCGGGCGCCAGTTTCGATCAAGCACGAGCAGGCCGTTCGCAACGACGAGTAAGACTCCGACGATGATTATGAGGATATAGACCACCAAGAGCCATGCTGTCTGCATTGGTGCGCTCCCGCCGCTGGATCTGGCTTTAGCCTAGCCGCAGGGCCCGAAACTTGAATTGTGCAGATCGTCGCGGCTGACCGTGCGAGGCCTGCGGTACGCCATGGCCGCCCGAGCAGTCTTGCCCACCGGCGGGGCGGCCGATATCGGCTCCAGCGACCCCTTCCGGCGCCGGTTCGGGCCGATACAATACCCTGGCGCACGTTCGGGGGGCAGCAATGCGGCGGCGGGAGTTCATTGCACTTGCAGGCGGCGCGGCCATGGCGCTGCCACGCGTCGTGGGCGCGCAGCAGCAAATACCGTTGCTCGTCTTTTTCAACAGCGGCACGTCATCGTCGCATGTCAAGAACGTGGCAGCGTTTCGCAACGGTCTGAAGGAAGCAGGACTGGTCGAAGGAAAGAACATTGCGATTGAATTCGTCTGGGCGGAAAATCGTTTCGATGGCCTGGAAGCGCTCGCCGCGGAAGTGATCGCACGCCGGCCCGCGGTGATCGTCAGCAATACTTTGGCGGCGATCCGGGCCAAATCGGCCACCACGACAATACCGATCGTGTTCACCACCGGCAGCGATCCAGTCAGGGACGGCCTCGTCACGAGCCTCAACCAGCCGGGCGGCAACGTGACCGGCGTGGTTTTCATTTCCGGCACGGTTGGCGGCAAGCGGCTTGAACTGCTTCGCCAGTTTGTCCCCAAAGCAGGCACCGTTGTCATGCTGACCAATCCCGGTAGCTCCGAGACCGATGCTGAACGCGCGGAGGTCCAGGCGGCGGCGCAAGCGGCCGGCCAGCAGATTCGCATTGTCGAGATCCGCAACGCGGCAGAGATCGAAACGGCGGTCGCGGCGGCGGTAGCAGTCGGCGCGGGCGCGCTGCTGATCGGCACCGGTAGTTTTATGTTCAACAACCGCGTGCCCGTCATCGAGTCAATCGCTCGCCATGCGATTCCAGCAATGTACTCGTCACGCGAAAATGTCGAAGCTGGCGGCCTGATGAGTTATGGCGCGAGCATTTCCGACGCCCTTCAGCAAGCAGGTCGCTATGCGGGACGAATCATCAAGGGCGAAAGGCCAGGCGATCTACCGGTGGTTCAGTCCGTCAAGTTTGATTTCATGATCAACCTCAAGACAGCCAAAACGCTCGGCCTGCAGTTTCATCCGCAGCTGCTGGCTACGGCCGACGAGGTGATCGAATAGCGTCGGTTGTCCGCTTTTGGGCCAAAGCCCATCGCATGAATCGTCCGGGCTTGTGGGTCACAATGTAGCGGCCCGAATTGAATTGAATCCGGTCACGGCTGATGGGCATAATAACGCTTAAGAATTGCCCGTCGCAAAGCCGGGTTCACAAGAAACAAATGGGAGGATGCGGTGTTTGGCCAGATTTTTGCTCGCGTGCTCTTTCCGGTATTTGTGCTGCTCAGCGTGCTCGATGCAGCGCGCGCGGAAGCGATTGCCATCGGCAACTATGGCTCCTCAGCGAACGGCATGCCGTTCGGCGTTGCTTTGGCCAAAGGATATTTTCAGGAAGAAGGCGCCAACGTTACCAGCATCATCGCTTCGGAAGGCGGTGGCACATCGGTTCGCAATGCCATGTCCGGCGTTGCCTATGGAGAGGCCAATCCCGGTGCGATCGCCGTCGCCATCCAGCAGGGCGCTGATCTGAGAATCGTCAGCGACAATGTTCTTACGATCGCGGAATTTGCCTGGCTGGTGAAAAAAGACTCACCGATCAAGACAATCGCTGATCTCAGGGGCAAGAAGATCGGATACACCAATCCGCGTTCGACCAGCCAGGCGCTGGACATTCTCATGCTGGCTAAAGCCGGCCTGAAGCCGGAGGACGCGGAGCTTGTGAAGACCGGCGGCTTTGGCCCGATGGTCGCGGCGCTGGAGCTCGGCCAGATCGACGTCGCTCCCGTGACCGAGCCGCTCTGGTCGAAGGTAAAGGACCAATTCCGCGTGCTCATTACTGGTTCGGAGGCTTTGCCTCCGCTCGACAACGTCGTTGGCGTGGCGACGGCCCAGGCGGTTGCGACGCGCGGCGACTTCATTGCTGCCGTGATCCGCGCGCGCCGGCGCGCCATTCAATTCATGCGCGAGCACCCCGAGGAAGCAGGCGCAATCATCGCCAAGCCGTTCAACATCACCCCGGAAGTCGCAACGAGTGCCATCAAAAACCTGATCAACAGTAAGACTGAAGGCATTCCATATTGGGGTGAGGGCGATATCCATCTCGAGGGAATGAAGCGCATCATCGAGGTGCAGAAGAGCGTTGGCGCGCTGACCGGTGACATCGATCTGTCCAAGGTCATCGATACCCGCTTCCTGCCCGATGACCTGAAAAAAGTGAAATAAGAGCGCTGCGCACCGGAGGATGATCGCGTGTCCGCGGCACAGGTGACGCTGCGCGGGGTGACAAAGGTATTTCCCGCCGGCACAGGCGGGAAAGAGGTGCACGCCCTTGGGCCGATCGACATCGGAATCAGAAAGGGTGAATTTTTCGCGGTTGTCGGGCCGTCCGGCTGCGGAAAATCGACGTTGCTTGAACTGATCGCCGGGCTGACCGCTCCGACGAAAGGAGAGATTGAATTCGAAGGCCGCGCCATCGGTCAGAATGTTCCCGACGGCGTTGGTGTCGTTTTTCAGGAAGACGCCTGCTTTTCCTGGCTGAACGTTCGCGAAAACATCGAATTTGGTCTGCGGCAGAAAGACCTCGCTCCGGAAGAAAAAGCGCGCCGGGCCGCCGCGGTCATCGAAATGATGGGGCTAAGCGAGTTTGCGCGCAGCTATCCGGCGCAATTGTCGGGCGGCATGCGTCAGCGCGTTTGCATTGCGCGTACCATCGTAGCCGAGCCGCGCCTTATTCTCCTCGACGAGCCCTTTGGCGCGTTGGACCAGCAGACCCGGCTGCTGATGGGCGACGAGGTGCTCCGGCTGTGGCGGCAAACGGGCGCCACGGTATTCCTGATCACGCATGCGCTCGACGAGGCAGCCATGCTGGCAGACCGCATCGTCGTGATGTCGGCACGGCCCGGCAAGGTCATCGATCTCGTCGAGACCGGGTGGCCGCGCGAGCGCGATAGCCGGATTGTCGAACGCGAGAATTTCGGCGCACTGACAAGCCGGCTGTGGAAGACCTTGCGTGAGGAATCCCTGAAGACGATGGGACGCACGGGCGGTGGCGGATGAGCAAGCTGCGACTCTATCAAATAGCGGTCGTTGCGGGCTTTATCCTGTTGCTGGAAATGCTTTGCCTTGCCGGCGTCATTGACAAGATCACCATGCCGGCGCCGCACATCATCGTGCGGGACTTCGTCCGCATGATCCTGGCCGGGCGTTATTTCGACGAGATCGGCAAGAGCCTTGTGAATGTGCTCGTGGCGTTTGCCACGGCCTATCTGGCCGGAGTGATCATCGGCACGATCTTGCACGGTCACAAGACGGCGCGTGAGATCCTCGACCCGCTGTTTGCAACATATTATGCCATCCCGGTTTTTGCGTTCTATCCGTTGTTCATTGTCATGTTCGGCCTTGGTGACGGGCCGCAGGTTCTGATCGGGTTCATGCTGGCAATCGTCGCCGTGATCGTCACCACGCTCAACGGTCTCGATCGCGTCCCGACGGTGTTGAAGAAAACGGCACGGGTTAATGGGCTCAATGCGCTGCAGACTGCGCGACACATTACGCTCCCGTTCTGCGCACCCTACCTGTTGACTGCAGCCAAGCTGGCGCTCGCCTATGCGTTCATTGGCGTGATTGGCTCGGAATTCATCATGGCGCGTTCGGGAATGGGCTATGAGATCAGCTACGCCTACACAAATTTCGACAATGCGACGATGTACCCGCTGATCCTGCTGATCCTGCTGCTGTCGATTGCAGCCAACAGCCTGCTGTCGCGCTGGGAGAGAGTGTTGCTCGCCAGAAGAGGGCAGGGCTGATGCAACGGCAGGAAGGTACAACGTTGCGCAATACGGTCATTTTGATCGTCGGCCTGTTTTTGGTCTGGGAGTTGGCCTATCTCGTCGTCGGCCAAGTCGCTCTGCGTTCGCCCTGGCAAACAATCCAGTTTCTCTACAAGCTGATGCAGACGGATCTTTTCTGGCTTCACCTTGCCGATTCACTGAAAGCTTTCGGCGTCGCGCTCGCGATCGCTGTCGCGCTTGGGCTTCTCATCGGATTTTCTCTCGGCCTGCATCGTTTGTCCGGGGACGCGATGGAGCCGATGCTGGTTGCGCTCTATTCGATACCAAAGATCACGCTTTATCCGATCATCCTTTTGGCTTTCGGAATCGGGATCTCTGCGAAAATCGCTTTCGGCGCCATTCACGGGATCATCCCGGTGGCGCTTTTTACCCTGGGCGCGGTTCGCACCATCAAGCCGATTTTGATCAAAACCGGCCGGGTCCTGAAGCTCGGCCCGACCGACATGGTGCGCGAGATCCTGTTTCCCGCGGCGGTGCCGGAAATCTTCACCGGCATCCGTGTGGGCTTTTCATTGACGCTGATCGGGACCGTGCTCGGCGAGATGTTCGCCGCCCAGCGAGGGCTTGGCTACCTGCTGATGAGTGCGATCAGCCTGTACAATGTTGATTTGATCATGGCGGTCACGTTCCTGCTGGTTGTGCTCGCAGCGACCGTGAACACCCTTTTGCTCGTGATCGACCGCCGGCTCCACCATGCCGGCTAGGGCTACAGGAATTTGCTTTCCAGCCGTGTCCACTTTTGCAGATCGAGCGCATCGGCCAGGCCCGTCAGATTCATTTCCTGCTCGCCATCCTTGAAGGCCTTTTGCTGCCCCGCGGCCAATTGCGCGAGACGATGCAGGCCGGTCTCCGTCGCCTTTGTCACGCGCCCGATCAGGATGTTCGGATAAGCGACCTGGGAAAATCCCATATTGAAAAGTTCGGCCGGCGTGAGCCACGGCGTCGCCGCTGCCTCGAAAATCGCGGCGCAATTCCAGGCCCCTTTGAATGCCTTGCCGACCCGGACATAGTCCTCGGGCGTCTTCAGCCCCGCCACGAAAATCCCGTCCACCCCCAGGCGCAGATATCGCTCGGCCCGTTTGAGCGCGGCGTCCAACCCTTCCGCGCCATAGGCATCGGTGCGGCCGATGACGACAAAATCCGGATTGCGCCGGGCCGCCATTGCCGCTTTGAGCTTTTGCTCAATGATCTCGAGCGGAACGACGCTGCGCGCCGAAGCCGCGCCAGGCTGCTTGCTTTCCCTCGACTGATCTTCCAGCAGTGCCCCCGAAACGCCGGCGGTCTCGTATCCCTGGATGGTGCGCACGACGCTTTTGACGTCGCCGTATCCGTCATCGGCGTCGACAAGACAGGGGAGCTTCGTCGCTTCAAGGATGTCGCGGATGCCGGCAAGCATTTCGGCGAAGCCCGCGAGCCCGAGATCGGGCAACGCATAGCGTGCCGCCAGCAGCGCAGAACCGCCGATATTGAAAGTCTTGAATCCGGCGCGTTCGATCAGCCGCGCCGACAGGGCGTCATGGGCCAGAGGACTGACCAGCGGCTGATGCTTGCGGTGAAGTTCGCGTAGCGAATCCATGGTCTGCACCACTGTCAAAATTTAGCTCTTGGTGCGTCTGCTGCAGACTTGTTGTTTCGATTTACGTCGCCAATTCAACCATAACTGCTAACCTAAGACGCGCAACAACTTCCGCCTCTCTCCGGCGCTTGCCCTAAAGGCCAGAGTTCGCAATATTCGCAATTGAGCAGGGTTCGAAATTGTGCGGTTTTGCAAATCACTTCAGACCGATTTGCAAAATCTGCAAGTCAGACGAGCCTCGATGAAAGGCCTCGGCGATTGTTTAGCTTGATGAGCCATGCACATCGGCATCAAGTTGCCAATCTTCTCAAGGAATAATGAGACCGGCTACCGCCGGACGGGCGTCGGCTACGCGCCGGTGCCTGCGCAGCAAGAGGAAGCTATATGGACAATCGCCTAGCCGCAGCAAGCCGACCTGGTGCGTCGCAGGAAGCGGTCGAAGCGCACTATGATCTCGGCAATGAATTCTTCCGCCTCTGGATAGGACCCGACCTTATCTATTCGTGTGCGCTCTTCGAAGGCGACGATGACCTGGCCAGCGCGCAATGTCGCAAGCTCGACTATCACATCGAGGCAGCTGGTGCGGCGGGGGCGGCGAGCGTTCTCGATATAGGCTGCGGCTGGGGTGCGCTACTGAACCGGCTTGTTTCGCACCGGGGGGTCAAGCGGGCTGTCGGACTAACGCTCAGTCCTTCGCAAGCGGACTGGATACACCACAATCCGATCCCTGGGGTCGAGGTCCGAGTGGAGAATTGGCGAGATCACAAGGCTGAGAAACCTTATGACGCCATCATCTCCGTTGGAGCTTTCGAACATTTTTGCCATGGCGGCATGACGTCGGCCGAGAAGTTACAGGCCTATCGCGAGTTCTTTGCCTGCTGTCATCGTCTCCTCGTTGATGGCGGCCGTATGTCGATCCAGACGATCGCCGCCGTAGCCCCATTGCAATTCGTCCCTTCTCTGATCCCAGAAAAGATTTTTCCAGAAAGCGAAATTCCACTGATTTGGGAACCCATTGCGGCAGCGGAAGGGAAATTCGAACTGTTGGCGCTGCGCAATGATGCAGATCACTATTACCGGACGCTGCGGCAATGGGAGCAAAACCTGACGGCTTGTCGCGACCAGGCGGTGGCGCTGGTTGGCGAGGAAAGAGTACGTGATTTTCAACAATATCTGCGCGTCTCAGCCTTTGCTTTTAAGCGGGGCCACATTTGCCTGCTACGCATGAGTTTCGTCAAACGATAGCGGGATGCGGCAGTACTTTTCGAGCGACATCCATGGAAGTTCGACAGCCAATATACGTGACAGGAACTTGAACCCCCGTTGGGCTTAATACCCCTCTCAACTCTTAATCTCCGATAGCTCTTAACGAGATGGAGCCTACTCGCTCGGCGTCACGATTATGTCGTGCGTCCTTATGAGAGAACGCGAGTTGTTGCTCGATGGCGGAACTACAACCTTCTTGGCCAAGCCGAGAAACATCATCATTCGGATGGTCAGCCACGTCACATCAAGCTCCCACCATCTGTGGCCGTGACGGGCTGATCGCGGATGGGCGTGGTGGTTATTGTGCCAGCCTTCGCCATTGCTAATCAGGCCTACGAACACATTGTTACGGCTATCCTCGTCCGTCTCGTAATTCCGGTAGCCCCACAGGTGCGTGATCGAGTTTACCGACCAGGTGATGTGCCACACTGCCACAGTCCGCACAAAGACACCCCACACCAACAGACTTGCCCCGAACTGAATCGCCTCGGCCAAATGACCGCTCATGAGCAATGCGGAAACAAAGCCGCCGGCGAAAAACAGCAGCCAGGACACTGCAACGACGAGCACCCAAAAGCCGTTTCGCTCAAGTCGCTTGTAAAATTTGTCGCGGAGAATGTCTTTCGCGTAGGGCTGACCCGCGCCCAGGGGTCTGAGATCGTCGTTTTCGACCAAGAGCCAGCCGAAATGGCTCCAAAAAAAGTTCACCCGCGGACTGTGCGGATCAGGTTGATCATCGGCATACTGATGGTGACGCCGATGAGCCGCGACCCACCGTGCAGGCGTGTCCTGCAGACAGCATACTCCAAGGATTGCGAAGCTGTGTTCAAGCCATTTCGGGCAGACAAGCCCACGATGCGTCAGCAGTCGATGATAGCAAAGATTGATCCCCAGCGTTCCGAAGACGTACAGCCCGAGGATTGCAAGGATGACGCCGGTCCGACTGTAGAACCATGGAAGCACTGCGAGCAGCGCGATCAAATGACAGCCGATGATACCGACGGCGTAGAACCAAGCGATACGGAACGGGCGAGTCGAGGCGGGCACCGGCAGCTTGGTGGTCGCCTTCTCGCTCGGGGTGGTCGGAACAGCCGTTTGGGTCAGAGCCATGCTCAGTTAGGCGCTCGCAGAGTTCAGGCAATTCACAACGAGTCGAGTTTATCAAGTCGGCGGCCGAGGCGCGAGCGCGACGATCAGTCGGTACACCAGTCGGTCGAGGGGCGGGACCCTAAAGTGTTGGTACCCATTGTCAATGCGGCCGCGTTTCCTCGGCACGGGGCCATTTGCCGTACCAATGCGCTTGCTTTGCCAGTTTGCATTCGCAATATTCGCCAGTTCCCTCAACCAAATCGGGAACAGCCAGCGGCCGTGCTGCGTGACGAGATTGTAAGATGGCCAAACAATATCTCGAAGATTTCGCAGCAGGTCAGGTTTACAGGTCCAATCGCCTGCCGATGGATAAAGGGCAGATTTTAGCTTTCGCATCGCAATTCGACCCACAGCCCTACCACCTCGACGAGGAGGCGGCACGCAAGTCGGTTTTTAAGGGGCTTGCGGCGAGTGGATGGCATACAGCCGCCATGACCATGCGTCTCTTGATAGAGAGTGATTTCCAGCCTGCGGACGGGATTCTCGGAGTGGGCCTGGAAGCACTCAGTTGGCCGCGTCCCGTTCGCCCAGGCGATGAGCTGCGCGTCGTGAACGAAGTGCTCGAGGTTCGGCCATCCAAATTGCGAACTGATCGAGGCGTAATTCGCGTGCGAGTAACGACATTCAATCAGCACGACCAGCCGGTGCAAATTTTTACAGGTAACCTGCTCGTCCCGTGCAGACCGGCTTGATTTTATCTGGAATTAGTTTTGCAACCGACCCGTAGCGACTGGGTTCTGGCGTCTTGCAAAAAGTCCGCAAAGCCTGAAAATTCACCCCGGTTCGGGGATCGTCTTGATATCCCCGCTCGGCACGACCCGTTGGATCTCGGATTCGGCGGATTTTATCCTCCGCCGATCATATAGCGATCTTGGAGGGTGACATGGCGACATTCACGCGATCGCAAAGGCTGCTGGCTTCCGCGGGAGCAGCGGCGCTCGGCGGAACGGCATTGCTGACGACGCTGGGCGGAAACATTTTTACACTCGCCGCCGTCGTGGACATGACGGCGCCATTCGCGCGAGCGCCGGCGAGCGGCTGGTCATATTACGGACTGGCGGAACTGTATAAAGCACGCGGCAACGCCGCCGCCGCGAAGAAGGCCGAGGCTGACCTTGCCAAGACGTGGATCGGCGATCGCAAATTGTTGCGGGTTTCCAATCTCTGACGTTTGCGATGACGCTTAAGCATTGTTCTTTTCACGCGCGGCCAATCCGGCGGCGAACGCTTTGTGCATGCGCGCGAGGTCCGGCGTCAGGCCGGTGAACTGGCGGAAGGCTTCGATCGCCTGATGGACGCACATGCCATCGCCGCTCATCGTGCGGCAGCCTTTTGCAGTCGCAGCTTTGATGAATTCCGTATCGATCGGCGTGTAGATCACATCGGCTGCCCAATGGCTTGCGTTTAGTGCCGAAGGCGGCACGGGATTCCCCGGAAAGCCGCGCATGCCGGTTTGCGTCGCATTGACGACGCCATCCGCAGAAGCGATGTCGCGCTCGAGGCCCTGCGACACAGAAACGCACATGGCCGGCGATAGGGCGCGGAGGCTCGCTGCAAGAGTCTCTGCGCGCTTGATATCCTGGTCGTAGACGATCAGGCACGCGACGCCGAGGTCCAGAAGCGCGCAGGAGACGGCGCGGCCGGCGCCGCCGGCGCCCACAAGGACGACCGTCGCGCCCTGGGCGCTCGGCGCACCGAATGTCTCGACGAATGCGTTACGCCACCCCACACGGTCGAAATTGAACCCGGTCGTGCGCCCCTTTGAATCAACGACGACGGTATTGACCGCTCCGACCTCTTGCGCACCACGATCGATGGCGTCAAGGAGCGGGATGATCTCCTCTTTGAAAGGATAGGTGACATTGAGCCCGGAGAAGCCCGCCGTTTTCGCCGCGGCGAGCAGGCCGGGAAGCCGTGGATCCGGCAAAAGATCCGCGTCCATTAGGTGATAGAAGCCGTCGATGCCGGCTGCGGCAAACGCGTCGGCAAAGAGCGCCGGGGATAGCGATCCCATGATATTGGAACCGATCAGCCCTATGAGCATCCTGTGGCGGTTCATGCGGTTGCCTCCGTGGGCGCCAGGCCGCCGCCAAGAAAAAGCTGGGCAATGCGCGGATCGGCAAGAATTTTTTGCGCTGTATCTTCGATCCTCGTTTGACCTTGCTCCAAAACGATTCCGTAGTCCGAGACTTTCAACGCCTGCTTTGCATTCTGTTCGATCAGGAGAATTGTGACTCCTTTCTCACGTAGATCCTTCAGGATGCCGAAAACCTCCTGCACCATGATCGGAGAAAGACCGATTGACGGCTCATCAATCAGAATCAGCTTGGGATTCAACAGAAGACCGCGCGCGACTTCGAGGATTTTTTGTTGGCCGCCGGAGAGAGTGGACGCTTGGGCGTTCGCCTTGCCTTTCAGCAGGGGAAAGCGCTCCATAAGGCTCTCGACCCTCGCCGCAAGCTCGGCCTGGTCGGGCAAGGCGGTGCCGCCCAGCTCGAGATTGTGCTGCACGCTGAGCTCCGGGAAGATGTTGCGCCCCTGCGGGATATAGACCATCCCTGCGTCCAGCATTTTACGCGGCGGCGCGTTCGTCGTGTCGCGGCCGGCAAAAAAAATCTTGCCATCGCGTACTGGCAGCAACCCAAAGATCGCCTTGAACATCGTCGATTTGCCTGCTCCGTTCGGTCCGACGACCGTCGTTATTCCACCGCTGCGAATATGCGAAGTCGTTCCGTTGAGAATCGTCATTTTGCCGTAGCCGGCGACGACGCCATCGAGGGTGAGGATCGGTTCGACTGCACTCATGTTTAGTGCCCGAGATAGGCTTCGATCACGGCCGAATCGCGCCGCACTTCGTCCGGTTTTCCTTCCGCGATGATACGACCCTCGGCCAGCACCAGGACACGGGTGCACAAGGCCATAACGAATTCCATCTGGTGTTCGATGACGACGAAGGTCGCCTTGCGCTCGGCGTGATAGGCCTGAAGCCGCTCGCGCAAATTTCCAAGCATCGTCAGATTGACGCCGCCCGCCGGTTCATCGAGCAGAACAAGGCGTGGTCCGGCCATGAAGGCCATTGCGGCGTCCAGCAGTTTTTGCTGACCGTAACTCAGCAAGCCTGCCTGCTCGTCTGCAAGGTGAGACAGACGGAAAAAAGAAATCATCTGTTCCGCAGTCGGTGTTAGCCCGGCATCCGATTGTCCGATCAGTCGCGAAAACATCGAGCCTCGATGCTCCTGTCCGGCAAGGATCAGGTTGTCGCGCACGGATAGCTGCGGAAATACTTGAAGCAATTGGAACGTGCGGCTCACCCCAATGCGATTGAGATCACAGGGCCGCATCCCCGTCGTCACTCTTCCATCTACACGAACCTCGCCCGAATTGGGTGAGAGCTGGCCCAGCACGCAATTGAACAAGGTGGATTTACCCGAGCCGTTGGGCCCGATAATTCCGAGAATTTCACCTTCGCGCACGTCGAATGAGACGTCGTTGACGGCGGTGATTCCGCCGAACGATTTGCACAGCTTTTCAACCTGCAGAACTGCCGTCATGACGTCTGCACCTCGGCGAGACCTGACGGTCGCCGCCGCATCATGCGCTGGATTCGCTCGAAGAGACCGATGACACCGGAAGGACAAAACATCATCAGCAGCATCACAAGCAGGGCGTAGATGATGAGGTAATATCCTTCGGTGATGCGCATCCATTCGGGCAACAGCACCGATATCAGGGCTCCGACGAAGGGACCGAAGAAGTAACCGCTGCCGCCGACAATCACCATCAGCAGTAGGTCGAATGACCGGTTTAGGCCGAACGATGCTGGCTCGAGAAATTGCACAAGCGGCGCGAACAACGCGCCCGAGAGCCCGCCGAGGCTCGATCCGATCGCGAAGGCCATCAGCGTATAGCGGCGGGTATCGACGCCGAGCGACAACGCCCGGATGGGATTTTCGCGCAAAGCGACAAAGGCGCGGCCCCATGGCGAGCGGAGCATCCACCAGGTCGCCAATGACAGCGCCACAAGGACTGCGAGGCAGAAAAAGTAGAAATCGAGCGGTTTCGCCGTCGACCAGCCGAAAAACACCGGCCGCTTGATGCCGGAAATTCCGTAAATGCCACCGGTCAGCCATTCCTCGTTTCGCAGGAAAAGAAAGACAAGCGTCGTGAATGCGAGCGTAACGAAGGCCAGATAGTGGTGCTGCACGCGCAAAGCGGGATAGCCGAGAATCCAACCGATGGCGAAGCACAAGGTGCCCGCGGCAGCGAATGCCAGCGCATAGGGAACGCCTATTTGCATCAGCAGTGCCGTCGTGTAGGCGCCAATGCCGATAAACGCTCCTTGCGCCAGCGATATTTGGCCGGCGTAACCGAGAGTCAGGTTCAAGCCGATTGCCGCGATCGTAAGCACAGCCCACATCGACAGCAGGTAGATGCCGAACGGCTTGAGAAAGAACGGAACGATCACAGCCAGCGCTGCTGCCAGAAGCAAAGCAGCGACGCCAACGCGGCTCATACCGTCCGCTCCTCGACGCGTCCGAGCAGTCCCTGCGGGCGGGCCAGAATAACCACGATCAGGATGAGAAGCGGAATCGCGGCTCGATACTGAGCGGAGACGTAGGCTGCCGATAGATTGTCGAGAATGCCAAGAATGACTCCGCCGAGCACCGCCCCCCGGACCTGGTTGAAGCCGCCAATAATCGCAGCAATGAAGGCTGCGAGTCCGAGCGTTTCGCCGTTGGTAAACTTGGCCAGGTAGATCGGGCTGATCAGGATCGACGCAATAGCCACCAGCACAGCATTGATCAGGAATGTGTAGAGCACCATTCGCCTGACCGGGATCCCGAGAATTCGCGCCAAAGTCGGATTTTGCGCGGTCGCCTGCATTGACCGTCCGAGCCGCGTCTTTTGCAGGAGAAGATTCAGTCCAACCACGGTGACGATTGCCACCGCCAATACGGCCAGACTTTGCGTTGAAACGACAGCATCGAGCACATGAATGTCATTTGCCGGCACAAGAGTAGGAAAAGGCTGCGCCTGCGAGCTGTAGAAGTCCTTCACCGCCTCTTTCAGAAAAACCGCAAGTGCGATCGTCGAAATCACAAGCGGCAGGACACCGTGCTTCAACATCGGGTCGACGACGGCAAACTTGAACACGACGCCGAGCGTCAGGACCGATAGTCCGATTGCGATGATACACGCGAGCCAAAACGGCGCGCCGATGCTCATTGCCCCCAGCACAAAGAAGGCCGGCAGCATGACGAATTCGCCTTGCGCAAAATTGATCGTCTGCGAAGTCTGCCAGAGCAGCGTGAACCCGACAGCAATGAGCGCGTAGATCGCGCCCGTAGCTAGTCCGGACACCAGAAGCTGGATAAAGGACGCCATCGTCTCACGCTAAGAGTCTTGGCGGAACGATGCCCCGACAGTTATTTGCCAAGCTTCGGCAGAACCTCAACGATCTTCTGCTTGCCGTCGACGACTTCACCGAGAAAGCTTTCGCGGTCGATATCGCCGTTCTTGTCCCAGGTCGCTTCCATCAGGATGTTCGGCACATCCTTCGGCGAAATCGTGATGCCGTGCGCAGCCTCGGCGAACGCCTTGCTGTCAAACTTGCCGGTCTTTTCCGCGACCGTCTTGATGAAATAGATGCCTGTGTAGCCCTTGATACCGTTGTGATCGCAGACGTAGTTGAATCTCTTCTTGAAGCGCTCGGCGAAGTCCTTCACGGCAGGGATCGGCGCATCGACGGTCAGGCCGACATGGCCTTTGACGCCGTTAGCGGCGTCGCCCGCGAGGTCGATGACTTTCTGCCCGAGAAGGGTCGTTTCGCCGATCAGAGGCATCTTCAGGCCCTGCTTTTTCGCTTCGCGCAGAAAACGCGCGCTTTCCTCTTCGTTCACGTAAACGAAGACAGCGTCGGGATTGGCCCCCTTGAGTTTCACAACGTCGGCGGAGAAATCCGCTTGTCCTGATTCCGTCGAAATATCGGCAACGATCTTGATGTTGCGCGCGTTCATTTCCTTGGTGAAGTTGTCGCGTCCGCCTTTGCCGAAGTCATTATTGACCCACAGCAGCGCGACGGTCTTCGCCTTGACGCCGTCGCGCACGTAATTGGCGATCTTCGGCATGCTGAATTGCTGGCCGAAGGACGTGCGGAAAATGTAAGGGTTGCCGCGCTGGGTGATCGTTGCGGCTTCGCCGCCCACGAGCTGTGGAATTCCGGCTTCCTGCGCGAGCACCATCGAGGTCAGCACCGAGCCGGAAAATACCGGGCCGAGGATGACATAGGGCTTGTTGTCGAGAACCTTTTGCACCTGCGACCGGGCGATGCCCGCCTCGCTTTGCGTGTCCAGGAGCGGCATTTCGATCTTCTTGCCCAAAATGCCGCCTTTTGCATTGATCTCCTCTACCGCCAGGATCATGCCGTCGCGGAAATTCGTGCCGGAAACCGCACCTGCGCCGGACAGTTCAAGGATCGCCGGCATATAAACCGTGTCTTGCGCGCGCGCTGCATGGGTGATGCCGAGGCTTGCCGCGAAGACGGCCGCAATAAATCCTATGCGAGGCATTGGTCATTTCCTCCTAATAGCCGTTTTTCTAATTAGTCCGCACGATGACGAGGCGGCTCCCACGCGTCAATAACTAAAACGTTCTGAAAACGTAACAGGAGGTTATCTGGCGCGGGCCGTCCCGCGACGTTGGACGGTGGCAACCGCAACGCCCGCCATCCGCTGCCGCAATGCCGCGACAAATCGCGCGCCATAGCTCGAGGGCGCATTGTCTTTGCGATACGCAATAAAGGTCTCGAAGGCGGTCGATTCCGCAATGTCGAGCACGCGGGTTTTCGGCCATTGGCCGGCGGCGAGCGTGAACTCGTCGATGATCGCGATGCCGAGGCCCTGACTGACGAGAGCGCAGACGGTCGAGCCAAAACGGGCGCGAATTGTTACCTCGTATTGCAGACCACTGTTGGCGAACAACGTCGCCATGATCCGGCCGTACGGATCGTTTGGATCGACGCCGATAAGCGGAAACTTGACGATGTCCTGCGCCTTCACTTTGCTCAAACTCGCAAGCTGGTGCGTCTCAGGCACGAGGCATTTCAATTTGCCGCGCGCCAGCGGCTCGAAGGTCAAAAATGGATGCTCGAATTTCGAACTGAGCGCGACCAGTTCGCCGCGGCCGAGCAAAAGGTAGTCGGCCGCTTCTTCGATCTTCAGAATATCGACGTCGATCAGAAGATTAGGGAAGTGTCTTCGTACGTCCGCCACCGCCCGCGGCACCATAACCGCGGCGATGCTCGGCACTGACGCGATTCTGAGCTCGGTATCGGCACCACGTTTGATACGCGAAATGACAAATTGCAAATCCTCAACCTTGTCATACACGCTGTTGATCTGGTCGAAGATCGAGTTCGCTTCGCGCGTCGGAGTGTAACGGCCGCCTCTGCGGTCGAAAAGTTTCATTCCGACCGAAAGTTCAGCGTGCTTCATGATGCGGCTGATGCCGGGCGAGGATACATTCAGCAGTCGCGCCGCACCGCCGACAGTGCCCGTCACCATGATGGCTCGGATCACTTCGATCTGGCGCAAGGTCAGCATGAATTCAAGTATTCCAGCCCATTACCTCTCATGCAACTCGGACTATCATCGCGTGTAGCGGAGCGTTGCGACTAAAAATTCGCGGCAAAGTGAGTGCTCGCAGCCCGCGACTGCGCCGTGAGGCGGATTGGCGCGTTGATCGCGCCAAAGCCCTTGTAGCCGCGCCGCTCGACAATTTCAAAAAAGAACAGGTCCTTGAAACTGCGGGTGTAAAGTTGCATGTACTCGCCGTCTGCATCGCGGTCGTACAGAATGTTGTTCGTCTTCAGAATCTTCAATCGTTCGGCCGGAAGATCGACGCGCGCTTCGAGATCGCCGTAGTAGTTTGGGGGAATTGTCAGGATATCGACTCCCTTTGCCCGCAACGTCTTCGCGGTGGCGACGATATCGTCGGTCGCGAATGCAATATGCTGCACACCAGAGCCGAAATACTCGTTGAGGAAACGCGAGGACTGGGTCCGCGGGCTTTGCGAGGCGTTGAGCGCGATGCGCAGTGCGCCGTCTGGCGTCTCAACGACCTGGCTGCGGACAATACCCCCCGGATCAGTGATGTCGAGCTGCGGTGTTTTTTGCACGTCGAGGAGCGACGTGTAGAACAGCAGCCAGGACAACATGTCCTCGTAGTGCATAGATTGCGAGATGTGATCGACGACGGTGAGTCCGGCCGTCTCGGCGCTCCGTTTGAGCGGCTCGAATTCGATCTCCCAAACTTTCCCGAGTTCTTTGCCGGGATCGAGAAAGTACAGCAGGCTGCCGCCCATTCCGCGCACTGCCGGGATCGTCAATTCTCCGGGGCCGACCTTGCCGCGGAACGGCGTATCGTGGAGCTTCGTGGCGCGGTCAAGCGTCGCGCCGGCGTCAGGTACCTTGAGGCCCAACGCGCAAACCGACGTTCCATGCGTGACGTAATGCGAATGTGCGAAGCCTTCCTTTTCCTTGTTGACGATCAGGTTGATTGCGCCCTGGTTCCAGCGTGACACCGCTTTCGACTTGTGCTGTCCGGTTTTTCCAAAACCCAAAGCGGCGAATAATCGTTCAAGCTCGTCCGCAATTCTTTCATCGACGGCGAATTCGATGAATTCGACGCCAAGACATTTCGAGCGCGGCGGGAGCTGTGGGAAGCCTGCAACCGGCTTGCCTGTCTTTGCCTGCAATTGATCCGTCAGGTAGGTGAGGGAGCGATGGCCGTCGATCGCGACGGAGCGGGGCGATCCTGCGCGGAATTGGTCGTTGAAGATCTCAAGCGAAAGGTCGCCGTCGTATCCGGTCGCCTGCAACGCTTCCATGAAGTCCACGAGCGGTAAATCGCCCTGACCCGGCAGGCAACGGAAATGCCGGCTCCATGAAAGCACATCCATGTCGAGCATTGGCGCATCGGCCAATTGCACCAGAAATATCCGGTCCCCGGGGATCGCGCGTATCGGCTTTAGATCGGTGCGCCGCGCAAAGATATGGAAGCTGTCCAACACCAGGCCGACTGCCGGGTGATTGGCCCTACGCACCACTTCCCATGAGTCGCGATAATCGTTGATATGGCGGCCCCAGGCGAGCGCTTCGAAAGCGACGCGCATGCCCCGCTGCATCGCCTTTTCACCGAGCTCATGAAAATCAGATGCTGCGCGGTCGATTCCGCCGAGCGCGTGCGGCGAGACATTACTGCACACCATCAGCAGATCGCAGCCAAGCTCCTGCATGACGTCGAATTTTCGCTCGGCACGCTCGAAAGCGCGTGCACGCTGCGGCTCCGGCATGCCCTCGAAATCGCGGAACGGCTGTAACGTTATGATTTTAAGGCCGAGCGCGGTGACCCGGCGAGCAACCTCCGCCGGCGTAATCGCGGCGGATAGAAGGTCGTTCTCGAAAATCTCGACATGCTTGAAGCCGGCAGCGGCGATCGCGTCGAGTTTCTCGCTCAGATCTCCGCTCAGACTGACCGTGGCAATCGACGCCTTCATGGCCAACGACCATGGCTATGAGGGCCTGCGATGGTCAATAACGAAGACGGCAGGAAAGGGTAACCTGAAGTTATCTTCTGATTGAGCAAGGCGCGGCCGTTCAACGAAAGCAAAGGCCTCGAGCATGACTGCTCGAGGCCTCTGGTTTACGAACTGCCGCGCTTGTTACTGGAGCTCGACGATCTCGATCCAGTTCGCGCCGTTGCCGACCGGATAGCGATTGGGCTCGCTAAGCTTTCCTGTAGCCTGATCGATCTTATAGACCGAAATGCGATCCGACTTTTCTCCGGAGGCAATAAGATATTGGCCGGTCGGATCGATCCTGATCCCGCGCGGCTGTGCCTCGGTTGAATAGTTGGTGACGTAAGTCAGTTTGCCCGTGTCGGCTGCCACTGTGAACAGAGCGATCTTGCTGGTCGTGCGTTCTGTCGAATACAGGAATTTGCCGTTGGGCGTGATTTGCAGATCGGCCGCCCAGACTTTCGGCTTGTCATCCTTGGGCGCTGCCGGCGCAGCGGGCGCGGGGGAGGCGCCAACGGGAGCCTGTGCCACACCCCAAACAAGACCTGCCTCCGCCGGCACCGAGTTCACGTTCTCAACAAGCGTCAATGTACCCTTGCCGGCATCGATCGCATATTGCGTCACGTGTCCGGAAAGCTCGTTGAGCACATAGAGGTTTTTGTTGTTCGGCGAGAAGACCATGTGGCGGGGGCCGTGACCCGCGTCGGGGTGGACTGCGGCAGGCTGGTTGGGCGTGAGCTTGCCGGTCGCGTTGTCGAAGATGAACTGTAGCACCTGGTTGGCGCCGAGGGTGGCCGCGTAAACAAACTTGTTGCTCGGATCGGGCAGGATCGAATGTGCATTGCGACCCGTAGGGATGACCTGGATGGCTTCCGCTTCAACCAGTCCGTTTTCACCGATCGGGCTCACCGCAATCTTGTCACCGCCGTAGGAGGCGGTGAACAGGAATCGTCCCGTGCGATCGGTCGAAACATAGGGCATGCTGTCGGGAAGCGGCGCCGACGCTTTCTGCGTCAGCTTGCCGGTCGCAGGATCGATGGCAAAGCTTAATACGCGTACCGGCTGCGAGCGTATGACGGCATAAAGAGTTTTTTTGTTCGGACTCACCGCCATTGGCATGACCATCTTGGCGGCGTCGGTCTTGCCGATTGGCGTCAGTGCGCCGTTGTCCAAGATGTACGCATCGATATTGCCGTCCTGAGCGTTCGACACATAGACAAACGTCTTGGCCACAGACATCGACGTCATTCCGGTTACAAACGACAACGCGACCGCGAGGCTCGCGGCTCCGATTCTTGGTGTTCTCATAATCGCCCTCCCTGACGCTAGGAAAAGCCAATGGCTTTTGCCCAGATGTTTGATGTTATAGGAAAAAGCGCCAGAGTGGATTCGCGTTTTGCGCCCTCGGTCACAAGCCGCCCAGCAATCGGGCCAGGTCCTCGACCGGTGCACGGGTGATCGCTTTGACGCGATTCGTGACCTGGGCAAGGCTCACGACCGGAAATTTGGCTATCCGATGGGTCAGCGATCTGACGAAATCGTTGAGCGCTGCTATTTAACTGTGATGGTGATCTGCTTTGACACGACCGGCGGACTGAACGAGTAGTGTTTGCTGTCACTTAGCACAAGCTGGAGCGTGTGCTTGCCGGGTGGCAAGTCGATCTGCGCCTCTGTCTGCCCGGCAGCGTAGTGGATATAGTTCTTATTGTGCGGCATGGCTTCAGTGAGCGACAGGGCTGTATTCACATCGATGAGCAGATGATGGTGGCCGCTGTTGGGAAACTCGTCTCCCGCATGCGTGATACCCATGCCGCGGAGGCCGAAGACGACGGTGACCGGACTTTTGACCGTTGCGCCGTCCGCCGGCGATATAATGTAGAGGTGCACATTCTTGCCCGGCTTCTTTCCTTGGGCATGTCCTGCTGTCGGGAGTAGCGCCAGCACCGCAGCCAGGAACGCAATTCGCCCGATGTCCATGATATGACCTCTAGAGTGATTGGGCGACGCGGAACCCGAGTGTCTGGTTGCGTGCATTTGTGTCGTAATAATTACGGCTGGAAGGCCGAACGTAATTCGGGTCGCTCCTCCACGAACCGGAGCGGAGCACGTGTGAGGAGCAGTCAGCACCCAACCAGGGGGAGCCATCGACCGGTGCTCCCTGATAATTCCTGTGCCAGCAATCCGCTACCCATTGGTCAACGCCGCCGCCCATATCATAAAGGCCAAAAGGATTGGGCTTGAAGCTGCCCACCTTCGTGGGTTTCATGGCGTCATAGGCTTCGTTACATCCGTTGCAGTTGGCCATGCCAGGCTGGAGCTGGTCACCCCACCAATATTTGGTGGCCGCGCCTCCTCGCGCCGCATACTCCCATTCAGCTTCACTCGGAAGCCTGTATTGCTTTTGAGTGACCTGAGAGAGCCATTCCGTAAACTGTTGCGCGTCACTCCAGCTCACATTGGTAACCGGGGCATCATCATCATCGCCCGTTACTCCACCGGCACATGCGTTTGCTGCAACGCATTGTTTCCACTGGCGGACTGTGATCGGAAACTTGCTGAGAGCAAAAGGCTTGATGTCGACCTGATGGATCGGCCTCTCGGAAGGATCGTTGTTGCTGCCCATCGCGAATTTCCCGCCGAGGAGCGTCACCATTTCGGGTTCAACGATCGGTTGCAATGCAGACGGCGGTGCCGGGGGGATTACAGCGACTTGAGGTGTGCCGGGAAGCGCAGGAGACGCCGAGGTCGCCTCTGGCTTGCTTGGCGACACCGTCTGCGGCGCGGCGGCTGACTCCAATTTGCTCGCCGTCTGCGCCGCTGCCTGTTCTTGCGGAGCGGCCGACTGCTTTTTCTGTGACGCGAAGTACCAAGCCGCGGGGGCGACAGCCAAACTCGCAAGAGCGCTCACGCCCAAAATAATGGCCAAGGTACGTCCCGATCTCGCCTTCACAAGGGTGGCATAGTCGGGCAGCACCCGGTAAACGCTGATCGGCTCCGTGATATTTTTGACCTTGCGGTTGCCAAGCAATTGATAGCCGCAAACCAGTTTATTTTTGATCTGTTCGTAGACGCCTCCTGAAATAAAGACATCCCCCGGCTTGGCAATTCCCTCAAGCCGCGCTGCAATGTTGACGCCATCGCCATAGATGTCATCAGGCTCGACAATTACGTCCCCGAGATTGACTCCAATTCGATATTGCATCCACTGGTCGCGAGGGAGCGCCGCGTTGCGTCCCACCATGCTCTGTTGGATGACAATGGCGCACCGAACGGCTTCGACAGGACTGTCGAACATGGCGAGAAAGCCGTCGCCTGTAGTTTTGATAAGTCTTCCATGGTGCTCAACGATCGCGGGTTCAACGAGCTCGCGTCGATATCGCTTGACGCGCGCGTGCGTCCCCTCCTCATCGAGAGTCATGAGTCGGCTATAGCCGGCGATATCAGCGGCTAGGATCGCCGCGAGACGCCGTGGCGCCTCATAAGAGGTATCAACCCCCGGCCGGATGGGATGGACCTCACCTGACTTTGTCACCGATTTCCTCAACCGGGTTCATGCGTGCGAGATTCTCAAATCGCACAATAAATGGGTGCCCTGGCACTGTCATGTGACGTATCGCACACGAAGAAGCCTTTGAATATGTGGACATGGGCGCGCTCCGGGAAACAGGCCCGGTGGTAATCGGGTGGAACCCATACCATTAATGACACCATAAATCTCCAGGTCACGCTGAACATGGCATACGACGCGAGAACCATCGCCACTTTACCCCGAAAGCGCACATCCGGCGATGCGTCGACCCACCAAAATGGGGGATCTTTACTCGGGGAAGGCTCACATATTGGTGTCCTTCTCGTTCTCGAAGCGGGTTTTGAGAGAATACGGGGTGTCGGCCGCACCCCAGCAGTAGACAGCTTGCCACTGCCGGCGCGGCCAAACCGCTTTTGCTTTGCGAATACGTCCGGCTGCCCTTCTGCGGCCGTCGCTTAGCGGGCTGGGCGACGAAGCAGGGGGTCGAGAAGCGCCCAGCGGTAGGCAACGGCATCCTGTTTGGCAGCGGCCCCACCTTGCTTTCGGTGACAAAGACGTTGTGCGAAAGGCCAACGATGAACGTGTGACTGCGTCGCAGCAAAGTTCCGGATCAATTGAGTTTTATGAATTAAAATTTAGAGCCACATCCAAAGCTCTTTTTCATAGAAACCGCCCAAGCTTCCTGCACAACCTGCACGATCCGGAACGGCAGCCGGTGGCCTTGTGAAATAAAAACTGCCGAAAAAAGGGAGGTTGACGTGAATTTCGTCCACGCCGTGATTTGCTGTGTGGCGGTGCTCACCCTATGCAGTGTCGCTGGTCCCGCGTTCGCGCATGCCGTAAAAAATCCAGCAAACCAGTCCGCCGGCAAAACCGTCAAAAAGCAAGCAAGCGTTTTCGATATCGACGGCTACAGGTTCGTGTCACCGACAATGCGGTGCGCTCAAACCTTGAGAGGCACGCTGCATTGCAAAGAGTAACTAGATGTTTCGAGGTGAGCAGCCATGAGGACTTCTTTTGACGCCGTCAATCTCGTCGGCTTCGCAGGCATGATCGTTATGGGCTTTATGCTTCTGACCTTGGGGCCGTTGCCTTAAGGTCTCAGCCCGCTGCTTTAGCGTACGTCCGGTGTTCGGACCAGAACTCAAGGACTTTCCTGGCTGTCGTTGGTGACAGCTTGTTGTAGTCGCTTTTGAGCTTGATCAGCTCATCGTCCGAAGCCGTTCGTCCAAAAACATCGTCCTGCAACAGGGCCCGCAAGGTTGGCCAGGATACGCCTGCGACCTTGCAGGGAATAAGCAGCGGCTCGTTGCGGCCGTCCTCGAGCATCCGCTTGATCATGTCGACAGACGCATCGCAGAGCGTCGCAAGTGCGGTGACCGCCGCAGCATACTGCCGTTCTTTTGCAAATCCCAACAGCGCGACCTGATCGAGCTCGCCTTTTTCATGCATCAGCCGTACAAGGCGCTCCGCCGCGCCAAAGTCGCGGTCGACTTGCTCAACTGTGATGTCGTTATTTGAAATACTGGCCAAAATTTCAGCGATGTCGTGACGCTTCTCGGGCCGGGCCAATGCCAGAATGCGTGTGCGGACTGCCTCGCTCACCCGTTCCAACAAGCGGCGGAAAATGTGGATTGGGATGTCGAGCCGCAGGCCAAGTTTCTCCAAAAGCGTCTCATCGGTTTCGGATCTGTCCACCAGATCGGCATACGCCTTATCCGACAATTCCGCCCCGGCGTTCTCTGCAAGCGCGGTGATGACCTGGGTATCTCCTCGCTCGACCAGGACATCGGTCAAGGAGGTGCTGAGATGACTTCGCCGGGAAATTGCCAGCAGATGCGGCTGGCTCTTGGCCATTGCAATTTCGACGAGGTCCTGCGTCGTCAGGCGATCAGATAGCGAAAGAACGGGTCCTGCGATTGCGATCTCGTCATCGACCGCAAGCGTGTGGATGACATTGTTCGGCGCATTATCGACCGGCGCAAGACGTTCGCTGAGTTCGATCAACGCCGTCGCTTCCATTCGTGCGATCAGATGACTGAGAACCTCGTCAAACACCTCGATTTGCTCTTCGCTGAGCTTTTCCTTTGAGCCCAGAAAGAGGTCAGTGACGCGCCTGAGGGTTCTGACCCGTGTCTCGGGCGAACCGCGCCGGACAGCGTGCTCGAGCTCGGAGATCAGCGATCCGCGATACGTCGGTTGCGTCGTGCTCGAGCTCATCGGGACGCTTCGGTGCCATTCGTTAATCAGAAGTAAATCAAATCGTACAGGGTAAGCGTTAAAAATTCTGACTGCACGGAAGTGGACTAATTTGGCAGGTCGTTCGCGCGCTTAGTGTTCTTTTTTTGCGATGCTCGCCAAGGTTGCCCGCTCGACGTCGATCATGAAATCGCGCGTAATCGGCACCGCGTCGCGCTTGGTCGAAAGCAGCAACTGAAACACCATGTGCGAGCCATGAAGGAATTCGAGCTCGACCGCAGCGAGATAGAATTCCCACATCCGGCAGAATCTTTCATCGCAGATCGCCACCGCCTGGGTTCGATTTTGGGCGAAGCGCTCGCGCCAGTGCTTGACCGTGTAATGATAATGTAGCCGCAGCACTTCCATGTCGCTGCACCACAGGCCGCAGCGTTCGGTGGCAGCAAAAGTTTCCGACAGCGCCGGCACATATCCGCCGGGAAAGATGTATTTGCGGATGAACGGGCCGGTCGTGCCGGGCGGCGACATCCGGCCGATGCAGTGGATGAAGGCATAGCCGTCGGGTGTCAGCAGCTGGCGGATCTTTGCGAAATATTCGTCGAAATGCTGCGCACCGACATGTTCCATCATGCCAACCGAGACAACACGGTCGAACTGGCCGGTAAACTGCCGATAGTCCAGTTCACGAAATTCGACACGGTCGGACACGCCGGCGGCCTCGGCATTGGCGCGCGCGATCTTGATCTGCTCGGGTGAAACGTTGACCGCAGTGACCCGGGCGCCGGTTTCGCGCGCAAGGTGAATGGCGAAGCCGCCCCAGCCGGAGCCGATCTCAGCGACAGTCATATCGGGCTTTAATTGCAGTTTGCTGGTGGCGTGGATTAGCTTGTTTTGCTGTGCCTGCTCGAGCGTGTCGTGCTCGGGATCTTGAAAATAAGCGCAGGAATATTGCAGCTGATCGTCGAGGAACAGGCGGTAGAGTTCGATAGGGACGTCGTAATGGTGGCGGGCATGCGCGGCAGCAAGCCCAATCGGGTTAGCTTGGTGCCAGCGACGCAGACTGCGCCACATCCGCCGCATCAACTTCTGCGAGCCGTAGGAATAGAGCGCCGCACGGTTGACCGAGAACAGCAGAAGAAAATCGTGGATTTTGGCACCATCCTCGATCGTCAGCGTGCCGTCCATGTAGGCTTCGGCCGTGTGCAGTTCCGGATTGACGAACAGCTTGGTGTAAAGCTTGCGATCACGCAGGTGGATGCCGACGTCAGGTCCAGGCAGAAGACCGCCGAACACATGCACTTTGCCGTCGGCGTCGCGGACTCGCAGTTTGCCCTTGCGGATGAAGCGCCGAAGCAGATTGGACAATAGACGCACGTAATGGTCCTCCGCCGTCGTCCAAAATCTCCATAGCAATGAATCCGAAAGAGATCACGTGGTGCGGGAAGGAACGGCGCTAATTACCTCACGAAATCGGTCTTCACGGGCATATAGTCCAGGTTTTGGCATGAGATGCCTGCGGCAAATCTGCGGAGGGTTGCCCGCACTGCCGCTTTGGCTTGCCGTCTGCTATCGTTTACGGCATTGAGAAGCCCGGAAGGAGAAAATAAAGTTATGGCGAGCGCCGCTGAGGACATTCTCGAAATGATTACGGGCCGAATTAGTCCCACCAGCGATGCACTTCAATTGTCGGAACCGCTCGACAAACTGGGACTGGACTCCATGCAGGTGGTCGAGTTGATTTTTGATATCGAGGAAAAATTCGACATCAACCTTCCAGTCAACGCGAATATGGATATTGAAAGCAAGACAGTCGGGGATCTCATTCAAGCGGTAGACCAGCTTGTTGCCGCAAAAGCGAAGCCGAATTGAACCGCGTTGTTATTACTGGCCTCGGCGTCGTCTCATCCGTTGGACAATCGACGCAGGACTATTGGGATTCCTTGATTGCAGGGCGCTCGGGCTTCGCGCCGCCAACGCTCGGGACCACTGCACAGGCCACCGGCAAACTCGTCGGCGAAGTCAAAGGTTTTGAGCCGGCGGCCCATTTTGAATCATCGCAGCTCCCACTGATCGACCGGGTTTCGCAATTCGCCGTCGTTGCTGCGCGTCAGGCCGTGAGCCAGTCGGGACTGGCGCTGCGTGACGAGCTTGCCGAGCGAACTGCCGCGATCATCGGAACCGGCTCCGGCGGACATACCACCATCGATGAGAGTTTCCACCGCCTGTACGCAGCAGGCGCTGCGCGTCTGCATCCCCTGACCATTCCAAAGGCCATGATGAGCGCTCCGGCGAGCCAGGTCTCGATGTACTGCGGGGTCAAAGGTCCGGTTTTTTCGGTTTCATCCGCTTGTGCGTCAGCAACGCATGCCATTGGCCAGGCATTTCATATGGTGCGAAGCGGCAGTGTGACCTGTGCCGTGACCGGTGGCGCCGAGGCGAGCCTTACCTTCGGCGCGATGAAGGGCTGGGAAGCCATGCGCATCATGTCGCCCGATACATGCCGGCCTTTCTCGAAGGACCGTAAGGGAATGTTGATCGGCGAAGGTGCTGCCATAGTGGTGCTTGAGACGCTGGATCACGCGCGCAGCAGGGGCGCGGATATCCTGGCCGAGATTGCCGGCTTCGGAATGAGCGCCGACTCGAAAGATCTAACCGCGCCCGACGTAAATGGAATGACGCGGGCGATTAGCGCGGCGCTGGCGGATGCAGCGCTGCCTCCCGATATGATTGACTATGTCAACGCGCACGGAACCGGCACCACTGCCAACGATCATGCCGAAACGGTGGCCCTGCATCAGAGCTTCGGCGTCCTTGCCCGACAACTTGCCGTTTCGTCCACTAAATCCGTGATCGGTCATACGCTCGGTGCCGCAGGCGCGCTGGAGCTTGTCGCCGCCATCATGGCGATTCGCGACGGTGTCGTGCCGCCAACCATGAACTACCTCGGGGCGGATCCCGAGTGCGACCTCGACTACGTTCCGAATGAAGCACGACATAAGTCCGTCCGCGCGATCTTGAACAATTCCTTTGCCTTTGGCGGATTGAATGCTGTCTTGGCGGCGCGTCAATTCGTAGGATGATTTTGCATTCGCCGCGCCTGGTCGGAGTGCGTCGCGGGACAGCCCTCAGGTGCCATGCGGCTTGGCTGCTCGTATCAGTGCAAAAAAGCAGACCGTTCCGGCAAGCAGTGCCGCGGCCAGAAAGAGCAGGACGGCGTCGATCGCATTCCAGCCAACCTGCTGCGCGCCTGCGGCAATGACCCCCGAAAGCGATTGGGCGACCGCGGCCCCGAGAAAGAAACTCATGTTCAAGGCCGTCAGCCCGCGGCCGGTCAGCTCGGGCGGATAGGAACTGCGTGCCTCGGCATATATGAGAATGAAGAAGCCCGACAGAAAACCAAGCACGATGCATAGGATCGCATCGAGCCAGAGCGAAAAGCCGTCGAATGCCGCAAGCGCAAAGATCAACGCTGCGATCGCCAGCCCTATGATCGTTATGGCGGCCGGGCGGGCTTTGTCGCCGGGGTCGAGATAGCCGGCGACCGCCGGGCCGAGAATCATCGCAATTGAAAAGAGCAGCGCCACGTTCCCCGCCGAAAGCAGACTCACTCCATACCGCTCGACGAACATCGGCACGATCCAGAGACCCCTGATCGTGATGACGGCGCCGTAACTGACGAAGCCGATGGCGAGAAATGCAATGGGCCGGCGACCAAACAGGACGAATCGAAGTCCGTAGAACCCAGCCCAGATTTCGGACGCAAGATTTCGCGCGCGCTGCACTGCGGATTTTTCCAGCATCAATGCAGATGCGAGCAGCGTGAATATCGACATTATCGTCAGGACAGCGAACGCGCTTCGCCACGACCATTGATCGATGACCCAGGCCAGGGGCGTCGCCGATAACAGCATTCCGCCGCCGCCGATGGCCAAAACAAGCCCGGAGATTCCGGCAAAGCGTGCCACCGGCCAATGCTTCGACGTGAACACGATTGCGGCCATGAATGCCGGAGCACAGCCGATCCCGATCAGAATCTGGCCCAGGAACAGAAAGTTCATGTCGGGAGCGAACGTGCAGATCGCTCCGCCCAATATGACAAAACCGGAAAGTGCAATCACCGCGCGGCGCACGCCGAATATGTCGAGCACCAGCCCGACCGGCACCTGCATCAATGCAAAGCTCCAATGAAAGACGCCGCCAAACAAAGCCAGAGCAGCCGGACCGGAATGAAATTCCTCGGCGATGCCGTTGACCGTAATTGACGGAATAGTCCGGAATGCCTGGCTCAGCGCGAAGGCGAGCGTCAGCACCGACAGCTGCGCCAGTTTGGGCGGACTTTTCATCGTGGAGCGAAGTCTAATCGAACCGGCCCTGCAAAAGGTATTGGGATAGCAGCCCAATTTCACATATTCGAATATCCGACTGCCGTTCGGTCATACGCATCCGCTATAGCTCGGACATTCGAATTTTCGGCGCTCATCGCAATGTGATCGCGCGAGCCTCACGCCGATCCTGCCGCTTTCTCGCCGTTTCAACAGCATTCCAGGCCGCCGCGACTTTTCGTTTCAGGTTGAACGCATGTTCTGTATCCAATTTGAAATGCTTTAGCCCTGCCGCCACCGAGAGGTTAATGATGTTGACTGCGCGCTGTAGTCCAAATCGTTTGCGCTCTCGTCCAAGAACTCTCCAGACGAATGGCATAGGTTACCGCTTGTGCAGCTGGACCGGCCGAGCGGTCGCACCGGCTGAGTTGTAACTGCATCGGGACATCGCTGTGTCGGCGCCCGGATGCGAAGCCGGTGCGCTGGATGATATGAAAGAAGATCAAGGTCTCACGCAGCTTATTGGCGATATCTACGACGCCGCACTTGAGTCTTCGCGCTGGACGTCTGTGCTCGCAAAGATCGCGAGCTATGCTGGCGGGCAAGCAGCCGGACTCTTGTCCAAGGACTCGATAAGCAAAACCGGCAATATCCACTATCAGTCCGGAGTCGATCCGTACTTTGTACGGCTTTATGCCGAGACCTATTGGAAGTTTGATCCCGTTGCCAGTCTTCCCGACTGTGAAGTGGAGCAGATCGTCAGCGTCCCGGATCTCGTTTCCTATGACGCGTTTCGGGCGGGACGCTTTTATCGTGAATGGGCGCAGCCACAGGGCTGGGTCGATGCGGCCAATGCCGTGCTGGAAAAATCCGCAACGAGCTGCGCATATCTTAGCGTCGTGCGGAACGAAACGAGCGGTATGGTTGATGACGAAATGCGTCGTCGCATGCGTCTCATCGTGCCCCACGTTCGGCGCGCGGTTCGCACCGGCAAGGTGATCGATCTCAGCCAGGCGAAAGCGGCCACATTTGCCGACATACTTGATGGTCTCAGCCCCGCGATCTTTCTCGTCGATGCCGATGGGTCGATCGTGCATGGCAACGCGGCGGGCCGTGCCGTGCTCGACAAAGGCGATCTCCTTCGGGGCATCCACGGGCGGTTGACCGCAATCGATCCCCAGGTCGACCAGGCGCTGCACGCCGCGTTTATCGCGGCGGGCAAGAATGACGCGGAAACCGGCGGCAAGGGCAGTGCCCTTCCGATGAAAGGCCGTGCCGGCGAGCGTTATGTCGCGCATGTTCTGCCCCTGACCGCCAGCGAGAAGCGGCGGGCCGGCGCTGCGTCAAATGCCGTCGCGGCTCTTTTTGTCCGCAAGGCGGAGCTCGAGGCCGAGCCGTCGTCAGAGGTGATCGGCAAGACCTACAAGTTGACGCCGACGGAGCTTCGCGTGCTTCGCGCGATCGTCAATGGTGGCGGCGTGCGACAGGTCGCCGGAAATCTCGGCGTCGCCGATACAACGATTAAAACGCATCTCGGCCGCCTGTTCGAAAAGACCGGCGTCAGCCGGCAGGCCGATCTCGTCAAGCTCGTGGCCGGTTACTCCAGCGTGCTTGTCGACTGACGCCAGGAATCAAGTCACGGCTTAAGCCAAGACTCCAACCAAGACTCCAACCAAGGCTCCAACCAAGACTCCAACTAAGACCCAACCATTGCCGCGGCGATTCAAGGAAACGTCGGTGTGCCTATCTCTTCAGAAATTCGGCGCGCCATTCGCTCGGCGAGGTACCGAAACGCGTGCGAAACGACTTATTGAAATACGATAGATCGTTGAATCCGCAGCTGTAGGCAATCTCCGAAATGCTGCGCGTGTGCTGCTGGGGGTTGCGAAGCGCATTGCGGGATGCATCCAGCCGGGCGTCGAGCAGCCAACGGCCAAAAGTTTGCTCCAGCTTCTCGAAACGCAGATGCAGGGTTCGCGTGGAGATGCCGAACTGTGCTGCCACAAAATCCGGGGACAGCGCGGGGTCGTGCAGGTTTCGACGGCAGAACTCGAGCAGCGCCTCTAGCTGCAATTCCGGCTGCACACGGCTGAGCTGCGTGTCGGTATGATCGAGCAGTGTGAGCAGATTGCAGAGATTTTCTGTCAGCAGAGCCAGTTCGCTGTAGGTCAGGTCGTCGGCGGTCAGTTGCAGCAAATGCCGGCGGGTAAGGTCGGCATACACCGAATTTGACGCAAGCTTGAAAAGCGGGCGGCGGCGCAGCCACGGCGCGCGCCCTTCGATGAGCGACCGCGGCAGTACGGCGATGGCCTGGCGGCGGAACTGGCCGTCGTCAAAAAGAGCGGCGTGGTAGGGCCGTCGCCCGTCCGTAATGACAATATCGTTCCGGCCGAATTCGATTGAATCGTTTGCCTGTGTGAAGTGCGTATGCCCGCGCAGCTGCAGGTACATCAAATAGTGATCCGCCGATTCGTTTGAGATATCCTTCTGGGTCCGGTCGACGTCGTAAGAGGTGGATTCGCACATTGCGAACCGGAACGCCCCGTGGCTGCGTGCCGTGATACTCGCGGAGAACCGCTTCGGCGGGGCCTGCACCGAGACATTGAACACATTCCGGCAGACCATCTCGCGCCAGAACGAAAAACGTTCGCGCTCGTCGATCGAGTCGGTTGACCAGGTGGTCGTACCGATTACGGGTGTCATTGCCTTTTCGCGAATTTGTCGCGCCACTCGGTCGGCGCCATTTGAAACCGGGCGCGAAACGCCTTGTTGAAGTGAGACAGGTCGTTGAAGCCGCAATTGTAGGCGATCTCGGAAATGTAATGATCTCGGCGCTGGCCTTTCAGCACCTTCGAGCAGGCGTCGAGCCGTGCTTCGAGCAGCCAGCGCCCGAATGTCGTTCCCAGTCTTTCAAAGCGGCTGTGAACCGTTCTGAGCGATACAGCAAAATGCGAGGCGACGAGTTGCGGAGACAAGTCCGGGCGATGCAGATTCTGCCGGCAGAACGTGAGCATGGCGGCGATCTGGAGCTCGGTGCGCAGCCGGCTCGGCGGAATATCGGGGGCGCTTGCCAGTGCCAGCAGATTGCAGAGATTCTCGGTCAGCACATCGGTCTCGCCGTCGCTGATCTTTCCTGACATCAGCTGAATCATGTGCCGCCTGGCGAGGTCGATATATTGCGAGCTCGACGGAATCTTGTGAAGCGCCCGCTCGCTCAGCCATGGCGCGCGCGAATTGACCATCGGGCGCGGCAGCACGGCGACAGCGCGCAATCCATCGTTTGACAGTGTCGCGCTGTAGGGGCGGCGGCAGTCGGAAAGAACGATGTCGTTGCAGTCAAGTAATGCCGAATCGTCGCACTGGTTGATGTGCGTCCGGCCCTGCACCTGCAAATAGACGGTGTAGTAGTCCGCAGGCGCCCTGTTGACGTCGCGCTGGGTGCGGATGATCTCGTAACTGGTCGATTGGCACATTGCAAAGCGCAGCTGTCCCGAGCTGCGCACGCGCACGCGGGCGGAGAAACGCTCCTCTGGCGCCTCGGGCGAAATGCTGAAAATCGTGTTGCAAATGATTTCACGCCAGAACGAAAATCGTTCGCGTTCCGGTATTGTGTCAGTCGACCAGAAAGTCATGCCTCGCCTCCCGCGAACAGCCATCGCGGAAACGCCCGGATAACGAGTGTTGCACTCTCAGCCAAGTCGATTGCGCCGCAAGCCAAGACTGCTTGTGGCCGCGTGCGTATACAACCGCATTACCGGTAACAGCAAGCGCGAAAAGGAGCGATCGGCGACACGTAGCGAGAATGTGACAATTACCTTGCCGCTTGATTTACGTTGCCACTTGCCCGTGGGAACACGGTGAGTTGCGCGGTGTGCTTACGCCTCCCATGGGTGGGCAGGCTGGCAAGCGTTGCAATGCGATCTCTCATCCGTTTGGAGGATAAGCAAATACCGGCACCTCGCCACTAAATTCGCGACCAAACTCGCGACTAAAAAGAGAAGAAAGAGATAATAGAAAAAGAGCATAGGGGCAGCGAATGTTCGACCTGAGCCGTACAGTGCCAGTCTCGTAAGAGAGCTCGGCTGCCGCTTTGCGCGGGTGCCGGTGAACAGTCGTCCCCTTTTTATTTTATCAAAATTTCCCCCTTTTTGGTGAAGCCGCAGGGCGCGGTTTGGATGGGCGATGAGCTAATGGACCAATCTGGCCTGACGACTGTCCGGTTTTCCACCGCCGACCTTCCCGAACGGGACCGGGTGGCGATGTGGCGCGAACATTGGTGCCGCCTGCTGATGAAGCTCGACATCGAAGCGCTCGGTGGCGGGGAGCCGGAGTACACGCTCCTCGCTCGCGATCTGCCTGGCGTGCGAATCATGTCGACGGCGATGTCGCCCGTCCGCATCATACGAACACGTGAGTATGCAGCCGACGGGAACGGCGACCTGATTTTCATCATCAACCAGACCGGAAAAGCCGCGGCCTCCTCGCGTGGCCGGGATGTCGTGCTGAATGAAGGCGATGCCCTGCTGATGAGTGCAAGCGACGCGAAAACCTTTGATCGCTACTCCTATGGCGGTTCGCTGTCGTTCCGGATTCCGCGGCCGATTTTGTCGGCAATGGTCACGTACGTTGACGATGTTGTCATGCAGGTCATTCCGAAAAATACGGACGCGCTGAAACTGCTGGCGGGCTATGCCGCCCCGCTGTTCAACGACATCGCGCTGGCACCGCTTGAGTTCAGGCGCACTGCCGTCAACCATCTGCATGATCTGGTCGCGCTTGCGCTCGGTGCGGCACGTGACAGCGTGCCGCCAGGGCGTGCGATCCCCGCAGCACGGTTGCGCATGGCAAAATCGTACATCGCCGAAAACAGCAGCCGGCGCGAGCTTTCGGTCGGAATGGTCGCGGCGCATCTCGGGTTGACGCCGCGTAATCTGCAGCGGCTGTTTGAAAGCGAAGGCACGACGTTCTCGGAGTTCCTGCTGTCGCAGCGCCTCAGCCGCGCCCATCGCATGCTGACCGAGCCGCGGCTGGCGCAAAATCCGGTCGGGTCGATCGCATATGACGCGGGTTTTGGCGATCTGTCCTATTTCAATCGTTCGTTCAAACGACGCTTTGGCAGGACGCCGCGTGACGTACGCAATGACGGCACGATATTGCTCGAGGCGTCGAATAGCCGCTAACGGTTTGTTGGGCTGAATCCAGGTCTTCGTGCCTGGCTGCGTTCATCATAATTTCGTTATTCCTGCGAGCGAATGACGCGAAGCGTCACGCAATGCGCGATGAGAGATCCCGCTTTAGCGCGGGAGCTTCCGCATGTGCCGTGTTTGTTTTTTTGTATTTGCGGCCGCGATTTTCGTGGCCGCGACTTCGGCCTACGGCGAGGAAGCCAGCTGCGATTATCGCGAATGCATGAACATATGCCGCAACGAATATGAACCGGACTGCGCCGGCATGTGCGGCAGGATCATTTCGCTCTGCAGGCAGCTGGTGCCAAAACCGGAGCGCACGCGCAGTGCGCGGCGTTCATTCAGCTCGCGTGAAAGCATCAAGGTGAATGCGCAGGCCCGAAGTTCTCCCGGTCGCATCAACTGATTAGATGATCAGAGCATCAAGACACACAACGCAGACATTGTCGCTGCTTCGCGTCATTCGTTCAAATTATTGCGCGGCCATGGGACCGGTCACTGATCCGCCGCGTGTCGCCGGCACGCAACACTATCCCTGATTATTTTTCACTTCCTGTGTTCGAATGACGCCACGCAAAGGACGGCGTGGCATCGACGGCAAATCGACAGCTCAAGCTAAGGTGGAACACATGAGGAAAACCGTTTCGGCCGTGGCTGCATTGTTAGCAACGGCCTTCGTGCCGGCGATGGCTGCGGATATCAGGTCGCCCGCCAAAGCGCCAGCAGCCGTTGCGGCGCCAATGAACTGGACCGGCTTCTATATCGGCATCAACGGCGGCGGTGGCATGGCCAATGCCGATTTTCTCGATCCGGATTGCAACATGTGCGCCAACACCAAATTTCAGACCGGGTTCGGAACGGTCGGTGGCCAAGTCGGCTACAATTGGCAATGGCGCGCAATGGTTATCGGCCTCGAATACGACTTCAACTGGACGAGCGCAAAAGACACAAAGGAATTTAACGACGGTTTCTTCAGCTTTGCCGGACTGGCTAATTTCAAGTTTGACTACTTTGCGTCCGCGCGCGCGCGAATGGGATTGGCTTTCGACAATGCGCTTGTGTATGTGACGGCTGGCCCGGCCTGGGGTCACTTCGACTCAAGCGTGGTCCTCGGCATTCGCGATCCTGTATCGCCTACGGTGAACCAGCTCTCAACTGATAAGGCATGGCATATGGGGCTCGCCGCGGGCGTCGGCGTTGAATATATGCTCACAAATAACTGGACGTTGCGGGGTGAATATCTTTTTCTCAACTTCAAAGATGTTGAGCGACCTGTCACACAAGTGATTGGCTCCGGTTTTACGTGTGGAAATACTCTCAAGCAGGACTGCGTGATGAACTATACGTACTCGGCGCACGTGGCTCGGCTGGGAGTGAATTACAAATTTGGGTACTAAACGCTCGCTCGGGCCGTCTTAAAAAATGGGCCGTCGTGCAATATGACGGCCCAAATAGTTCACCGGTTGGATGCAGGCCTCTCGTTCACGACGCTCGGCAAGGCGAGCAGCGCCGGCGTTGTCGCCGGTGCGGGCTTCGATTTCCGCGCCACCGAGCGCATGTCGCTGTTCGGCGCGGTCGAGGCGACCCTGATGTCCGATGGCAGCCGGACCGCGGCCGGCAAGGCCGGTCTCATGTTCGCGTTCTGAAGTTCCGCACATAAGTTGTGGCCGCGGAACCGATGCACAAATTTACTTTGCACTAATTTTTTCGGAATTGTCCAAATGCCTGTCGCGGCTGCCCAAGTTTTCAATCGCGACAACGTTTAGAAACTTGATCGTGGCAGAAAATCTGCATCAGGACATCGTCGTGCTGGTGCGGAGCCGCTTCGGCGGTACGGCGGTGAATGTTTCGGTAAGGCAGTCGTAAGCTTCGCCCCCACTAGCGCGAGCGGCTGCACCAACGAAGCATTCGCCGCCAATTTTCTAAAGAAAACCTAGGCGACGCTTCGCGCCGCGATCTGCACACGGTGCCGGCTGACGCGACCTTCGTCGACGTCGACGCCAAGGCCAGGGCGGTCGAGGCATTCCGCATAACCCTTGCCGGTCGGCAGCGCACTTCTCGCAACATCTTCGCCCAGCCCGAGATGGGTCAGCGTCAGCGCCCAGCCGATATTCGGGATGACGGATGCGACGTGGAGCGCCGCCGCGCAGGCGACGCTCGATTCTCCCGTCTTGCATGAGATATTCACGCTCATGCCGAGGCGGTCGCAGAGCTCGCCCGCTTTGGTCATGGTACTGATGCCGCCGAGCTTGATCGCCTTGAGGCTGACGCCGCGCGCAGCCTTGCTGTCGTGGTGCCGCTTGATGTCGTCGAGCGAGTGAATGCCTTCATCGGCGCCGATGGCGATATCGGTCGCGGCGGCTACTTTCGCCATGCCCGCGAGCTCGTCGCCCGCCACCGGTTGCTCGAAGAAATCGAGGCCCGACCCGTTCACCGCGCGGACGTAGGTGAGGGCCTGATCGACGCTGTAACCCTGATTGGCGTCCGCGGAGATCAGCATGCCGTCTCCGAGCACCTTGCAGATCTCGCGCGTCCGTGCGGCATCTTTCTCCGGCGAGTCGATGCCAACCTTGATCTTGTAGGCCGTGACGCCGGCGCTCTTCTTGCTTTCGGCATCGCGCAGGTCGCCGTCAAGGTCGCCGCCGCCGATCACACCGAGGAGCGGGATACGGCTGCGTTTTTTGGTACCGAGCAATGCGTGGACCGGCTTTCCGGTGGCCCGGCCGACAAGATCGTGCAGGGCAATTTCGATCGCCGCCTTGGCCCCGTGGTTGCCATACATGCGGCCTTCCATGGCTGTCATCGCGCCTGAAATATCAGCCGGATCGCGGCCTCGCAGTGCAACGCTCAGATAATGAACGGCCGAGACAATGCTTTCGAGCGTATCGCCGGTGTGGACGGGCGCGGGCGCAGCCTCGCCCCAGCCGATGGCACCGTCACCCGTCTCAATTCGCACGAGGACAGTGTCGGCACGCCGAAGCACTTCCGCGGCCATGATGACCGGCTTGCGCATCGGCAGGCTGACCGCGATCGGCTCGATGGTTTTGATCTGCATGCCGATCACCCCGGCTTCTTACAAACGCGCCCGCCGTCCTTACGATGGCGGGCGCGATTCAATTGTCTATGGCCGCTTTTAAAGCTTCTTCATGTCGGCCTGTTCGATGATGCCCTTGAACATATCGATTTCCTTGGTAACGCGCGCCCAGGCGTCCTTGGCGCCCTTGGGCCGCACCTGGAACCCGCGCTGGAAGAGCATCTCTTTCATTTCCGCAGTGTTCAGAATCTTCAATATTTCAGTTTCGAGCCACGTGATGGCCTCAGGCGGCGTTTTCGCCGGCGCCAGCATCACGGTGTCGGTCGCCAGCACGAAGTCCTGGTAGCCGGACTCCACCATGGTCGGAACGTCGGGCAGATCGGGCCAGCGGTTTTCGCCGGTGACTGCCAGACACCTCAACGTGCCTGCCTTGATGTGCGGGGCCGCCGGCGGCAGCGAGCCGGAGCTGAGCTGACAGGTGCCGCTGAGCAGGGCCTGCAGCGCATCGCCACCGCCCTTGAACACAACCACTTCCAACTTGGGCAGTTTCTCCCGGAGCTTCAGCATCTCAGCGGAAATCTGCGGAGTGGTGCCGATCGGTGGTGTGGCGCAATTGAACTTGTCCGGGTTGGCGCGGGCGAGTGCCGCGAATTCCTTGACCGTTTTCGCCGGTAGCTCGGACTTGACCACGAATGTATTGGGCGACGTCGCCAGCTCGCAGACGCCCACGAAGTCTTTGAGCGGGTCATAGGGTATCTTGTTGTAGAGACTGGCATTGACCGAATAGGCATTGGTCGCAAGCAGAAAGGTGTAGCCATCCGCCTCGGAACGCGCGGCCTGACCCATTCCGATATTGCCGCCGGCACCGCCGATGTTTTCGATCACGAAAGTCTTGCCGGTTTCTTTCTGCAGGACGGCGGTGATCATGCGCCCGACCAGATCGGATGGTCCGCCCGGTGTGTTTGCGACCACCACTTTAACCGGCCGCTCGGGATATGCGGCGTAGGCCGAGCGCACGCGCAGAAACGCCGGCGCGGCGACGCCTGCTGCCAACGCGCCCGCGCCCTTAATGATGCTGCGCCGTGACGGCGCAGAGTGTGCGTTGAATTTGCTCATCGTCCTCCCCTGACTTTCGGCATTATTTTCTAATTAGCGCCGTGAATTGTCTTAGGCTAAGCTTTTGCGAATATTGGAGCAATGGCCTCGCAGCGGGGCGGCGGCGGCGACGCGGGTTTTTCACGATATTCAAAGGTAACGGCGCAGCCGCTCACGACATGACAGACAAAACCACCCGAGCAGCCGCCTGGCACGAGGTTGTGCGCGCGAGCCTGAAAGCCAACGACGTCAAGCTCATCGTCTATGTTCCGGACCGGGTGTTTACGCCGCTGATCGAGGCGCTTCACGCCGACACGTATTTCACGACCTTTGCCGCGACACGCGAGGAGGAAGCGCTCGGCATTATTACGGGAGCCTGGATGGGCGGCATGCGCGGCGCCGTCCTGATGCAGACCAGCGGCTTCGGCACCATTCCGAATGCGCTGGCGTCGCTGGTGGTGCCGTCGCAAATTCCCGCGCTCATCTTCGTTTCCGAGCGCGGCACGCTGGGCGAGTTCAATCTGGGCCAGGCGCTGGTCTACAAGACCATGCGGCCGGTGCTCAATTCGCTTGCCGTCGAGAATGTCACCATCACGCGTCAGGACGAACTCGGATTTGTTATCGACCGCTCGATCAAGCAGGCCGTGGCGACGCAGGCGCCGGTCACTTTCATCCTCTCGCCGCTGCTCACCGGCGGCAAAGTGTTCGAGGGGTAGCGATGACCGGCAAACCAGGAGGCGGTGCCCACAACGCAAAGGTGATGAATCGTTTCGAACTGACCAAGCGGCTGGTCGGCCAGCTCAAGCGCGAAGAAGCCGTCATCGGCGGAATCGGCAATGCCAATTTCGATCTCTGGGCCAGCGGCCAGCGTCCACAGAACTTCTACATGCTCGGCAGCATGGGGCTCACGATCCCGATCGCGCTCGGTGTCGCTATCGCGCAACCGCAGCGGCACGTGATCGCGCTCGAAGGCGACGGTTCGCTGTTGATGCAGCTCGGCTGCCTTGCGACCGTGGCCGAACGCGCACCGAAGAATCTTACCATCGTGGTGTGGGACAACGGCATCTACCAGATCACCGGTTCGCAACCGACGGCGAGCGCTGCATCGGCCGACCTGGTCGCCATCGCGCGCGGCGCCGGTATTGCCCAAAGCGCGTGGGCTGCAGATGAAAATGAATTCGATCAGCTGGTTGCGTCCGCGCTCAAGGGCGGTGGGCCGGCCCTGATCGCGGCGCGCATCGACGGGAAGCCGGCGGTGGGCACAACCGACCGCGACCCGGTGCAGATCCGCGAACGGTTCATGCGGGGACTGGGAGTCAGAAGCGGCGGGCAGGGCTAGAAATCGGGGGCACCATGGCGGATTTCGACGGCGTCGTTATCGGAGCCGGCCACAACGGCCTGACGCTTGCCGCCTATCTTTCCCGCGCCGGTCTCCGCGTCGCCGTGCTCGAGCGCAATGACCGGATCGGCGGAGGCTCCAGCACGGAAGAGCGCATTCTTCCCGGCTTCAAGCTCAACCTGCACGCCAACTTTTTCATGGGGCTGGGCCTCTGCCCATTGCTGAATGATCTCGAGCTTCATCGTTTCGGCTTCTCTTATATCGAGCCGCCGGTGCAGCAGGCGGCGGTCTTTCGCGACGGCACCGGCATTGTCGTCTACAAGGATCTCGACAAAACCTGCGCCTCGCTCGCCCGTTTTTCAAAGCAGGACGCCGAGACGTTCCGGGCGCTCTGGCATACCTATTGCGAGGAGATGCGGCCGCTTTTGGTGTCGCTGCTCTACAACGCGCCGATGCCGCGCGAGCAGCTCATCGACCGGCTGAGCGGCCCCAAGGCAAAAGAGCTTCTCTCGCACGCGCAGCACGACCTCTTCAGCGTCGTGCGCAAGCATTTCGTCGACGAGCGCATCCGCACATTGTTCACATCTTATATGCACGTAATCACAACCGAGAACGTGCCCGGCGCCGGCATCGTGTTTCCTGCGATTTTCGCCAATATTGCGAGCTTCACGCTTCCGGCCGGCGGGGCGATGTCGCTGCCCCTTGCGCTCGCGCGCATCGTCGAGGCCGGCGGCGGCGAGATTATCACCGGCGCTGACGTGAAGGACATCAAGGTCGCCGGCGGCCGCGCCACCGGCGTGACGCTGGCTGACGGCCGCACCATCAACGGCCGCAAATTCGTGGCGAGCGCGATCGACTTTCCGACGACCGTACAGATGGCGGGCGAAGAGCTGTTCCCCGAGCCGGTGCGCGAGAAGGCAAAAGCCTGGCACTGGGGCAACCACAGCCTCGTCACGCTGCATCTGGCACTCAAGAATCCACCGGCCTACCGCGCGGCCGCATTCGATCCCGACGTGTCGCGCGCCTACAACATTTTCTTCGGAATGGATCACATCGAGGATGTCGCAAGCTGCTTCGATGACTGCACCGCGAAGAAATTCCCGCGCGTCCTGATGGGCAATGGGGCCTGCAACAGCCAGTTCGATCCGAGCTACGCGCCGCAGGGCAAACACAGCGCATTCTGGTGGCCGTTCGCGCCTTACTCGGTCGACGGCTCGCCGCAGGAATGGGAACGCAATCGCGCCGGCTACACGCAGAAGGTTCTCGACTACTGGCGCATCTACGCCTCGAACCTCGAGGGTGACAATCTGCTCGGCAGCTATCTGTTCACGCCGCTCGACGTGGAGGCGCTCAACGCCAACATGCGCCAGGGCGCGGTGCGCGTCGGTGCCTATGTCCCGAACCAGCTCGGCATCAACCGGCCGCATCCATTGATGCCGGGATCGCGCACGCCGGTGGAAGGGCTCTACCTCTGCGGATCGTCATCGGGCAACGGCGGCGGTATCAACGGCGCCGCCGGCTACATCGCGGCCAATGCGATCGCCGACGACCTGAAGCTCAAGCGCGCGTGGAAACCGGTTCCGCGGCCGGAATGGAAGCACTGACGGCGCTTAGCCTGATGCCGCCACCACGGCGCAGGTCGTCACGATGTCGTCGATGCTCGCGCCGCGCGACAGGTCGCTGATCGGCTTTGCAAAACCCTGCAGAAACGGCCCGATCGCCTGCGCGCCGCCCAGCCACTGCGTGAGCTTGTAGGCGATATTGCCGGAGTCGAGATCGGGAAAAATCAGCACGTTGGCCTGCCCGGCGACCGCGCTCGGCTCCTTCACCTTCTTTTCCGCAACGCTCGGTACCAGCGCCGCATCCGCCTGAAATTCACCGTCGATTGCGAGGTCCGGCTGACGTTGCCGGACGATGGCGAGGGCCTCGCGCACCTTGTCGATCCGCGCATGCTGCGCGCTGCCTTTGGTGGAGAAGGAAAGCATTGCGACACGCGGCTTTTCCCCGAGCAACGCCTGTGCGCTGCGCGCCGAAGCGAGCGCGATATCCGCAAGCTCGCTCGCGCCTGGATCGGCATTGACGGCACAGTCGGCGAAAACGAATGGCCGCTGACCTTTGCCGAGAAAATCCGGAACGACCATCAGAAAGTAGCTCGACGGCAGTGCAATCCCTTCAGCCAGGCCGCAGGTCATCAAGCCGGCTTCGATCACGCGCCGCGTCGGGTTGGCGCAGCCGGCGACCATGGCGTCGGCATCGCCCTGGCGCACCATCATGCCGCCGAAATAAAGCGGCTTGCCGACGAGGCGCGTTGCCATGGCAGGCGTCATCGACTCGCGTGCCTGCGACAACGCTGCGCCATAATTCTTGAGGCGCGCATCGCTGCGCGAATCGACAATGTCGATCCCATCCAGTGAGACTTTTTTCTGGCTGGCGATTTTGCCGATGGCATCGGCGGCACCGATGAGAATGGGACGTGCGATCTTCTCGGCCTTCAGGCGTGCGGCGGCTGCGACGATGCGTGGATCGTCGCCTTCCGGCAAAACGATTTTGCGATCGCGGCGCCGTGCGTTATCAAGCAGCCGATCAAGCAAATCCATGCTTCTCACCGCGTGAGAACGATTGGTAACGAGGGCATCAATGACCGAAACGGCCGAAGCGATCAAGATTCAGCGCGGCCTCAAAGGCGTCTATTTCGACCGGTCGCCCTGCACGTTCATCGACGGAAAGGCCGGCGAGCTTCGCTATCGCGGCTACTCGATCCATGACCTGGCCGAACATTCGAGCTTCGAGGAAACCGCTTTTCTCCTTCTCAATGGCGAACTGCCGAGCAGGCAGCAGCTCGCGAGCCTTGATGCCGAGCTCAAGGCGGCCCGAAAGCTGCCGGCGCCGGTGTTGGACATTATTCGTGCCATAAAGTCTGCGCATCCGATGGATGCGCTGCGCACCGCGGCTTCAGCGCTGTCGGCATTCGATTCCGATACGGCGGACAATTCGCGCGAGGCGACCTTGCGCAAGGCGGTGCGGCTGACCTCGCAGGTACCGATGATCGTGGCCGCGCATTCGCGCATCCGCGACGGGCAGGAGCCAGTCGCGCCCGATCAGGCGCTCGGTCATGCCGCCAATCTGCTTTGGATGCTGACCGGCAAGAAGCCGAGCGCCGATGCTGCGCAGCTGATCGACCGCGATCTCATTTTGCATGCCGAGCACGGCTCGAACGCCTCGTCATTTGCGGCGCGCGTCGTCATCGGCACGGAAGCGAACCTGCACGCGGCGATTGTGGCCGCCATCGCCGCACTGTCAGGACCGGCGCATGGAGGTGCTGCCGAGGACGTGATGAAGATGGCGGAGGAAATCGGCGATCCGTCGCGCGCCGCCGCCTACGTAAAGGAGAAGCGTGGCGCCGGCGTGCCTGTCACCGGCTTCGGACACCGCGTCTACCGGGCGGAGGATCCGCGCGCGCGCCACATGCGCGCCGGCGTCGAGCGCCTGTCGAAGGAAATGGGCCAGCCGAAATGGTTCGAGATCCTGCAGGCGGTCGTCGCGGCGATGGCGCCCTACGCGCGGCACGGCGTGAACGTGAACGTCGATTTCTATTCCGGCGTCGTCTACCACCTGCTCGGTATCAAGCGCGATCTGTTCGTGCCGATCTTCGCGATCGGGCGCGTACCCGGCTGGGCGGTGCAGGTGCTCGAGCAACTCGATAACAACATCCTGCTGCGTCCGCTCACCCTCTATAACGGGCCGGATGCGCGCACCTACGTACCGATCGAGCGGCGCTGAGCAAAAAATCAAGAAATCCTGCTGCGGCAACAGGATTTGGAATCGAATTCCCGCATCGCGGGACAAAACGGCTCGGATTCACCGTTGCAGGCCCATGCTCTTCTGTTATCGTATTGAGAACATCAGTCTCAAACAGCGAGAATTGGAACCGGCAGGCCAAGCCGGAGCAATGTCCCTGCCGGCATGGCCGCGGGGCGGGACGCAACAAGCAGGCGGCCGATGGCAGGGAGGATCAAGTCCATGCGTTCGACCAAGCGTTCGACCTTGCGAAGTTTCGCAGCGCTCGCGGCGATGGCGCTCAGCGCCGCATTCGGCGGCAATGCCCAGGCAGCCGGTTATCCCGAGCGCCCGATTGAATTGATCGTGCCTTGGGGCCCGGGCGGCGGCGCCGACCAGCTGGCGCGCCTCATCAGCAAGCTCATGGAGCCGATGCTCGGCCAGGGCATTCCGGTGGTGAACGTGCCCGGCGGCACCGGCGCGACCGGCATGGCGAAACTGCTCGCCGCGCCCGCCGACGGCTATTCGATGGCGATCTACATCGCCGACAGCCACGCCTTGCTGGCCGGCAAAAGTCCGCGCTGGACGATGAACGAGATCACGCCGGTAGCGGTGATGATCAAGGGACCGTCCTTCATCTTCGTGAAGCAGGACAGCCCATTCAAGACCTGGGAGGACTTCGCGAAAGAGGCGAAGGCCAATCCGAACAAGCTGAAAGTCGCAACGCTCGGCTTCGGCAGCGTCGACGACTTCTCGCTCACCGTGCTCGATCGTGCCGGCATCAAGGTCGTGCAGGTGCCGTTCGCCAAGCCAAGCGAGCGTTACGTGTCGATTCTCGGCGGTCACGCCGATGCGCTCTACGAGCAGGCGGGCGACGTCGCGCAGTTCCTCAACGGCAAGCAGATGCGGCCAATCCTGCTGTTCGGCGAAAAGCGCTTGCCGGCTTTCAAGGACGTGCCGACCTCCTACGAGCTGGGTTACAAGGTCGCGCTGCCGCAGTTCCGCTCGATCGTCTTGCGTGCCGGCACGCCGCCCGACATCGTGAAGAAGCTCTCGGATGCGCTGCACAAGGTCTACGAATCCCCGGAATACAAGAAGTTTCTCGAAGAGCAGTTTGCGGATCCGAACAGCTTCGAAGACTCTTCAAAGGCGCCGGCCTTCGTCGACGAGCAACTCAACGACATGAAGAAGACGATGGTGACCAACTAATAGTCGAGTGGAGTAAAGGTAATGGACAAGGCGCTGTTCCGCTCGGTCCTGCCTTACGCGGTCGGCCTCGCCATCGCGGTCGCGCTCTTTATCTACGCCGGCACCATCGTCTACTCATCGCGGCCAGGCCAGCTTGGGCCGGAAACCTGGCCGCGGCTTGCCATCCTGCTGCTGGGCGGCTCCTGCCTGTTCGAGCTGTCGCGGCGCCTGATCGTCGGGAACAAGGACGCGACCGGATTTCTCGAGGCTTTCGACCGTGAGCCCGACGCCGAGGAAAAACAGCCCGTCTATCCGCGGCTTCTGATCGGCGGCATCGTGCTGATGGCGATCTATGCCGTGCTGGTGCCGGTGCTCGGCTTCATCATCGGCACGTTCCTGTTTTTGGCCGCCTTCATGTATGTCGGCGGCTATCGAGATCATGCTGCCATCTGGGGCACGACCACGGCGGTGACGATCTTCTGCGGCATCCTGTTCCTGCGTGTCGCCTATGTGTCGCTGCCGCGCGGCATCCCGCCTTTCGACCGCGCCACCGACATCTTCTTCGCGATTCCGAGCCTGTGGTGAGGTCATGATCGACATCCTCGTCCAGCTCGCCCACGGTTTCGTTCACTGCCTGACGCCACTCAACATGGCGATGCTGGTCACCGGCATCGTCATCGGCCTGCTGATCGGCGTGCTGCCGGGATTGACGCTGGTGATGGGCGTCGCACTGGCACTGCCCTTCACTTACAAGATGGACGTGACGGCATCGATCGTGCTGCTTACGGCGATGTACGTGTCCGGCACCTATGGCGGCGCCTTCACGGCGATCCTATTCCGTATTCCCGGCGAGCCGATCGACGTGCCGATGCTGTGGGACGGCTACACAATGGGCCGCAAGGGCAAGCCGGCCAAGGCGCTCGGCTGGACGCTGGTCGCCGCGCTCGGCGGCGGCCTCCTGTCGGCGGTCGTCATGGTGGCGCTCACCGAGCCGCTCGCGAAATTCGCGCTGCGGTTTTCCTCGCCCGAGTATTTCGTGATCGTGATGTTCGGCCTGCTCAGCGTGGTGGCCATCGGCAAGGGCTCGCTTTCCAACGCCTTCATCAGCATGAGCGTCGGCATCCTGATTTCGACGGTCGGCGTTGATCCGATCTACGGTGCCTACCGCTTCACCCTCGGCTCGCCGATTTTGGCCGATGGCATCGAATTCCTGGTGGTCATGGTCGGCGCTTACGGCGTCGGCGAGGTGCTCACGCGGCTGGAGACCGGTTTCGCCACCAAGCCACTCGACAAGATCTCGAATGCGCGCACCGAGCTGCCGACGCTCAAGGAACTCAACGACATCAAGGGCATGTTTTTTCGCTCCTCGGTGGTCGGCGATCTCATCGGCCTGCTGCCGGGTGCCGGCGCGACAATCGCGTCGTTCGTCAGCTACGGCATCGAAGCACGCTTCGGGCGTCGCAAGAATCAGATGGGCACCGGCATTGCAGAAGGCATCGTTGCGCCGCAGGCGGCCGCGACCGCCTCCGTCGGCGGCGCGATGGTTCATCTGCTCGCGCTCGGCATTCCGGGCAGCGGCGCCACGGCGGTGATCCTCGGCGCCTTCATGCTGCACGGCATCCAGCCGGGCCCGCAGGTGCTGGTGAGCTCGGCACCACTTGTTTACACAGTGTTTGCCTCGCTTTTCCTCGGTCTCGCGCTGATGTGCGCGATCGGATATTTCGCCATCCGGCCGCTGGTCAAAATCCTCGATTTCCCCGAAGCAATCGTATCGGCCTACGTGCTGATCCTCTGCTTCATTGGGGCCCTTTCGATCCGCAACAACATCACCGATCTCTGGTTGATCATCGGCTTCGGAATATTGGGTTACGGATTCGAAAGGCTGAAATTTCCGGTGGCGCCGCTCGTACTCGGCGTCATTCTCGGCCCGATCGCCGAAGAAGCTTTCATGAACACCATGATCAGCTTCTCCAACGACTGGACCGTTTTTTTCACGCGTCCCATCTCCGGGACCATCGTCGCATTGACCATCATCGTCCTGTTGCTGCCGTTTGCGCAGCGTCTCATCAGAAGCCGTTTTATGACGGCTCAAACCGAGGTTAGGTGACCCATGCGTACCAATCTTGGACTTGAAGAAAGGACCACAGGCACTCCCGCAACGCGGCGCGCCGTGAGCGAGCTCAAGGCACCCGCGCGAAAGGCAAAAGGCGCGCAAAAGCTTGGTGCCACCGCGCGCTCCTTTGCCATCCTCGAACATGTGGCCGGCTCGCCCACGCCGGTCGATGTGTTCGATATCATCGCCAAGCTCAAATTGCCGAAGGCGACGGCCTACCGGCTGGTCGACTGGTTCGTGACGCAGGGCTATCTGTCGCGCGAGCCGGGACGGCGCAGGCTCATCATCGGGCCGAAGCTTACCAATCTTGCGTTCGGCGCGCTGTCCTCGTCGATGCGCAACGACACGCCGCACGTGGTGCTGCAGCGTCTGGTGCACACGGTCAACGAGACCTGCAACATCGGTACGCTGCTCAACGGCGAGGTGATCTATCTTGATCGTGTCGAGGCGGACCACTGGCCGCTGCGTCTCCATTACACTATCGGCTCGCGGGTGCCGCTGCATTGCAGCGCCATCGGCAAGCTCTATCTGGCGCTGGCTTCTTCCGTGCGCCGGCGCCGGCTGCTGCAGAGCCTTGAGCTGCGCCGCTACACCGGCACGACGCTGACCGACGCGACCCAGCTCGAGGCCGAGCTCCGGCAGATCCGCAAGGAGCAGGTGTCATTTGATCGCGAGGAATATCTCGCCGGTGTCGTCTGCATGGCGGTGCCGGTGATCGGGAACAACGGCGAGCTGCTCGCGGCGCTCGCCATCCAGGCGCCGGAAGCACGCATGAACGTGCAGACGGCGCGGCGACATCTGCCGGCGCTTCGGCAGGCCGCCGAAGAACTTGCCGGAATTTTTCAGGACAGGCCGTGAGTTGATTTAAAGAACGGCCGAAGAAGGACTTGCAGCTATGAAGATGACGACCGAAGAAGCTTTCGTGAAAGTCTTGCAGATGCACGGCATCGAGCATGCCTTTGGCATCATCGGATCGGCGTTCATGCCGATCTCCGATCTTTTTCCAAAAGCCGGAATCACGTTCTGGGACGTCGCGCACGAGTGCAACGGCGGCTACATATGCGATGGCTACACGCGTGCGACCGGCAAGATCGCAATGTGCATCGCGCAGAACGGTCCGGGCATCACGAACTTCGTGACCGCCATCAAGACGGCGTACTGGAACCACACGCCGATGCTTCTGATCACGCCGCAGGCGGCGAACCGGACCATCGGACAGGGCGGCTTCCAGGAAGTTGAGCAGATGGCGCTGTTCCGCGACATGGTCTGCTACCAGGAAGAGGTGCGCGATCCCTCGCGCATCGCGGAAGTGCTCAACCGCGTCATCACCAAGGCGAAGCGCCTTTCGGCACCGGCGCAGATCAACGTGCCGCGCGATTACTGGACCCAGGTGATCGACATCAACCTGCCGGCGATCGTCGATTTCGAGCGTCCGGCGGGCGGCGCGCAGGCGATCACGCAGGCGGCCAAAATCCTGTCGGAGGCGAAATTCCCGGTCATCCTGTCAGGCGCGGGCGTCGTGCTCGCCAACGCGATCCCCGATTGCGCCGCGCTCGCCGAGAAGCTCGATGCCCCGGTGTGCAACAACTACCAGCACAATGACAGCTTCCCCGGCAGCCACCCGCTGGCGGTCGGGCCGCTCGGCTACAACGGCTCGAAGGCTGCGATGGAGCTCGTCGCCAAGGCCGACGTAGTGCTGGCGCTCGGCACCCGTCTCAACCCGTTCTCGACGCTGCCGGGCTACGGCATCGACTACTGGCCGAAGACCGCCAAGATCATCCAGGTCGACATCAATCCCGACCGTATCGGCCTCACCAAGCCGGTGACCGTCGGCATCTGCGGCGACGCCAAACTGGTCGCCCAGAGCCTGCTCAAGGGACTTTCCCCGTCCGCCGGTAATGCCGGCCGCGGGGAGCGTAAGGCCATGATCCATCAGACAAAATCACACTGGCTACAGACGCTGTCGAGCATGGACCACGAAGATGACGATCCGGGCACGACCTGGAACGCCGATGCCCGCAAGCGCGAGCCCGACCGCATGTCGGCGCGGCAGGCCTGGCGGGCCATCCAGGCCGGATTGCCGAAGAATGCCATCATCTCGAGCGACATCGGCAACAACTGCGCGATCGGCAACGCCTATCCGACGTTCGATGAGGGACGGAAATATCTCGCGCCGGGGCTGTTCGGGCCGTGCGGTTACGGCTTCCCCTCGATCATCGGCGCCAAGATCGGAAATCCGGACATTCCCTGCGTCGGTTTTGCCGGCGACGGCGCCTTCGGAATCTCGATGAGCGAGATGAGCTCGATCGGGCGCGAGGAATATCCCGGCATCACGATGGTGATTTTCCGCAACTATCAATGGGGTGCGGAGAAGCGCAATTCGATCCTCTGGTTCGACGACAACTTCGTCGGAACCGAGCTCGATCCGCATCTCAGCTATGCAAAGGTCGCCGAAGGTTGCGGACTGAAAGGCGTGACAGTAAAGACGCAAGCCGAGCTGACGGAAGCGCTGCGCGCGTCCTGCGAAGCGCAGAAGAAGCGCGTGACGACTTTCATCGAGGTGATCCTCAATCAGGAGCTCGGTGAGCCGTTCCGCCGCGACGCGATGAAGAAGCCGACAGTGGTGGCCGGTATCCGCCGCGAGGACATGCGCCCGCAGCAGGTCGCCTGATGGAGCAGAAGAGATGACTGTCGCAGTGAAACCGGCGGCCGATCCGAAGACGCTCGGGGTGGTCGACGACCTTGTGCGGCGGGCGCGTGCCGCGATGGCGGCATTCGCCGACGCCGACCAGGCGCGCGTCGACGAGGCCGTTACTGCATTGGCGTGGTCGCTCTACAATCCCGCGCACGCCAAGGAGCTTGCCGAGCTCGCCGTGAAGGACACCCAGCTCGGCAACGTTCCCGACAAGATCATCAAGAAGCAGCGCAAGACCTTCGGCACGCTGCGCGATCTTCTGCGCGTGAAATCGGTCGGCGTCATCGAGGAAGACAAGGCGCGCGGCATCGTCAAATACGCAAAGCCGGTCGGCGTCGTCTGTGCGATTACGCCCTCGACCAATCCGGGCGCGACCCCCGTCAATAAGGCGATGATGGCGATCAAGGGCCGCAATGCCGTCATCATTGCGGCATCGCCCGCGGGCCTGAAGACGACGACCAAGACCGTGGACTACATGCGCGCGGAGCTGAAGAAGATCGGCGTGCCCGAGGATCTGGTGCAGATCCTGCCGGCACCGGCGTCAAAAGACATGACGCAGGCGCTGATGCAGAAGGCCGACCTCGTGGTTGCCACCGGCTCGCAGGATAATGTGCGCCGCGCCTATTCGAGCGGGACGCCGGCCGTCGGCGTCGGCACCGGTAACGTGCCGGTGATCGTCGACGAAACCGCCGACCTCGACGATGCCGCGCGGAAGATCTGCGCTTCGAAGATCTTCGACAATTCAACGTCGTGCTCGTCGGAAAATTCGGTGATCCTCATTGATAAAGTTTACGACAAGGCGATCGCCGCGCTCGAGCGCGTGGGCGGTTACATGGCTTCCGCCGCCGAGAAGACGAAGATCCAGGCCGCGCTCTGGCCGGACGGAAAGCTGAGCCGGACGCTGATCGCACGCGATGCCGATGTCTTAGCGCGCGGTTGCGGCCTGCCGGCGGCGGCCGAATCGAAGAAATTCATCATGGTCGAGGAAACCGGCGTTGGCCGGGGTTTTCCGTTCTCCGGCGAGAAGCTCGCGCTGGTGCTCACCGTCTATCGTGCCAAAGATTTCGACGCGGCCGTGGCGCGCGCCAACGAGATCCTCGCGCACCAGGGCCGCGGGCATTCGGTCGGTTTGCATACCAAGGATGTGGGCCGAGCGCGTGCGCTGGCCGAGCGCTCTGACGTCGTGCGCGTGCTGATCAATCAGGCGCACACCTTCGGCAACGGCGGCGGCTTCGACAATGGGCTCAATTTCACGCTCAGCATGGGGTGTGGCACGTGGGGCGGAAATTCGATCACCGACAATCTCAATTACATGAACTTTCTCAACATCACTCACCTCGTCACCACCATTCCGGAAGACAAACCGAGCGAGGACGAGTTGTTCGGTGCCTACTGGAAGAAATACGGAAAGTGACGGGTCCCCGCGACCTCAAGATGCCGGCATGAATTTCGAGGAATACGCCGCAAAATCGCTGGTTTTGACGCCTGCCGGCATCCCGGTGCCGCGCGGCACACTCTGTATCAGCGCGGCGGAAGCGGCGATGGCGGCCGCGAATATCGGCCCTTGTGTCGTGAAGGCGCAGGCGCCGGTCGGCAAGCGCGGCAAGGCCGGCGGCATCAAGCTCGCCGCCGGGCCCGACGAAGCGAAACAAGCGGCGCGCCAAATTATCGGCATGCACATCGGCGACTACAAGGTCGAGCGCGTACTGGTCGAGGAGCAGGCTGTCATCGCGCGCGAATTCTATGTTGCCGTCCTGCACGATGTTGCCGCGCGCAAACCGATGATCCTTTTCTCGACCGAAGGCGGCATGGATATCGAGGAGATCGCCGCAGCGAAGCCATCCGCGATCCGGCGCCTTCTGGTCGATATCGAGGACAAGCCGCCGGCCGCGGACATCGCGGCCATGCTCAAGGGTCTCCATCTCGGCGATGCGGAAACGCAGATCGTGCGCATCATCGAGCGCCTCTACACGGCGTTTTGCCAGTGCGACGCCGAGCTCCTGGAAATCAATCCGCTGGCTTTGCTTAAGGACAATCGGGTGGTCGCGCTCGACTGCAAGTTCGTGCTCGACGATGGCGCGGTCTATCGCCAGCCGGATCTTGCGAAGTCGGGCGCTGCCGCCGCGATGACGACGCTTGAGCAGCGCGGCGCCGAAGCCGGCCTCAAGCTGATCCAGCTCGACGGTAATGTCGGTGTGCTGGCGAACGGCGCCGGGCTTACCATGACGACCATGGATGTCATCCGTCATTACGGCGGCAAGCCGGCGAATTTCCTCGAGATCGGCGGCGAGGCTTACACGAAATCCGAGATCGCGCTCGACCTCGTGCTGTCCAATCCGGGCGTGAAGAGCCTCGTGATCAATTTCTGCGGCGCCTTCGCGCGCACCGACGTGATGGCCGACGGCGTCGTGAAGGCCTGGCACAAGCTGCAACCGAAAGTGCCGGTGTTCTTCTCGATCCACGGCACCGGCGAAGAGGAAGCGATCAAGCTGGTGCGCGACGAGCTCGGCATCGAGCCTTACGACTTCATGGAAGACGCCATCCAAGCGGCGGTGAAGGCAGCACAATGATCGTCCGCAAAAACGACCGCGTCGTTGTGCTCGGCATTACCGGGAAGCAGGGCACCTTCTGGACCGAGAAGATGATCGCCTACGGCACCAACGTGGTTGCGGGCGTCAATCCCAAGCGTGCGGGCGAGGACCATGTCGGCGTGCCGATATTCGCGACGCCTGCCGAAGCGGTTGCGACGACGGGCGGCGACGTCGCCGTGATGTTCATTCCGCCGCCGATGGCAAGAGACGCGGCGGTGTCGGCCACGCAGGCGGGCATCAAGCTGCTGGTCGTTCTGACCGAACACATCCCGGCGCAGGACGTAATGGCGATGCATGCGGCCGCTGCAAAACACGGCACCCGCATCGTCGGGCCGAACACCGCGGGTCTCGTCACGCCCGGAGAATGCTTTGTCGGCATCATGCCGGCCTTCGTGCCGAGCGTGTTCACGGCAGGGCGGGTCGGCGTGATCTCGCGCAGCGGCAGCCTGGGCACGCTGGTCTGCCTCAATCTCACACGCGCCGGCATCGGCCAGAGCGCCTTCATCGGCATCGGCGGCGACCCCATGCTCGGAACCACAACGCGCGATGCGGCGGAAGCGCTCGATAAGGACAGCCGCACCGATGCGGTCGTGATCGTCGGCGAAATCGGCGGTGCGATGGAAGAAGAAGCTGCGGTGCACGCAAAAAAGATGAGTAAGCCGATAATTGCCTTCATCGCCGGCGCGGCCGCGCCCCCGGGCAAGAAAATGGGCCATGCCGGCGCGATCGTGACCGGCAATGCCGGCAGCTATGCCTCCAAGCGCACCGCGCTCGAGGCAGCAGGCGTCACGGTTGTCGATACGCCTTCGCAAATCGCCGCAGCCGTTGCGGCAGGTCTTCAATCCGGCCGCTCCGAGGTCGCCGCAAGCCAATAAGGATCCCGCGTGAGCGCAGAAGATCTGCAACCCTTGCGGCCATCGATGGCGCTGGCGGCGACTCTCGCGCCCGGCATTCTTCTGTCGGGCCTGGTAGCGGCGATCGGCTACATCGCCGCGCCCTTCGTGGCGAAGGCCGTTCCCATTCCCAACATGGTCATTGCGCTCGTCGTCGGTATCGCGCTCAACCCGCTGGCGGCGCGGCCGGCGGTGCAGCCGGGCATGAATTTCTGCGTGAAAACGCTGCTGCGCTGGGCCGTCGCGCTGCTCGGCCTGCGCGTAGGGCTGGGCGACATCGCGGCGCTCGGCCTGCAAACCGCCATGCTGATTATCGTATCGATGGCGGCGACGGTGGTGTCGGGGTTCGCCTTTGCGCGCTGGTATGGCCGCAGCGCCGGCTTCGGCGCGCTGGTCGGCGTCGGCACCGCGGTGTGCGGCGCCTCGGCGACGCTTGCGACCTCGACGGTCGTGCCCGACTACAAGGGCAAGGCGGCCGACATCGCCTTTGTCGTGGTCGCAGTCAATGCGCTCGCCACGCTGGCGATGCTGGTTTATCCGCCGCTCTGCATCGTGCTCGGCTTCGATGCGCAGACGACCGGCGTGATGCTGGGCGGCACGATTCACGACGTCGCGCAGGTCGTCGGCGCTGGCTATGCGGTGTCGGAGCCGGTCGGCAACACGGCCGTGATCGTGAAGCTCTTCCGTGTGTTCCTGCTGCTACCGGTGGTGCTCAGCGTCGGCTGGTATTTTACGCGCATGGGCGTGCGGCACGGCCAGGCGCATGTGCCGGTACCGGTCTTCGCGATCGTGTTTTTGCTGCTGTGCATCGTAAACAGCACGGTTCCATTGTTCCCGTCCTGGATGCCGGTCTATGTGCCCGCGAAAAGCGTGCTGGTCGAACTTTCGACCTGGGGCCTGCTGCTCGCCATCGGCGCGCTCGGGCTCGGGACGTCGGTGAAGACGATTATTGGCCTCGGCTGGCGGCACATCACGACCGTGCTCGGTTCAACCGCAGTCATCTTTGTAGTGGTGACCGGCGGGCTGGTGTTGCTCCGGTTTGTGTAACGGGCGGTTGTTCCGATTCATGCCACGCGTCAAGTTGTATTACGTTACCACTGAAGTTCCTGATTCACCATTACGCGACGTTTGCCTTGTAGTGCCAATCGAAACGCGCAAAAGATTTTTTCGGGCAGCTGAGGTCTTCAGACCGTGTCGGGTGTTGCAACGCTTTCAGGGCAGGAAGCGGCAGGGGGCTTGCCGCCCGTTGCAAGCTCATCGGACATAAACGGCTCTGTCCTCGACGACACAGTTGTTCAAAAGAACTGCTCCTTACACATTCGTGGAAATCTCCTGGCCAATTTGACAATCGAGCCGGGCGCGAAAGTCGTTATCGAAGGTTCGGTCGACGGAAAAATCATAAATAGAGGCGGCAGGCTCGTTGTTAACAACAAGCCGCACGCGGCCTGTGTTACAACTGATGGGCCCGCGGAAGCGGAAGCGTGTGGCGTTCTCAAGATCGATCTGACGGCTGTCGTATCCAACTGGCAAAGGCTGGCTAAAGGCGGGGCGGCTGAATGCGCCGCCGTGGTCAAAGGCAACGCCTACGGCTGCGGCATTGAACCGATTGCGGGAGCGCTGGCCAAGAATGGCTGCCAGACATTTTTTGTCTCCGATATTCCTGAAGCCACACGCGTTCGCGCTGTTGCGCCAAGCGCAACCATCTATGTTCTGCGTGGGCTGTCGGCTGGAACCGGGCAAGCTTACGCGGAAATCAATGCTGGGCCCGTAATCTACAGTTCCGTCGAAATGGCCGAATGGGATTTCTTTGTCAGCTCGTATCAACGGGCGGGCGGCTGCGCGCTTCACGTCGACACCGGCAAAAGCAGACTCGGCCTTTCAATTGAGGAAGCGGCCGCCTTTGCGCCCAGTTCGCGCCGCCACGGCGTCACGCTTCTGATGAGCCGTCTCGACAATCCCGACAAACCTGCCGACCCCTTAAACGACCGTCAAATCAGTCTTTTTTGCGATCTCCACCGGCTCTATCGGGGCATTCAGGCGTCAATGGCCAACTCGTCCGGCATCTTCCTTGGGCACAAGGCGCATTTCGATCTCGTGCGGGCGGGTGCGGCACTTTACGGTGTTAATCCCACGCAGCGCGCCGACAATCCGATGCTTCCGGTGATCGAACTGCGCGCTCGCATCGTCCATGTTCTGAACCTGGCGCCTGGGGAAACGATCGCCGACACGGACTGGGCTGCGGAGCGGCCGACCCGGCTTGCTTTGGTTTCAGCCGGATACGCGGACGGCTATCCGAGATCGGCAAGCGCTTTAGACAATAAATTACAGGCGATTGTGGGCGGCCGGCGGTGTCCAGTCATAGGGCATCCGTCGATGGATCTTCTGGCCATCGATGTAACTGACATTTCGGATCCGAGCGTCGTGCGGCGCGGCAGGATGGTCACGCTTATCGGCCCCGAATTCACCATCGACGATCTTGCGGCGGCAAGCGAATCGACCGGTCGCGAAGTGCTCAGTCATCTCGGCCGCCGCTTCCACCGCGTCTACCACGTCACCTGAGCAAACCTCCATCAACGAGTACAAGCGTAAGGAGAGCAACATGTTCGGAAAATCCAAAAGCAATGCGGCAGACACCAAACGTGACTTGTCATCGATGTCCGAAGTGAAACACCACACTGGTGGACACTCGGCGCCGGAAGCGATCTCTTCCATCAGTTCGGGCCTTTCGATCGTCGGCAAAATTTTTGGCCAAGGGAGGCTGACGATATTCGGTCACGTGGAGGGAGAAGTGCACGCCTCAACTGTCGAGATAGGCGATAGCGCGCAGGTCGATGGCGATATTATCGCGGAAGAATTAACGATCGGCGGTTGCGTTAAAGGGACGATCCATGCCAACCGCGTCAAGCTGAACAGCACCGCTGTGGTTGAGGGCGATATCTATCACCGCTCTCTGGCAATCGAGGAGAATGCGCAATTCGAGGGAATGTCGCGACGGCAGGAAGATGCCATTCACACGCCGTCGCTGGTTCCGGGGAAACGTCCGCAGACACAGGGGATCAACGTCAACGGACAAGGCAACGGCGCATCGGAAGGCCTCGACCTGTCGCAGGTTTAGGCCGTGCCGATTGATCGCAGGGGGTGCAAGCCAATAGTCGCCGCGCGGTGTGGCGTTACGCGCAGCGACCACCGGCTGCATCCCTGAGCGGTGGCCGCCTGGCGGCAAGGGGAACTTGCACACCAGGGGCCGAGCGGAACGGACGGGCCGCGGGATGATCGGCCCGCCGTCATCGATTCAAGCGCTGGTACAAAACAGCCGCGTGACATTTTTAATTCGCCCGAATGTCCGCCAAGGGCCAAAGCGGACATGAAACGATGGTACAGAGAGGACCATCGCTGAACTCAATGGCAGGCCACCATGCTCACGCTCTATTCTTACCCCACGCTATTCGGCGTCGCCGACAATAACGGCTATGGCCTGAAGGTATATGCATTCCTCAAGCTGGCGGGCGTGCCGTTCCGGCACGAACATATTTTTGACGCTTCGAAGGCGCCGCGCAGCCAGTTGCCCTATATCGTCGATGGCGACGACACGGTCGGTGACAGCGAGACCATCCTTGCCTATGTCACGCAAAAATATCGCCCCACGATCGATGCCGCGCTGAAGCCCGCACAACGAACCAGCAACCTACTGATCACCCGCATGCTCGACGACCTCTACTGGGTGATGTCGTATTCGCGTTGGCAAGACGAACGTTACTGGCATGCGTTCCGCAACGCTCTGCTGCGCGAACACCCGGCGCTGACGGAGGAAAGCCTGGCCAAGGCCCGGGCGTTCAATTCCCAGCGCTATTACTATCAGGGCATTGGACGCTACGATCCCGATGCCGCGATGGCGCGCGGACTCGCGGATCTCGAGGCGCTTGCCGCGCTAATCCCCCCGCGTGGCCATTTGCATGGCGAGAAACCCACCAGCATTGACGCCGGCATCTATGGCTTCACCGCCAATATTTATTTCTACGACATCGATACGCCGCTCAAGCAGTTCGTAATCGCTCACGACAATATCGTACGTCACTGCCGGGCCATCCATGAGGCCGTCAAATTGGCCGCATAGCCAGCAAATGTCCGCTTTGCCGGCAAAAGCGGACATCGAGCGGCTTCCGCCAACATCCGGCAAAGCGAACGTGATGTCGCCAAGGCAGTGCCTGTCAGGCGCGTTTGAGGCGGCTCAGGCGATGCGCTGACTCCGGATTTGCGGCGCCCGGCGGCATGCGCCCTGCAATGAGGTCCTTGACCTGATTCACCGTGTCGAAGGCTTGGTGCTCTGCGGCCTGCGGCGTCAAACCCGCCGTATGCGGTGTGGCAATCACGTCGGCCCGGCGCGCCAACGCGGGCGAGGGCTTCTGGTCCTGTGCGCGGCCAACGTCAAGTGCGGCGCCGGCGATGCGCTTGTCGTCGAGCGCGCGTACAAGCGCGGCCTCGTCGACCAGGTTGCCGCGCGACAAATTTATGAAATAGGCAGTGGGCATCATCTGTGCGAAGGCTTCGGCGTTCATCAAATTCTCGGTCTGCTCGTTGGCAATGGCAAGGCACACAACGAAATCCGATCTTGCCAGCAGATCCGAAAGCTGAACCTGTTTGAGCATTGGTCGGGTCACACTTTTATGGGGGTCTGCGACCAGCACCGTCATGCCGAGTGCGAGACCGAGCTCGGCAAGACGTTCGCCGATTGCGCCATAGCCAATGATGCCGAGCGTTGCCCCCTCAAGCTGGCGGCCCATGCGCGCATCGGGGACACGGCCGGTGCGGTAGACGGACGTGGCCTCGATGATGTGGCGCCCGCAATCGATCATGAAACCAATTGCCATCTCGGCGACCGAAGCGATGAAGCCCGGCGTCGCGCGGGTGACCAGAATTCCTTGGGCGCTGGCGGCGGCGACATCGACATTGCGAATATCGACCGCGACCCGCAGGAACGCCACCAAATCACCCACCAGCGGGAAGAATTCGGCCGGGCCCGCTGTTTGCCGGTCCGAGATTATGATCTCACAGCCCTGCGCGGCTCGTGCCAGCGCCTTGGCGTCGAGCACTTGGCCGGTGTCGTTGAGCCGCACGTCGCCGAGCTTCCGCAACTCTGCAAGTGCGCGCTCGCCGTAGTAGTTCTTGAGCATGTCGGGGATGTGAGTGAGAAAGATGGTAGGCACAGTCTTCTCCCGCCATGAAGTGTGTCATTGCGCCTCGTTCCTCAATCCGTCTTGAGATTGATGGCTTCGACCATGCTCCGCCATTTGACGATGTCGGAGCGAAACATCGTGTCGGCAGCTTTCTGATCAAGGTTGAGGGGTTCGAAGCCGAGTTGCTCGAGACGCGAGGCCACTTCCGGATCTTTCAAAATCTCGTTGATCGCAACATTGAGCGTCCTGGCGATCTCGTCAGGCGTTTTGGCCGGCAGGAAAAATCCGGTCCATGCCGATGCGACGACGCCCGGGTAGCCATTCTCGCCATAAGTCGGAACGTCAGGCAGGATCGCCATGCGCTTCTCGCTGGCAATTGCAAGACCTCGCAGAGCCCCGCCCTTGACCGGCGCAGCCGCGCCTGCAGCAGGTGGGGTGGCAACCAACGGGATCTGGTTTCCCATCGCCGCCGTTACGGCGGGTGCGCCGCCTTGAAAAGGAATATGTGTCGTGGGGATCTTGACGATCCTTTCAAAGAAGTACTTGGTCACGATGTAAGACGCGCTGCCGGCGCCGGCGGTGCCGAATTGCGCCGTCGACGAACGTGCATTGTCGATAAATTCCTTCAAGGTTTTGGCTCCGCCCGGCGGCGCGGATATCATTTCCGGAGAGGTCGCGACAATCGATATGGCTTTGAAATCGTCCGCCGTATAGCCGCGCTTCGGATAAAGAGATTCATTGATCGGCAACGAAGTCGTCGCGCCCAGAATTGTATAGCCATCCGGCTCTGCCGTGGCGACGTGGCGATGCGCCAGATTGCCGGCCGCGCCCGCGCGATTTTCAACGACCACGGTCTGGCCGAGCTTGATTTGCAGCTTCTGGCCGACGAGACGCGCGATCACATCGATAAGGCCACCCGGCGCAAAGCCGACGACGACAGTGATGGTCTTCGACGGATAAGTGTCGGCATGCGCTGCCGCGGCCGACAGGCTCAGGGCCGCAGCCATGCCCATGGCGAGACACTTGCGCCACCAAAACGGCGGCCGATCGGCCTTTGCAAACACAGTTTCCGGGCTAGGGCGCATGGCGGGTTTCCAATTAAAGGCAGAGCTAAGCTTACTGCTGGATTATTGACCGGCAAGCCAACGATGCGGAAATTCGTGCGCAACGTCACGCTTTGGATCACTGGCGGACATTTGCGGCAGCGCTCGCCCGCGCCTGACGGGCGGCGTCGATCCTAGCGTGGCCTGTCTCCCGCCAATGTTATGCGGTGCATTACGCGGCGGAAGCCGTGATAGTCGTTGATCGGATTGTGCAACGTGCAACGATTGTCCCAAAACGCCAGCGAGCCGACGCGCCAATTGAAACGACAGGTGAATTCTGGCCTGGTCTGGTGCTCAAACAGGAATTTCAGCAGCGGCGCGCTCTCGGCTTCGGTCATGTCCTTGAAGCGCACCGTGTGCCCGAAGTTGACGTAAAGCGCCTTTCGTCCGGTTTCCGGGTGCGTACGGACGACGGGATGCTCGCTGATATATTCTTTCTTCGCTTCGGTCTTGCCGCCGTCGCGCAAGCGGTCCTCGCGCGTACGGGTCACGTCCGCCTTGGCCGAGTAATTGACTGCGATCAGCCCACCGAGCATGCGCTTGAGGCCTTCGGACAACGTCTCATATGCGAGATAGGTGTTGGCGAATAGTGTGTCGCCGCCGTAAGGCGGCACCTCACGCGCGATCAGCATGGTCCCCATTGGCGGTGTTTCGAGATAGGCAGTGTCAGTGTGCCAGATGCCGCCGAAATTCTTTGTCTCATGCTCAAGCTTGATGACCGGGATGATCTCCGGAAAACCTTCTATACCCTTGACGAAGGGATATTCGACCACTTCGCCGAAGCGCTTGGCGAACGCCAGAAACCTGGCGGGCGGCAGGTCCTGATCGCGGAAGAAAATTACGTTGTGTTCAAGCCAGGCCTGACGGATTTCACCAATGACATTATCGCCCGGCTCGGACGCAAGATCGATTCCCAGGATTTCGGCGCCGATCGAGCCCGACAGACGCCGCACTTCAAAACCGTTTCCCGCCATGACCACGGCCCTTGCCGATGCGATGTCTCTTACCGCAATTTAACATGGTGAGGCCAAGTGCCTTGGATGTAAATGCCGTTCGCTCAACCGAGCGACGTTCTCGCGCGCTTTCCGTTACTCGATGATCTCGTCCGCGCGTTCAAGCAATGGCCGTGGTACCGCCAGGCCAGCCGCTTTCGCGGCCTTGAGATTGATCACCAGTTGGTACTTGGTGGGCGCTTGCACGGGCAAGTTTCCCGGCTTTTCGCCCTTGAGAACGCGATCGACGTAACGGGCTGTCTCTCGAAGCTGGTCGTCGAAATTTGGTCCATACGACATTAAGCCACCGGCGGTGGCAAAGAAGCGTTCAAAGTAAATGGCGGGCAGTTTGTGCTTGCCAGCGAGTCCGATGATGAGTTCGCGATTGACGGCCGATAACGGGCCCGCGGTTACGACTAGGCCTCCATTCGGGGAACCTGCGAAGGCTGCGATCGTCTGGGTCATTTCGCTATTGTCGCGCACATTGACGGCCGTTATTTCCAGGCCAAGGGACGGTGCTACCGCCTGGATGACCGCGAACTGTCCGATGCCGGACCCAAGGACCGGATCGCGAATGACCGCGACACGTTTCAAGTCGGGCGACAGCTGCTTGAGCAGCTCGAGCCATTTGCCGCTCAGACTGTATTCGAACAGCATGAAGCCCGTGGCGTTGCCGCCCGGCCGCGCGAGGTTTTTGACAAAACCGGCGCCGAGAGGATCGGTCACGACCGTGAACACGATTGGCACAGTTTGCGTAGCCCGGACAAAATAATCCGCGGGCCCGGTGCCGAATCCGACGAGCACATCCGGCGTCGAAGCAAGCATTTCCTGCCCATATTTGCGTACGGTATCGATATTTCCACCGGCGGCGCGCAGATCGATCCGGACGTTGCGGCCATCGACCCAGCCCAATTGCTCCAACTCTTCCAACAAGGGGGCAACCCGGATTTTCGTCTGCGCGTCGTCCAGCGCCGTGAGGATGGCGACACGTCGCTGTTTGACTTGCTGCGCGTGAGCCGCGACTGGCCAGGCCGCCGCACCGCCCAGCAAACGAATAAAGTCGCGTCGCCTCATTCGATCACCTCATCGGCGCGGCCAATTAATGACGACGGCACCGTTATGCCAAGCGCCTTCGCAGTCTTGAGGTTGATAATCAGCTCGACTTTGGTTGCTTGTTGGACCGGTAGATCCGCGGGCTTCTCGCCCTTGAGGACGCGGCCGGTGTAGATTCCGGCAAGGCGATAGGCATCAGTAATGCTCGTCCCGTAGCTCATCAGGCCGCCCGCTCCGGCGAGGTCGACATAAGGGGAGATCGTTGGCACTGCATGTTGGAGCGCCACCGAGGCGAGCCGCTTGCTTCTGCTGTTGAAGAATTGGCCTCCGCTAATCACAACGCCGCCCGCTCGCAATTGAACCAGATTTGCGAAAGCTGCATCGAGGTCATGGTCAGTACTGACATTCAAAACATGGAGCTCCAACCCGAGACTTCGGGCGGCCGATTGCGCGCCGCGCGTCGTATTTTCGAAGATAGCCCGATCGGTCGGATCGGCGAGTAGCGCGATGATCCTCGCTTTAGGAATCATCTCGTGCAGCAATTCGAGCCGCTTCGGCGCGACCTCAATAGCCAGTTGGGCTATGCCAGTGACATTCCCACCCGGCCGATTAAGGCTGGCGACGAGACCGAGCTGGACCGGGTCGCTGCCTATTTCGAACACGATAGGAATCGTTGTGGTCGCAGCTTTTGCCGCAAGTGCTGCAGGAGTGCCGGTCGCGGCGATCACAGTCGCTTCGCGATGCACCAGATCAGCCACCAATGCAGGCAATCGATCAATTTTGCCCTCCGCCCATCGATATTCGATTTTGACGTTCTGGTTCTCGACATAGCTCGCTTCGTTGAGCCCTTTGACAAAGGCGGACTGCATCCGAGCGTAAGGCTCAGGCGAAGCCGCGTTGACAAACCCGACCACCGGCATCGCCGGCTGCTGTGCCTGTGTGGCAAATGGCCAGGCCGCCGTACCGGCAATGAATGTGATGAACTCGCGCCGTTTCATTGACTGCCCCCGAGGACAGAGCATCGTAGCGGGTCGGGCAAGCACTCCGGAAGGGGCCGTGCTAAAATCAACTCGTTTGGAGGGTTTTATCCATGAGATTTGAAGGCGGGTGCTATTGCTGCAAAATTCGCTACGTGGCGGAAGGCGAACCTCGGCTCAAGGCACAATGCCATTGCCGCGAATGCCAGTACATCACCGGTGGCGGGCCGAACATGTTCATGCTCGTGCCGCCGCAAGGCTTTCGTTACACGAGTGGCGAGCCGCGCAAATTCTCGCGCTCCGATCTCGAAAATCCGGTGACGCGTGAGTTTTGTGGCGAATGCGGGACCCATCTGACAACGCGACCACCGAACCTGCCGTTTGTGGTCCTGAAGGTCGGCACGCTTGATAATCCGGGTCTGTTTGAGGCACCGCAAATGGCGATCTTTACCGTCGACAAGCAGCCCTTCCATGTCATCCCGGATGGCTTGCAGACATTCGAACGCTTGCCTCCGCGCTAACGCGGAGCCCGCGAATATGCCGTGTGTCCGCTCAGAGCAATTTGTCAGTGACGCATGCCTTTAGCGCGTGTGGCACCTGTGCTTCAGGAACCTCAATAGTTTGGTCGCGCCCATTCTTCGTGCGTGTGATCCGATAACAATGCGTGTCGCGCTCGTTTCCCGCTTCCTGCGAACCAGGTGGTTTCTGGAACGAGGCCTCGACCCAGGCTTGATCGGCAGGTGAGAGCGCTGAGACCGCAGTTTCCCCGCTGCTCTTTAGTCTCGACCCGGGCAATCCGTAGCCGGCCAATCCGCCGATCTTCTCAACCTTCACCGTGCTCATTGCCTTTCCTTGTCTGGCTTCGATCTTTTTGGGCGGCGGGCTAGAGCCCGACCTTTTTCCATCCGGCGTCGACTGCACGAGCAAGAGCGGTGTCGTTGGGATAGAGCTCAGCTGCGACAGCACGGGTCCGGTCTGCAAACGCCGTCATTTTCATGTTGGGTGCAGGACCGAAGCCTGTCATCGACCTATACCATATCTGACCAACCTGGTCCCAACTGTTGCCGCCGACGGCTTTTGCGATCGTGCAAAAGGCCAAGTTGGGAGGTCCGCTGCTCAAGTGCGGATCCATGCCGGGCCTGACCTGAGAGTATTTGGTCGGCTGTGGCGCAAGGCAATGTTTCGCGTCGGGATCGGCCATGTCGCGCAGGCAGCTATAGCCGCTGTCAATTGCGGAAGGCCCCATGATGTCTTTACCGATGAGCCAATCGGCCTGCTTGACGTTCTGGTTTGCTTCCCATTGACGGAACATCGAGCCGAAACAATCCGATAGGCTCTCATTCAGGCCGCCGGCGTCGTTCGTGTAGTTGAGCTGAAGGCTGTACTGGGTCACGCCATGGGTCAGCTCATGGCCGATGACGTCGTTGGAGTTTGAGAAATCGAGGAAGATCGAGCCATCCCCGTCGCCATACGTCATCTGCGAACCGTTCCAGAAGGCGTTGTTGTAGCGCACACCATAGTGGATTGACGAAATCATCGTCATTCCTGCGTTATCGATCGAATTTCGTCCGAACACCTGCGCATAGAATGCTTCAAGCGATTTCGTTTCCGAAAAAACGTGCCTTGCGGTTGGATCCGTTGACGTCGCCGGATTGAGGATTTGAGCCCCAGGCAAGGTCTGACCATGATTGCAATCGTACACTGTGATGGCCGGCGCGGGCGCGACCGTGGGTGCTTCGGCCATCAGCCCCGCAACGCGGGTTAACCTCGCCGCCTGGGTCCGCAGCCGTCGCAATTGCGTGTCGATTTTGATTGTGTCGGCGAAATTCTTCCTTTGCTCTGCTGAATATTTGCGGTCGGCTGCGAGGCGCTTCAACACGCGTTCGGGCACGATCTGACACATGCAGCACATGAGATATCTCCTCTTTCGATATCGGCGCCGACACAAATATCGAAAATTACGTGGCCCTAATATTAAATGGCTCACACTCGCGCCCGCACCGCGTTACCTCCGATCAAAAACGCGGAGAGTTAGATTGTTTCGTTCCAAATAAAATAAATCTTTGCAGCAAAAAATTTCGGTGCTGTTCCTCGAACGGAGGGAGCGCAAAATGGCAAGCACACGCCAAAACGTCTGGGCGCTGGGGTCGGACTGGGCGGATCCGATCCTCTGGTATGCACGCGGCGTCAAGGCGATGAAGGCACGCGCGCTCAACGACAGGACCAGCTGGCGGTTCTACGCCGCGATCCACGGGATCTTCCCGCCGTTGTGGCAGCAGTACGGCTATCTCAGTGCTACGGATACGCCGCCAAGCCAGGCCGACAGGAATACCTACTGGAACCAGTGTCAGCACGGCAGCTGGTATTTTCTGCCCTGGCACCGCGGCTATCTGATCGCGTTCGAGGCCGTCATTCGCGATGCGGTGGTTAGTCTGGGCGGACCCAATGACTGGGCGCTGCCGTACTGGAACTACTTCAAGCAGGATGCGCTGCCACCCGCCTTTGCATCCGCCAACTGGCCGGACGGCACCGGCGACAATCCGCTTTTTGTCCAGCAGCGCTACGGCCCAAACGGTGATGGCAACGTTTTCGTGCCTCTGAGCGAGGTCAACATGAACGCGCTCGGCGAGCCGGACTTCGAAGGCGTGGCGAGCGGCGGCAGCCCGGGCTTCGGCGGCGTCGCCACGGGATTCGCACATGGTGGCAGAGTCCACGGCGCAATCGAAACGCAGCCGCATGATTGGGTGCATGGCCTGGTCGGCGGCGGACTGTCACCGCAGGAGCCCGGACTGATGTCCGATCCGGACACGGCCGGGCTCGATCCGATCTTCTGGCTGCATCACGCGAATATTGACCGGCTGTGGGAGGTATGGCGGCAGAACCCGCCCACCCATGTTGATCCGTCCAAGGCGAACTGGATCAATGGGCCCGCATCGACCGGCGGGCACGCCTTCATATTGCCGATGCCGGGCGGGCAAAGTTTGACCTACACGCCTGGCCAGATGAGTAATCTGTCGGCGCTCGGATACACTTACGACGATCTGTCGGCGCCGCCGTCCCCGCTCGTGGCGCGGCTCGAACGCCTCGGCGTTGGCGTCACGGAGGCGACTGCAATTGCTCGGAGGACCGCCATGGCTGGATCCAAGACCGTCGAGCTGCTCGGCGCAAACACCGAGAGCATCCGCCTGTCCGGCACGGAGGCGAGGGCCTCGATCACGCTCGACCCCGCGGCCCGGAGCAGGTTGTCAGCCAATCTGAACGAGGCGGCCACGAGCTTGGCGGCCCCTGACCGGGTTTTCCTGAACCTCGAAAATGTGCGCGGCATCAGCGACGCGACCGCCTTCAACGTCTATGTCAACGTGCCCGAAGGCGAAAATCCCGCCAACCATCCCGACCATCTGGCAGGTAGCATTGCGCTGTTCGGCGTGCGCAAGGCGTCGGCGGCGGACGACAAGCACGCCGGCGACGGACTGACTTACGTCCTCGACATTTCCGGCATCGTCGACCGGCTGCATCTTTCCGGCGCTATCGAGGCGGGGCAACTGCACGTGCTGCTGGTGCCGCGCAACCCGGTGGCGACCGAGGCGCAGATCAGCATCGGCCGCATCAGCGTGTTCCGGCAGAGCAATTGAGCGAGGTCGGTCGATGTGGAATGATGTGACGCTCTTCGGGCTCTGCTCCGCCGGCCCACAAATGCCGCCGGTGGATTCGTTCAACCTGACGCAACTCGCAGCGGGCTGGCTGCTGATGCTCGTCGCCATGACGCCGCCGCTGATCGTCGCGCCGCTGCGGCATGTTCGCGAGCGCAGCTTCGCGCACCGGAGGGCGCGCGCGATGTTTCTGTTCGTCATCGGATATGGGGCGATGTGGATGATCGCAGGCATGGGCTTGCAGTTGATGGCGCTTGCGGTGCGACTGGCTTCATCGGATACGCTCATGTGCCTCGCGTTTTCGGCAGCGGCGGCGACGCTATGGCAGGTTTCGCCGGCCAAGCAGTGGTGCCTGAACCGATGTCATCGCCGGCCACAGCTCGCCGCTTTCGGCGCCCCGGCGGATCGCGCCGCGTTTGAGTTCGGGCTCTCTCACGGCGCCGCGTGCGTCGGCGCATGCTGGGCGCTGATGCTGCTGCCGCTGTTCGTCGGGCAGGGACACGTTTTGGCAATGTTGGCCGTCATGCTTTTCGCCTTTGCGGAGCGGCTCGAAAACGCTGCGCCGCTCGCATGGCGCTGGCGCGGACCCGGCAAAGCCCTTCGGATCGCTGCGGCGCAAGCTCGCATGCATTTGACGTACCCCAAAAGCGGACCCCTTTCAATTTAGCTGCTTGAGCCGTTACGATCCTTGAGAAATGGGGGTCAGGTTTGAGACGACGCGAATTCATCGCCGTACTTGGTAGCGCTGCGGCAGTCTGGCCGCTTGCCTTGCGTGCGCAGCAACCGGCTGTCCCGGTGATTGGGCTACTGGCCAGCACCTCGGCCGATACATATGAGTCCCGGATCGACTTCTTCCGAAAGGGTCTGATTGAAACCGGCTATGCTGAGGGTCGGAATGTGGCCATCGAATATCGTTGGGCGGAGAGCAAATACGATCGATTGCCGGAAATGGCGTCCGAACTGGTTCGTCGCCAAGTGGCCGTGATTGCTGCGATCACCACTCCGGCGGCGCTCGCAGCAAAGGCAGCAACCACAACCATTCCGATCGTTTTCGAAGTAGGAGGTGACCCAATCGCGCTCGGACTGGTCGCCAGCCTTAGCAAGCCTGGCGGCAACCTTACGGGAGTAAGTTTGTTGAACTTCGAGCTGGCGGCGAAGCGGTTGGAGTTGCTGCATGAGTTGGCCCCCACAGCGACTACTGTCGCCTTGCTCGTCAACCCAAATGCACCGAGCGCCGTGACCCTATCGAGAGACGTGCAAGCGGCGGCCGGCAAGCTCGGGCTGCAACTCCATGTCCTTCATGCGAGTGCCGAAGGCGACTTCGATCTGGCGTTCGAGCGCTTACTTAAACTGCGCGCCGGCGCGCTGGTAATTGGCACCGATCCATTCTTCAATGGCCGCAGTGAACAAATCGCCGCGCTAGCGATCCGCCACGGTGTGCCGACGATCTACCAATATCGTGCGTTCGCCGCGGCGGGTGGTCTCATGAGCTACGGCGGCAGTTTTACAGAACCATTCCGCCAGACAGGCGCCTACACGGGTCGAATTCTCAAGGGCGAGAAGCCGGCCGACCTGCCAATCATCCAATCCACGAAAGTCGAGTTGATCGTCAATCTCAGAACCGCGAAGACCCTCGGCATCACCATCCCTCTGCCATTGCTTGGCCGTGCTGACGAAGTGATCGAATGAATGCGGAATGTCCGCATGTCCGCTTTGGGTCAAAGGTAGAGATCGACGGATTCGAGAGGATGGCTGTCGCTATAAACATAGCCAATGACGCTACTGTCCAAGAACTAGCCACCCAGGCTAGTTTACTCGTCCAACCTCCATCTTTCGGCTGACAGTCGTTCGGCTGTCACGATTCCATCGCCAGCAAGCAATGACAGCTGTCCAGGATACGATCGGGATTCAGGGTTACGTCAGCAAAGGCTTTGAAGCCGTTCGGGACGCTTTCCTCGAGAATTTCCTGCTTCGAAAAGAAGTGGGCGCAGCGTGCTGCGTATACCGTCAAGGGGAAAAGGTCGTCGACCTATGGGGCGGGATCCGGAACAAGGCTACCGCCGAACCATGGCAGGAAAACACCATGGTCATCGTGCGCTCTGCGACCAAAGGCCTCGCGGCGATGACGCTTGCGTTGGCGCATTCCCGTGGATGGCTCGATTACGATGAACGCGTGTGTACGTACTGGCCGGAGTTTGGCCAGCGGGGCAAGGAAAAGATCACGGTCCGCCAGCTGCTTGCCCACCAGGCCGGATTGTTTGCATTCGACGAGACGGTCGACCGGGGCGTCATCGCCGACCTCGATCGATTGGCAGATATTATGGCCCGTCAATCCCCGGCGTGGGAGCCGGGCATGCGACAGGCCTATCACGCCGTCAGTATTGGATTTTACGAAGGAGAATTGCTGCGTCGGGTCGATCCGCGGCACCGCAGCCTTGGACAATTCTTCCGGGAAGAAATAGCCACTCCGTTGGAATTGGACTTCCATATCCGGGTGCCTGAGGAGATTCCGAATTCACGGTTTGCCATCGTCGAAAACGCCACCAAAGTCGAAACGCTCTTGGGGTCGCCGATGCGCTTGACGTTGGCAACCCTAAATCGGCGCTCAAACACGTTCAGAGCGCTCTTCACAAATCCCGGCGTCGCAATATGGCGCGATAAGAAACATATTTGTGCGCGCAATCTTGAAGTACCTGCTGTCGGCGGTGTCGGCACCGCGCGGGCAATGGCGCGGGCCTATGGGGTTTTTGCCACGGGCGGTCGAGAACTGAAACTGCGTGCGGAAACGCTGGAAGCGCTGAAGGCGCCCGCCATTCCACCTGCATTTGGATTTTACGACGAGTGCATGAAGGGCGAGATTCAATTCTCGCTCGGCTACTGCAAGCCTGGGCCCAGTGCACCCTTCGGTCACCCTACCTCGTTCGGACATCCGGGAGCGGGCGGGTCGTTCGCTTTCGCCGATCCTGAAACCGGGACCGGATACGCATATGTGACCAATCGAATGGGCACGACACTGCCGTTCGATCCACGAGATGTAGCGCTGAGAAGCGCGATTGCCTGGTAGGGGCCATTATTCCGGATGGCCTGCAGAGGTCAGTGCACAGCCGCTGCGCGTGCACGTGCCCCGCGCGCCGCCTCTAGATCGCCACAGGCCTGCAATGCATCAGCATAGCGCTGCCAAGTGTAGTGGCTATTCGGTTTAAGCCTACTTCGATCGGCAAGCAGATCACGCGCCAAATCTGTATGGCCGGCACCGATCGCGGCTTCGATCAGTATCTGCGCAAAGATGTCACGCTGGGCGTGACTGGCGCCCAATCCCTGCCATTGTTCGCGCAATGGCCAGAGGATTTTGACCGCACGATCGAAATGCTTTTCCGCATATGCGCTAATCGCCTCGCAAATCGGTATGGTCAGACTATTGGCGACGGGACGTGCTGAATTGTCATCGGTAACACTGGCAAATCGTCGCAATGACTCGAGCAGAGCATCGGCCGCCGAACGCCTGCCGTCGCGCGCCAAGGCGATCATGAAGTGAGCATCGGTGAAACCAAAAACGTGGTCGTCGACCCGCCTCTCAGCGATGTCTGCGAGCTGCCGCCAGCGCGCGCCTACATCGACGCCGCAAAATTCCAGACGCAGCAACAAGGAAGCGGCGTTTTGAACATCGAGGTAAAAGCCACCCTCACCAACTTTTACCTCACTATCGTAGAGCGCAAGCACCCTGTCGTAGTCGCCGGCTTCGAGTGGGAATAGTGCCGTATGCCACCATAAGTGGTCCTTGAACGGATTACGGTCGGCCCATGTGCCGCCGGGTTGGGCGAGCCAGGCGGCACCTTCGGTCAGCCGGCTCTGCATTTCCAGCACATGGGCGACGGCATGTATGCCCCATAAATCATCTGGATTTATTTCGACGGAGCGACGACCCACTTTTTCCGCCTCAGCGTAGTCGCCACATTCTTCATGTCCAAAAGCAAGCATGCCAAGGACGTTTCCATAGCCCGGAAGATCGGTGCTGAAGCCGCGCAATGCGCGCGCCGGAACGTCGCGGAGGGCATGCTTTTCCCCTCGCCAGAAGTTGGCAAAATGATCGAGCCGCATGGCCAGCAGGTCTGTCGGAATTTCGGCAACGATCTGTTGCCAGATGCTGCAGGCGCGGCGCGTGTCGCCTTCGCACCACGCCGCGAGCGCCGCGACATGCATCTGCTCTCGTTTCGTAGTCAGCTGGGCGTGGCTACGCGCTTGCTCCAGAGCCTTGCGCGCCGCGGGGACGGTCGAAATAGAGCCAATCAGCAACATAAAATAGCCGCGGAGGCATTGGCCCATGACGAAGGTTGGGTCGGCGGCAAGCGCCGTCTTTACACGTTCGGCTGCCGAAAGCCTGTATTCGAAATAATCACTGACCGCGGCATCGAAGGCCTCAGCCGCCGCAGCGCTATCGGTTGTCAAATTCAGTCCGCGGGCATCACAAAACATTTTCTCCCCCATAGGGCGATCGTGTGTGTCCGCTACGGGGCGGCAGCGGACACAACGCAGTCTACTTCACGAGTGCCGGTGGAGGGCCGAAGGGATCTGTCCTTTGCGGCGCGCTTGCCGCCTGCAGGCATGAAAGCAACTCCGTGTAGTTGGCCGCCGCCGCCCGACTCGTTGTTATTTGAACGCACCGTAAGGCGTCTGCCTGCTTGAATTCACGCCATTGCTTTGTGAGCTGATCACGTGCCGCCTGCTCGTCCTGCATGCACTTTGCCGGTGTTTGCACCGAACCTGACCCTCGACACGCGGCGGCGATGTCAAATCTTGGTATCTCTCCTTCTGCAGACGACGCCATTTGCGAACCGAGAATGCCGACACATACTGACAGCAGGATTGTACGTACCATGAGCCACCTCCGATCCGATTGTCTCAACGCTACAAATTTAATCGATCACCTCGTCTGCGGATTGAAATTGACTACCTGAGCGTCACGGTGTCGAAATCGGCCGGCAGCACGATTTCCAGAAGCTCGCAGTCATCGGAATAGCCGAGCACGGTGTGCTTGATCTTTGGCGGCTGGATCCAGCATGAGCCGGCGTGAAACGTGTGCACGCCCTGGCCTTCGAATTCGCTCCGAAACCACCCTTTCAGCACGTAGACCATCTGGAAGTCGACGTCGTGATAATGCGGGATCGCCACTTCCTCCGCAGTGAAGGGCTTGGTCATGCGGATCACATGCGCCTGCACCATGCCGTTTGTCGCCGGAGCGATGCCGAGATCGCGATAGGCGGAGTACGGACGCAGGCCCTGGTCGAAATCTTCCTCGCGATGATGGCTTAAGACGAAGCGCTGCGGCTTGCGTGCCTTTGCGTGCGTTGCAGATTTGGCAACGACTTTCCTTTTGCTTTTTTTTGACTTTGCTCTGGTCGCCTTGGCCTTGCGTTTTGCTTTTGCCATGACAGGCCTCCTACGCGTGAACTCTACTCTGCGGCCTCCGCCGCGCCGCCATGCGCCTTCGACCAGCCGGCCGGATCGCCGATGAATTTCTCCACCTCGGCCAGCATCTTCGGCTCGAACTTGCCGCTTGTCTTCGCAACGCTGAGCACATCTTTCCAGGTCGTGAGCGCGTGCAAGGTCACGCCGAGATCGCCCATGATCTTCTTGCTCTGCGGATAGATGTCGTAGAAGAAGATCACGAAGCAGTGCTCGCAAATCCCCTCGGCGTCCCGCAGCGCCTTGATGAAGTTCACTTTGCTCTTGCCGTCGGTGGCGAGATCCTCGACCAGCAGCACGCGCTGACCCGGCACCAGCAAGCCCTCGATCTGCTCGCCGCGTCCGAAACCCTTTGGCTTCTTGCGCACATATTGCATCGGCAGATGCATGCGGTCGGCCACCCAGGCCGCAAACGGTATGCCGGCCGTCTCGCCGCCCGCCACCGCGTTGATCTTGTCGCGGCCGATGTCGCGTTCGATGGTGTGAACCGCGAAATCCATCAGGGCCGAGCGCACATCGGGGAATGACATCAGCCAGCGTGTGTCGTTGTAGACCGGGCTGGCCCAGCCGCTCGTGAAAATGAACGGCTTGTCGGTCATGAAGCGCACCGCCCCGGTGTCGAGGTACATCCGGGCGGTCAGTTCGGCGATCGTTCTGCTGTCGAGAAATTGGCTGGTTGACATTGCAAGCAGTCCGGAACGCGCTGCGTCCCCACGTTCAAAGCACAAAATGTCTCATGCCGCCATGCCGCTGTGGCGGGACAATTCACAGGCAAGATCGAGCAAGGCCTCGTCGCCGCCCGCCCAGCCGATGAAAGAAAGCCCGATGGGGCAGCCATTGACCGTCGCACCCGGGAGACTCATTTGCGGCAGGCCCGAAATACCCGACGTGCAGGTGAGGCGCATGACCCGCGTGCGGAATTCCTCAAGTTCCGCGCCGGACAAGTCGATCTTCGGTGCAATACTGGGCGCGGTCGGCAAAGCCAGGATGGTGCCCGGCACGACGATCTGCCGGATATGATCGCGGGCCTTGAGGACGACCTCGCGTGACGCATCCGCCTGCGCCTTGGTGACGGTGGAGGCAAATTGCATGCGCTCCTTCACGCCGGGCCCGATATTCGGCTTGTGCTTGGTGACGAACCCACCGAACGTCTGCCAGGTCTCGTAGGCCTGGACGATCCGGAACGCTTCGCGCCAGGGATCGAATCCCTCCGGCGCGATCCTGCCGTGCGCCATTCCCGGCAGGTCGTCGCTCATGAACTCGAGAAGCGTGCGGAGCAGATCGGCGACCGGTTCCTCTGCCTCCGCGAAGGCGTCCTCGAGCACGACCACGCGATCGATTTTCGCGGCGACTCGATGGCGGTCGAGCAGCACCGCGCCGACCTTGCGAAAAACGCCGGGCGTTGCCGCGAACCAGCCGGGGACGTCAAAACTTGGCGCCATGTCGGCGACGCCGCTGTGCTCGATGCGCTCATGCGTCGGACGCAGGCCGTAAATTCCATTGAATGATGCAGGCACGCGTACCGAGCCGCCGGTATCGCTGCCGAGCGCAAAGTCGCAGAGGCCGGCGCCGCAGGCCGCGGCCGAGCCCGCCGATGAGCCGCCGGGCAGGCGGCCCGGCGCGCGCGCATTGACCGGCGTGCCGTAATGCGCGTTGGCGCCGCTGACGCTGTAGAAATATTCGTCGCAGACGGTCTTGCCGATGATAGTCGCGCCGGCATCGAGAATCTTCTGCACCGGCGGGCAATTCCGTGCGGCGGGCGGATGCGTAGCAAGCCATTCCGGGCTGCCGCAGCCAGTGCGCTCGCCGGCGATGTCGTACATGTCCTTGACGACCGCACTCAGTCCCGCAAGCGGTCCAGACGCCGCTCCCTTGAGCGGCGCTGAAAGATCATGAGGGACAAAGCAACTGCGATAGGCCTGTGCCGGCATTTATGCGGCGTCCCGCATTCTGCCCTCGGTCAGATACCAGTCCAGGATCTTGCTGCCGTCCCAGGCCACTACGCCGTCGTGCGACAGGATTTCGGCGAAGGTGCGTTCGACATGAGCGATGCGGTGCGGCACGCCCGAAAGATACGGGTGGCATGCGAGCGCCATAAATTTAGGACGCTCGGCCGATTCCGCGTAGAGCACATCGAAATGATCAAGCGCGCGGCCGTGCCACTCGTCCGACGGATGGTGCTGCAGCGCCATCATGACAATGTCGTGGATCTCGAAATTGTAGGGCAGGGCGACGATCGGCTTGTGACGCGTTTCGAGCGTTACCGGCTCATCGTCTAGCACCCAGTCGCCGATATATTCGACGCCGGCTTCCGACAGGTAGTCGAGCGTGTCGAAGGTCTGCGTCAGGCCGGGGCCGAACCAGCCGCGCGGCCGCTTGCCAGAGAATTTCTCGATGATATCCATCGATTTGTCGATCACCGCCCGCTCGTCGTCGAGCTTGTGCATCGGCACCTGATCGTAACCGTGGGCGTTGAGCTCCCAGCCGCTGTCGATGCAGGCCTTCACCACCGACGGATAGGTCTCGCACACGCGCGCATTGAGCGTCACCGTCGGATTGATATTGAGCTTCTGCATCACCTTGCGCAGCCGCCAGAAGCCGACGCGCATGCCGTATTCGTGCCAGCTCCAGTTCGGGTGATCGGGAAGCATTGGCTGGCCCTGCGGCGGCGAGATCACCATGCGCGCCATCGGTCGGCCCATATCCCATTCCTCGAGCGCCAGCACGGGCCAGACCACCAGCCGCACGCCCTTCGGCAATTTGAGGGGCGGGCGTCCCTCGATCGATGAATAGGGCAAACGTTCGCGTGGATGCATGATCAATACTCCCCGTCCCCAGTTACGCTACGCCTTCAGTGCCATCATTATTGCGGCTTCGGTCCGACCTTCATGTACCAGTCCGCGATCTGCGAGCCGGTCCAGAACAGGACATCCCGCTTCTTGCGGATCTTCTCGAAAATCCTGCGGAAATATTTGGCACGATGCGGCGCACCCATGATGTAGGGATGCACCGAGATCGCCATCACGCGCGCCGAGCCTTTGGCATCCTTGTAGATCTGCTCGAACTGGTCCATGGCGCGCTCGTAGAACTCGCTCGCCTTGTGATGCTGGATCAGCATCATCGCGACGTCGTTGCATTCCTGTGTGTAGGGAATGTTGAGGATCGGCTTGCCGCGCGTCTTCATCCACACCGGCTGGTCGTCGAGCACCCAGTCGGCGACATAGTCGTAGCCTTCCTCGGCAAGGATATCCGGTGTCTCCCATGTTTCCGTGAGGCCGGGACCGAGCCAGCCGCGCGGGCGCTGGCCGGTCGCCTGCTCGATCACCTCGGCGCTCTTGCGGATGTCGGCGCGTTCGTTTTCGACCTTCTGCATGTTGCGCTGGGTGAAGCCGTGGCCAACGAATTCCCATTTGCGATCGACACAGGCCTTTATGATGTCGGGATAGGCCTGGACGGCAACGCCGTTGATGTTCATCACGCCGGGAATCTTGAAATCGTCATAGACCTGCAAAAGCCGCCAGAAGCCGACACGGTTGCCATATTCGTGCCAGCACCAGTTGGGAATGTCGGGCATCGGTGAGCCGCCGGCCGGCGGCGTGAGCACCGTGCGCGGCATGGTCTGGGTCGGGTCCCATTCCTCGACGTTGGTGATGGTCCACACCACCATGCGCGCGCCCTTCGGGAGCTTCAGCGCCTTGCGCTTTGTGATCGCGGAATAGTCGAGACGGTCGTTCGGCAACATGCCGACGCTGGGCTTCGGGAAATTCATACGCGACGTCCTCACCTGTTATTGGCTGGCAGTTTTGCAGCTACCCCGGATATTGTACAGGGCATGAAGCTCGTCCGTTACCGTTCCGCATCCGGCGAGAGGCCCGGCCTCATTCTGGATGGTGAAATCTTCGACCTGTCGGGCAGCTTTGCGGCGCTCAATCCGCGTGCGCCCACTTTGGACGACATCGAGGCCATCGCCGCGGTGCCGGCAAAGGCGCTCACCAAAGTAAAGAAGGGCGCCGCGCTGGGGCCGCCGCTGCGCGGCATCGGTAAAATCATCGGTGTCGGCCTGAACTACCGCGACCATGCCGAGGAAACCGGCTTGTCGCTGCCGAAAGAGCCAACGCTGTTTCTGAAAGCGACCAGCGCGCTATGCGGCCCGGCCGACGACCTCGTCATGCCGCGCGAGGCCAAGAGTGTCGACTGGGAAGTCGAGCTGGGAGTCGTGATCGGCAAGCCGGGTGTCTACATCGCGGAGCGCGACACGCTCGACTACGTGCTCGGTTACTGCATTGGTATCGACTTCTCCGAGCGCGATTTCCAGTTCAATCGCGGCGGGCAGGGCTTCAAGGGCAAGAGTGCGGATACTTTCGCGCCGCTCGGACCCTTTCTTGCGACGCGGGACGAGATCGCCGACCCGCAGAAATTATCGATGCGGCTGGCCGTCAACGGCGAAACCAGGCAGAGCGGTTCGACGCGCGACATGATTTTTTCGGTTGCCGAGCTTGTGTCCTATATCAGCCGTTTCATGAGCTTGCAGCCGGGCGATGTGATCCTCACCGGCACGCCGGCCGGCGTGGGTCTCGGCCAGAAGCCACCGGTCTATCTGAAGCCCGGCGATGTCGTGACGGCCTCGATCGAAGGCCTCGGCGAGCAGACGCACAAGGTGGTCCGGGCGGAGGGCTAGGGCGTGTACTCATAAAGTTGCTGAGTGCCATGTCCGCCGAAAGCGGACATGTGCAGGGCAAACGGGGATGTCCGCTTTGGCCAAAAGCGGACATGGCAATTAAGGGTTGCGCTCGTCCGAAATTGGTTCAGGTCTTGTTCGCCGCACAATGCGGAAGGGGCCTTCGTTGCAGGCAGACGCGGTCACGCTAGTCTGAGCATGGCCATAATCCGAATGACACCAGCGTCCACCTTCGAAAAGACCATGTGCGGTCGCAATCTGACCCAGAGTGACTCGATCAGGCAAATTACAGCGCGCATCGACCTTCCCCCACCCAAGTTGGCACACGTCTAAAGCTTTTCCGCAGGGATGTTGGCTCTCAGGTAAACATCGTCCTGGCCGAATGCCGTGCATGAAGAGCACGCGCGCGCCGTGATTGTTTTCCAAGTCGTCAATATACGCTTGGAAACGCGCGGCGTAAGCGACGCCAACACTAGCGCGGGCACCAGTCTTCGCTGATACGACGATGCCCGGAACTTTGTTGCGGTTCGCATCGGGCGCTGTCTTTACAGCTTCCGAAGTTGTGATCACTTTCGCTGTGTTCTGGGGTGAAGTCGTTGCGGTAGCATTGTCGTCGGCTTCGATAGGACGAGGCTTTGGCAGCACTGGTCGCGCAACGCGCCGTACCGTGCGGTGCTCGGCGACTTTTGGCTTTGTCGTCAGATACGCTGGGCAGACGCGGTCGCCGCAAAACCGGGTGACTGGGCCGATTGCCGACTCTGAGTCAGGCTTTGCATTGGATTGAGTCGCGAACACACAACCGAGCATGACCGCGACAACGCAAGCGTGCTGTCGTTTCATGTGTCGTCCCTTTTGTTGTTTGTTCATTGGAAGCGTCCACCCAGCGAATCCTAGTCACGCGAGTCTACGGGCGAGGACGATCCTGAAGTGGTAGAGTGGTATTTGTGACGTCGATTGGACGCGAGGTGTTGCGGAAAGGCGACTGTCCAGCGGAACTCATGCGCAAGATGCAGACCATCAAGAGTTCTTTGATTGCGGCAGAGTCACTTCGGCAATTGCCATTTAAAGCGGACTTCTGCAAACGGTCATGTCTGCTTTACCCCCGAAAGCGGACATGTGCGATGCAATCTGGGATGTCCGCTAAGGGTCAATAGCGGACAACTGCGCTTTAGGCCTCGTCCCGCTTCGGGTCCGGTTGGACTCTGCTCGTTCGAGTGGCGCTTAGCCGGAGAAATCAAGCTCCCTTTGCCTTAGCGCCTCTTCAAAGCTTTTGCGCTCAAGACGATTTCGTGGACTAGCCTTTATCTCATCGAGCCACCGAGCCACGGTTCTCCACGAAGCGTTTTCCTCCTTTTCAAAAAGCGAGCTACCAACGGGGATTTCGCAAAACACTTTTGTCGCTGCGTCCTCCCGGCTTAGTCCGCGGCGCATTAGTTGCTCCATGTGCGCCGCGGCTTGTGCCTGATGGCGCCTAACATTTATTGGAGTGGGCGCGCGATGTGGTGGCTTGTTTGAAAGCCAGGAAGTGATGTGGCCCCGCTCTACGTCCAAAAGGGCGTTCCCTAACTTGATAAACAGCGCGGAATCTGCAGCGCACCAATTGGGCTGCGCCATCAAAAAATCGACCACTGCGCCGATCGACTGGCGCATGGCGCGCCTTTCAACGCTGTCCGATTTTGGTTTCTGAGCGCCGCCCTCAAACAAAGCATGGAAGGTGCGTAATCGTTTCTGAAGCCCCTCTAGCCCTGCTTCGCCACCCATATGCGCTCGCTTTCCGTACCTAAGGCTCTGACAAGTGGGAGTCCTACGGCGGAATCATTATTGGAAGACAATACAAGATTCGCCTGGACCTGAGTGGGTACTGAATACCGGCATCGCCGGGCTCAGGATGTCTGCTTTACCCCTAAAAAGCGGACATATGCAGCGCAAAAGCAGATGTCCGCTAAGGGCCAAAAGCGGATATCGGTGGAATAGCGACCACGAAAACGACGGCTAACGTCAGCCCGGCTTGTATCCGATGCCAATGGCATAACTGCCTTGGCCCTTAAGGTATTGGTCCTCTCTTAGCGTCACTAGCGCGCCAGTGGCCATCATCAGAGCGTTACATATTGCACGGCCCACATCGTCTTCTGGGCAAACTGTTAATCCGTCAGGGAGATCATTCATGCTTGTATCGCGTTTTGCCTTCCAGCCAATCCTCTTGAACGCATCAACTAGGTCGCGAGCCAAAAAGACCGAATCTCTGTCCTGTAGCAAGATAGAAACGACATGAGGTCCTTGTGGCGCAAGGACCCTTTCAAAGTCTGTCACGGCAGCCGGCGCAAGTTTCGGCCATTCGCGGTTCTTTAGGCTGAGCACTTGACCTTCAAGGCTGTCCATTTTGGCCTTGGCTTGATCTGGCGTCGCACCGTCTAGGCGCGCCTTGTAAAGCGCTATGATGCCGTTCCTATGTTTAATCATGGTGGAATAACGCCACCTCAGCACCGCCCAGATTATTGCGCCCAGAAAAAAAACGGCCGCCCCGAAAACAAGCGGGGCCTCCGCGATCAAACGAACCTCACCCAGGGCATATTGAACGAATTGCTCAAACATCAGCCATGCTAACAGACAGGGCCGAGCCTATAGGCGCCGCCGGTTACCTCAGAACCTATCGAGCACAATGTCCGCTTTGGGCCAGAAGCAGACATTTGCGACGCAAAAAGCTATGTCCGCTTTACCCCCAATACCGACCGCGAAAGCGGACTCCCGCAAACGGTCATGTCTGCTTTACCCCTGAAAGCGGACCTGTGCGCTGCACTAGCTGATGTCTGCTAAGGGCCAGAAGCGGACATTCCGACGTCAATCACGAATTGGCCTCCCCTGCAGCGAGGCCAATTGTGTTGCACAGGTTTTTAGTTTCGTGCGTTCGCGAGATTGCGCTGGATGACTTGATGGTCATCGCTTGTCAACTGCGTTGGCCCGAGCTTGAAGGTGAGCTTGTCGAGCTTTCCGGTAAAGCGGAACGGCACCTGGTAATCCTTATCGTCTACGGGTGTACGCGTGTCGACGCCCACGTCGAAGGTTTCGTCGATGGCCATGAGGAATGGAATGGTGTGAGGGACCTTTCTTGTCGCGACGTCCTTGTCGTCCACCCTCAGGACGCCAGTGCCGCCCTTACCAAATCCGGGCCCATCGTATTTGAAGTCGAACACGATTGTGTGCTTGCCCGGCGCGAGTGTCTGCTGGCCTTCCCAACGAAATCGCTCGAGATCAAGGAAGTTATAGAGGAACACCGGCTTGCCTTTGAGCAGGTACAAACCATAACCGCCGAAGCGGCCGCCCAGAGTGGCGAGCATGCCTTCGGCGCCGCCCTGCGGAATCTGCACTTCCGCAGTGATTGTGTATGACTTGTTCAGCAGGCTCGGTGCATCGCTGTCCGGCAGACCGGACATTTCACCCGCGTAGGTGAAGACCGTGCGCCCTGCGGTCGCGCTCGGCCGTGGTGCTATGATTCGTGGCAAGATCGAATTGTCCATGGGAAAGACATTGTATTTTGTCGCTTCCACCATGAAGAGCTCCTGCATCTCGCGCAGCTTGTCCGGCATCTTGGCCGCGAGATCGTTCGATTCAGAGAAGTCCTCATTTAGATTGTAGAGCTCCCATTTGTAGCCGTTGATGACATCCTGGGGCAGTTTGGCGGTGCCCAGGAGCCAGGGTGGGGCTGGCGGAGTGGTCGCGGCGATCCAGCCATCGTGATAGATCGCCCGGTTGGCGAACATCTCGAAATACTGCGTTTTGCGCGCGCTTGGAGCGTTGGCGTTCGCCTTGTCGAAGGTGTAGGTCATGCTAACGCCTTCGATCGGTTTCTGGGCGATGCCGTTCACCATCAATGGCGCCGGAATGCCAGCCGCTTCAAGAAGCGTCGGCACGATGTCGATCACGTGGTGGAACTGCGTGCGGATGCCGCCAGCGTCCTTGATGCGGTTGGGCCAAGCGATCGTCATACCTTGGCGGGTCCCGCCGAAGTGCGACGCCACCTGCTTGGTCCACTTGAATGGCGTGTCGAACGCCCATGACCACGCCACCGACATGTGAGGATAGGTCTGGGCCGAACCCCACGCGTCGTAAGCTTTCATTTGTTCAGCGACCGGCAGGTCGAGAATGGCGTTATAGGCGGTCATCTGATTAGGGGTACCAACAGTCGTGCCTTCTGCACTCGTGCCGTTATCGCCGCTAATGTAGATGATCAGCGTGTTGTCGAGCTTGCCCATGTCCTCGACCGCCTGGATCACCCGCCCGATCTCATGATCGGTGTAAGCGGCATAGGCAGCAAAGACTTCCGCCTGACGAGCGAACAGGCGCTTCTCGTCGGCGGTGAGCGTGTCCCATTTCTTGAGGTCGTCCGGCCATGGAGTGAGCTGCGTATTCTCCGGAATCACGCCAAGCCGCTTCTGGTTGGCGAAGATCTGGTCGCGCATGGCGTTCCAGCCCATGTCGAACTTGCCCTTGAACTTATCGATCCACTCCTTCGTCGGCTGATGGGGCGAATGCGTGCCGCCGGGGACGTAGTAGACGAAGAAAGGCTTATCCGGCGCAGCGGCATTGAGCCTTTTCATGTGCGCGATAGCTTCGTCGGCCAGATCGGTAATGAGGTTGTAACCGGGCTTGGCGATCCAGGGGAAAATCTGGGACGTGTTCTGGAACAGATACGGTGTCCATTGGTCGGTCTCGCCGCCCATAAATCCATAGAAGTAATCGAAGCCCATTCCGATCGGCCACTGATCGTACGGGCCGGCGGCGCTGTACTGATAGCTTGGAGTATTGTGGTTCTTGCCGAACCAGGATGTGGCGTAGCCGTTTTGCTTCAAGATCGTGCCGATGGTGGCACTCTCCGGGCCGATCACGGAATCATAGCCCGGATAGCCGGTGGATTGCTCCGCAATCACACCGAAGCCCACCGAGTGATGATTGCGGCCGGTGATCAGCGCCGCTCGCGTGGGTGAGCAGAGCGCGGTGGAATGAAACTGCGTGTAGCGCAGGCCCATCTTCGCGATCCTGTCCATCGACGGCGTGGGGATCACCCCGCCGAACGTGCCCGAAACCCCATACCCCTGGTCATCAGTCATGATGAGGAGAATGTTGGGAGCGCCCTGCGGCGGTACCACTTGCGGCGGCCAATACGGCTTTGACTTCGCAGCCTCGAGGTTGATTTCTCCGCCGAACTTCGGCGGTGGCGGGGGAAGATATTTTCCGTCGATGGTCGTGGTCGCGCTGGGAGAGCCAGGTGTACCCGTGATCTGTTGGGCGTATGCCACCGATCCTGCCAATGCCAGCAAAGTACAACTCGCAAGTAGCTTGCGCGCTGCCGCGCCCGTGAAGATTTGACGGCTCGAATGCATAGTGGTCTCCCAGTAAGGAATTATCAGTTTGGGATTATGGTTGGTGGTTTGCCGCGTGAAATTGCCCTTTGGGGCAATGGCCAAAACTATAAATGTCTGCTTTGGGTCAGAAGCAGACATTTGCGCGCAACAAGCGATGTCCGCTTTAGCCCCAATAGCGACCGCGAAAGCGGACTCCCGCAAACGGTCATGTCTGCTTTACCCCGAAAGCGGACCTGTGCGCTGCACTAGCTGATGTCTGCCAAGGGCCAATAGCGGACATCACCCGCTACTCGATCACTCCTCTGATTTTACGGCCCAGTTATGCGCTTCTCTTTGTAGCACTTATGACAAAGACGGTAGTCCCAAGAATAACTTGGCGACCGGCCGACCTTAAAATCTGCTTACCAAAACTTCCAGAAACGCGTGGCGGCAATTAGCGCAGTCCCAAATGCAGTTTGCTAATTCCCGCTCATGTCGAAGACAGATGACGACTACACTCTTGAGCGGCATTTCAGAATGCTCGCCGACCGGCTGTCTATCCGGGCCGTGAGCGAGCGCGCCCCGACGCAGAGGGCCGAACTGAAACGCCTAGCTGACTGCTATTTTGAACTGGCCGCAGAGCAGTCGTCTGGGCTGCCGCAAACGTGATCCTCTACGCCCCGAGATAGGCCATGGACCGTCGCAATCAGGAGCGTCGCCGAGGCGCGCGCTCACGCGTTTTCAAAGGCGCGAAAATTTTTCTTGGCAAATCTTCAATCATAGACTGCGTTGTACGAAACGTGACGAACAGCGGCGCGCGTATCCACATGCCCAACACGGTCGATCTGCCGGAAGCGTTCGATCTAACACTTGACGGTGGCTATTCGTTTCGAACCTGCCGCGTCGTTTGGCGGTCAGTGACGGAGGCAGGCGTGCGCTTTATCTGAGACCGGGTCTGTTCTGCGGTGGCGTCTGCTTTCGCCCCGAAAGCGGACGCGTGCGACCCAACCCAAATGTCCGCTAAAGGCCAATAGCGGACATCAACGATCTGCACGCTGGCATCAGGCTTCGGCCGATTTTAATTCATCGACCAGGTGGTCCCGATGAGCAAGATGTTGTGCGAGCAGGTCCTCAAATCGCGCAAGGAGCGCCAGAGCTTCTCTCGTGTCGTGGCCGCCAACCTCTAGCTTGGTGATTAGCTGCCGCTGTCTGGCGACTACAAGATTTCCACTGGCAAGATGACGATTAGCCATTGCCAAATGATCACGCAGAAGTGCGATATTCGCAGCCACTTGGTTGTCTCTTGGATCGCAGTCTCTGTGAGACACTGGCGAGCGACCGCAGTATAGCATTGATCTGTTCGCTGAGAGCGCAATATCAGCTTTGCCAAATTCGATAGCGACGCCAGGCGCTTCGAGGCTCAATGCGCTTTCTTGATTTTGGGCAACGGCGCATGGTCCATGTCCGCTTTGGGCCAAGCGGCCATCCTATCTCCGTCAAAACCACAAAATCGTTTGCTCAACGAACCCCAAACCAGATCAGCAAGAGGAAAATGGTCAGCACCGACATGCCAGTCGAAATTACGACAGCCGGAGACACTGTCTTGAAATACACATTGTATTGTTGAGCGATGACGTAAGTGTTCGCAGCTGTAGGCATCGCTGAGAGTATGACTGCCGCTTGTGACCACAAGGGCTCCATAGTGAATACATAGGTGACTAGCGCAAAGGTCAGAATGGGATTGACGACCGTTTTCAACACTGCCAGCCATATGACCTCACCGACATTGCCGATCAGTCCGTGGCCGACGAGCGACAGGCCCATAGCGAATAAGGCAGCCGGGGCTACGGCGGCAGCCATCAAATCGAGGTAATTGCTGACCGCTTTAGGAAGCGGGATAGCGGTCATCGAAAAAAGAATGCCGAGGAGCGGCGAGATCACCATCGGGTTGCGCAAAAGCATACGAACCAAATGCGAGGCCACATGAAGTGGTGATGCGCTTGAAGCGCGTGTGCTCTCCAAAACGGCGATGGAGCTTCCAACGAAAAATATGATTACGCTGAGGATAGAAACGATCGTCGGCAACGCTCCATCCGGTCCGTAGGCCGTAAGTAGGAGCGGCAATCCCATGTATCCGACATTGCCCCACCCAGCGGTCAGCCCGACCATGCTGAGCGTCGCTACGTCGTGGTGGTGAAACCAAAACCGTCCAACGATGACTCCAATTAGAAGTGTTAACAGCGCGCCGCCGATGAAGGCGCTGATGAAAAGCCAGTTGAAAATCTTGTCGATGGGCGCACGAGCCGTGATTACGAAAAGGGCCGTGGGCAGTGCAAAATAAAACACGAAGCGGTTGAGGGCAGCGGCTGAGTCAGGCCCCAATGCCTCAAAACGTCCAGCAAGGTAGCCAGTAAGAATGATCCCGAAAACAGGAAGAACGACATTGATGAGCGCGTCCATCGCGAGCCCCCGAGGACACTACTGCCCACACCGTACATTGCTGACCAGGGAAATGCGATCTAGGCGCCGGCGGAAGCAGTCTGGCGTACCCTCACGTCCGCTTTGGGTCAGAAGCAGACATATGCGCCGCAAAAAGCGATGTCCGCTTTACCCCCAATAGCGACCGCGAAAGCGGACTCCCGCAAACGGTCATGTCTGCTTAACCCCGAAAGCGAACATGTGCGGCGCAACTAGCGATGTCGGCTATGAGCCAATAGCGGACACAGCAAGCCGCCGCTTAAGACTTAAGCTTAACCACGGAATGCGGTGGGCTGAGTGAGGGCCTCTCAATAAACATAAGTTTAGGCAGGGAGCTTCCCCGGTTCCCTGCTCAAACCTCCAAAAGAGGGGAAGCCGTCAGGCGTCCGTCCCATCCAAGCCTGGCGGCTTCTGTTTAATTCCATTGCGTGAAGGCGATGAGCGCTCACCACCAGTTCAAAAAATATATCGCCGGGTCAGCATTTGACCCGGAGACTGTCGCGCACATGGTCACAGCGTTTGACACCATGCGTTTGATTTTCAAACTTGACGACCCCAATGATCCGCTGGTCGAGGCCGTCGCGAAAAACATTATCAGCTTAGCGTCTCAAGGCATTACCGACCCCGATAAAATTATACGTCGGGTTATCGCCGATGCCGACGCTACAAGCCAATTGAAGTAACCTACTTGCGCGATGAACAAACCGCGAAGCCGCACCTAGGACAGAAACGACAATCGTCCGGAGGTTAGAGCAACGATGTCTGCTTTGCCCCCAAAAAACAGACATGTGCAGTGCAAACACCGATGTCTGCTTCGGGCCAAAAGCGGACATTCCAGCTAATGGGTCCGCCGAGTTAAAATTCAGATGGCGCGTACGACCCGTGTATCGATTTCACTACGAAGTGCCCCGAAATCGATGGGCTTGGTAAAAAGGCCTTCGGCGCCACCCTCCAGCGCCTTGCGCTTGGTCTCGTCATCGCCATAAGCGGTGACCATGATGATCGGTACGTCGGGTCGAGCGGCCTTGGCTTTAGGCAAGAGCTCAAGACCCGTCATGCCCGGCATATTGATGTCAGACAGAATCAGTATGAGCGATACGCCAGCTGCATCAGCGATGCGTTGAAGCGCAATGTCGCCGGATTGGGCAAATTCCATCCCGAAACGACCCTCGCGCAGGTCACGCCGGAATTGCTGTCGAAACAGTATCTCGACATCCGGTTCATCATCGACAACGAGGATGAGAAGATTCATCGATGTGTCCCCATTGCATCAAAGACCAAGGACGCATTGCGGCATCCTTATCCTTCATCCACAAAGTAAGGCCGATTGCCTGAATGAAATGTGATCGCTGTCACAAAGTCTCTGTAAATTTGCAACCGTTACGCGTCACTCAAGTGTTGCAGATCACAGCGTTCGCTTGCGGCGCCTGCCATGGTGTCAAAAGGCGGTTGAGTTGGTGTCCCCAAAATCCAGCGACCGCCGGATTTGGAGGGTCGCTGTCTAACGTTCCTCCCTGGACGGCGGCCCCCCTTATCATCGCGAGTAGGAAAAGTCTGATCCCATGTCCCGCTATAATGGCCACTCGAGCCGCTTCAGTGACGAGAGACTCCCGTTTGCCGTAGAACTGCCTGTGCCTGAAGGCGGCTTCGGTACTCAGCTCGACGTGATGCGGGGTTGGGCCAAAGAACGCGGAATCACATGGGCTCTCGAACGCAATCGCTTCGTCGCGGGCCAGTTTTTCCGGACGTGGCGGTTTAAGACCCAGAAAGATGCCGACGCTTTCGTGGCCACGTTCGGAGGCGGCTCGCCCCTGAAAGAAGCCGATGGTGTGCAAAGGCCCACGAGAGGCCTGCGCAGCGATATTCTCTTCTGAGCGCTTATTAACGCGACCGCGAAAGCGGGACCTCCGCAAGAGTTCATGTCTGCTTTGCCTCCGAAAGCGGACATGTGCAGCGCACTAGCGAGTGTCTGCTAAGGGCCAATAGTGGACATCGCGATGTTTATCCTGGAAAGTGCATGCAACAGCGATCCAGAGCGGTATGTAGCTAATTCCAGTTGAACTGGAGTTCGGCGTCAGATTTTGCGGCTGTCGTAGGCCCAATGCAGAAGCGCTTGTCGCTGACGGCGACGGCAAAGCAAATCACCCGGTTCACAGTGTTTCTGGATTTGCCGGACGTGGCGGCGGATCGCCAGCCAGCGCTTGATCTGGCGTTTGTCTTCATCGGGCATGCGGCGTCCCAAATAATAGCGGCAATACCATTGAAACCAGCCGCGCGGATCGTCCGGATGGATCCAGCCCTTGCGCTTCCATTCCGACAGCAGCTGGCTAGCGCCGACGCCGAAGAAATTGCAGGCAATGTCTTTTTCTCGTGGTGACAGCTTAGCTTTGGCAAACCAGCTTCTGGGGAATTCACGCTGGCAATCCGTCATGTATTTGCCGCCGAAGACGCCAAGCCTAAGCATTTGCGCGGGCGTCAATTGGGGCCTGAAATTGGGATCAAAAGCCCGGCCCGTTGGCGCAGTTAACACATAGCGATAATTCTTCTGCATCTTATCGGAGACAGTGACGGTGCGTTTTCGCATCGGCTGATCGGTTACAGTTGCTCTCGGAAATGGGCGGCTCATGTCTGGTAAGGGCCAATAGCGGACATGCGCAAAAAACAGAACGCCTCGCGGCGGCGTCTCGGAAGCCCGATCAGATGTTCTGCGGTTGCGTCTTCCGCTTCCTCCGCCAACTAACGCGAATGCCATTTCGTTAGCTTCGCGAGCAGATCGTAATCCTCAGCGATCCTGAGCATCAGTTCTCTACGTGCGTGATCTTCCAATTGTTCAGCGATAGTCCTGACCTCTGCAGCGCGAGAGGACCAGAACGTCGGATCATCTAAGTTGGAATTTATGGCTCGTCCCCTTTGAATCCGCCCGACCTGCCCATATTGCGAAGTAAAGAGTTGTGACAACCGTCACAAAAGGTCGCTTTTTAGCCAAAGGTCGCATGGGTTGGGCGCCCTATCGCTCGGTTCCTTCCCGTAACTGTTCGGCAAACCGCCATGTCTGCTTTACCGCCGAAAGCAGACATGTGCAGCGCAAACACCGATGTCCGGTAAGGGCCATAAGCGGACATCACGCCTTATTCACCGGCAGACTTCGACGTGAGTGTGAGTTGGCGATTAAAGACGTATCACCCGCTCTTATCGCGCGTCTTTCGCGAGGTATCGCCGCACGATCGATTCGGCGACGAGCGCCGGCCTATCCTGCCCCTCGATCTCGACTGTTATGTTGCACGTCAACTGCAAGCCGCCGTCGAGCTCATCCACCTTCGCCAGCACGAAACGACCGCGTAGTCGGCTCCCGCTGCGCACGGGCGAGGTGAAGCGAATCTTGTTGAACCCGTAGTTCAGGCCCAGGTCGCAGAATGGGAACGCGTCCTGCAAGTAGGGTTCGTAGAAACCGCCGAGCAGCGACAGCGTCAGCAAGCCGTGCGCAATCGTGCCGCCGTACGGCGACGCCTTCGCGCGCTCGGCATCGACATGGATCCACTGGAAGTCGCCGGTCGCTTCGGCGAACTGGTCGATGCGCCGCTGATCGACCGTGATCCAGTCGGTTACGCAGATTTCCTTACCGACGGCGGTGTGCACCTCGTGCGGGTTTTCGAAGCGGATGGCCTTTTCCATCTATCGGTTCCTTGACTGGGCAGCAGTGCTGCCCGTGCACTTGCTCGGGGATAAGTGTGTCTATTGAGGCAACGTCCGCTATAGGCCAGAAGCGGACATTTGCTTACAGTCGGCAATTCCTGTCTGAACAGCGGAGACTCAATTTGCCCTTTTCGCGAGATCACAAGCGAGAGTACCCAATATTGATATGGCTTATGCCATTGTTGCTCGTGTGCTCGACTATGACAATTTTGGCGCCCGCGCGCCCGATGCGGAGCGAAGCTTGGACCATAAGCGGTGACGGAAGAATTGCATCGGTGACCGGACGAACACGTCAGCCAATCTTGATAAAGATGAATCCGGTCTGGTGGTTTTTGAATGATGACGAACCCGACCCGCCCGAATGGCAACTACCGGGCAAGCCATACATCATCAGGCAGCTCTCGTGGTACCTGCGAAATCCGTTGCAGAACTTCGGAAAATATGTCCTCGGGGTTGCAGATCGAAACTACGCAGTCGTTGGCACACCACCAATATTTGCGACAACCTGGGCGGACGTCGATCCCGAAAGGGCCGGATGGAAGGTTTCGACTATCCATGTCGATTCGCTGCGTCTTCCCTTCGTTTCCTATGCGAACGAGTACTTGATTTGGTATGCCGGCTGGCAATGGTCCGGCTTTTTCGGCTTCAAGTTCAACCTCAAGAAATCTCCAATCCAATTCTGGTAAACTTGTCGTTACACTGATGCGTTTTACGATAGTAATCGGCACGAGCCTTCTGGTCCTTTGGTTGGCTTATGCCGTATGGCCTTTCTTCACCGTCTATCGGCTCGCGAGTGCCGTTGAGGCGCGCGATGTTGCAGAGATAAACGAACTCGTCGACGTCCCTGCTCTTCGCAGATCGCTCGCGGCGCAAATCGCCAGAGCCTACCTGCGGATCACGGGGAGAGCTGGACGTCCCGGATCGACTTTCGAGGAATTCGCAATTGGCATTGGGACGTCGGTCGCAGATCCGCTCGTCGCCAAACTTGTCTCCCCAAGTGCCTTGTTAGGCCTTCTGCAGAACGGTCAGCCTCCGGGTGTTTTCTCGGATCACGTTCCACCTATCGAGGGCCTCAGTTCGAAAGCACTTGGGAATGTTTGGCAAACGTACGCAAATTCAGAACTCGGCATAGCTAGATTTTTCGTCGTTATGCCGTTTGACAAACCGCTCGGGAAGACTTTCCGGCTTGGCTTCTGTTTGACAGGTTGGAAATGGAAGCTTTGCAGTGCGGAACTTCCAGAACAATTGCAACTACGCTTGGCGCAGGAGATATCAAGGCAACCGTGAGCCGGAGGAGCGTCCCCCAGTCACCGCGGCCTTGAGTAAGCCGATGTCCGCTTTACATCCAAAAGCGGACATGTGCAGCGCAGCAGGTCACGTCTGCTTTGGGCCAAAAGCGGACATCCGGCCATTTATTCGATCACTTGGTCGGCGCGGGCGAGTAACTGTGGAGGAACGATGAGACCCATTGCCTTCGCGGTTTTGAGGTTTACTACCAACTCAATCTTGGTCGGCTGCATTACCGGCAAATCGGCAGGCTTCTCACCCTTAAGAATGCGGGCAACATATTTGCCTGCTTGGTACAATGCCTCTGTAAAGCGAGCACCATAGCTCATTAAGCCGCCAGCCTCGCAATATTCGGGAATGTTATAGATCGCGGGAATTTTATAACGTGCCGCCGCTGCGGTAAGTTGATTAAGTAAGAAAGCAAAGATTGGATCGGTGCCGACAACCAATGCGCCGATTTTCAATTGGCTAAGAGTCGTGAACGCTGCGTCGATTTCACCTTCGCTGCTAACACTTGCAATGTGAAGACGTAGCCCCAATCTTTCGACCGCCTCACTCACGTCCTTAATTTGGAATTCAGCCAGCGTTCCAGCTCGGTTCACGAGTAGACCAATATCGGTCACTCCAGGAGCAATTTCTCGCAGTAACTCAAGTTTCTTTGTCGTTAGGCTGGTCGCAATAAACGTTACACCAGTAACGTTTCCACCCGGTCGGTTCAAACTGGCAACGAGGCCGTCACCGACCGGATCGCCGCCATAGGCAAATACGATTGGAATTGTGCTGTTAGCCGCTTTGGCCGCACGCGCTGGAATCGGACCTCCTACTGCGAAAATTACGGCGACTTTGCTGTCAACGAGTTCGGTCGCCAGCATTGGTAGCCGACTAAATTGACCATCTGCCGCGCGATACATGATGGCCAAGTTGCGACCCTCGACATAGCCACCCTCAATTAGGCCCTTCTGTATTGATTTGAGTTGCCAAGTTGGGATGCTCGTTGCGGCGAGCAAGCCAATCACCGACATCGCCGGCTGCTGCGCATGCGCTGTAAGCGGCCACCCTGCCGCCGCACCGCCGAGAAACGTGATAAACTCGCGCCGCCTCATCGCTGCCCCCGATGGCACGCTGAAAGGTCACGCAGCGTATCAACCCGCACCGGTAGTCTGGAAGGGGTTCCGGAGTGCAGCATGTCCGCTTTGGGTCACAAGCAGACATTTGCGCCGCAAAAAGCGATGTCCGCTCGGACATCGGCGACGGGCTACTTATTACTCTCTGAATAGTCAGCGCACCACGGATACGGATCATAGGGCATTTCGTAACCGCGCACCGCTCCTCGTTTGTCACCTCGTTTGGCAGCCTTGCGTGGATTGTAAAATTGATTGGGGACGCAAAATCCACCAATGCCGCTCACCGTTGCTCTACACTGCTCAATGGTGAGGAAGCCACAATTGCTTGCACCGAAGCCATTATCGCCGGATGCCGTTACCAACACGAGCGTCGCCACAACCTTGCTTATAAAACGCATATGCAGGCCCTCCTGTTGGTATTGGGAATAACACCGTGCATCCGTGGGTCAATCCGACAGACTAAAGTGGTGTTTTGCTGACGTGGAAACGGCGCGCGTCGAAATTTTCGATCGATGAGGAATGGCGGCGTAATCATTCCAATCGAACACGGTCGCTGTTGCCGCAAACTTCGTCGCGGGCCGCCCCGTCTAAGTTCGTAACCCCTCCTTGAGGTCCGCTTTACACCCGAAAGCAGACGTGTGCGGTGCACCCGCCTATGTCTGCTTTGGGCCACAAGCGGACATATGCGCCGCAACAAGCGATGTCTGCTTACATCCGATAGCGACTGCGTGCCGGTGCCTTGAGGCCGTGAGGCGGCCACTGCGCCATCATCGGTCGGCGACACTGAATGTCACTCGCCGTAGCAACACCTCCATGGCCTGCGCAAAGGCTGCTTTTAAAGCAATCTGATATGCCATTTCTAAAACCTGCGCGGCATCATATTCCCCAGTGTCCCGCGTCGGACCGGCATGGCGAATACTTGGGTTCCGCGACAGCGATCCGGAAGGGCAGACGTGTTCACCGGAAGTTCTAAGGAATGAATAGTGGCTTCGCGTCGGCTTGAAGAAGACGTTTACGCCTGCCGCTAGCGCTTGCGTGTCAAAATCCGCTTCGGTGGCAAAAAGCATCGCATCGTCACCCGTGGCAAACGCGATCTAGGTGCGTAGATGGATCGTAACTTCAAGCGTCCTGCCAGGACCGGTAAAGCGGTGCCATCAAGTGTTCCTCCACAGGTCGTGCGAGTGATGTCTGCTTTGACCCCGAAAGCAGACATGTGCGGTGCAACTAGCAATGTCGGCTATGGGCCAATAGCGGACTTGACCAGACGCTCATATCTTCGAGTGGGACGCCTATCACGCTCACGGTGGCGCGATTGGAGTGCGCTTACTTTCGTTTCGAAAATACTCAAGCACAAAAACGCGGATTGCTGACGACAGATTGCCGCGATTGCGCGTAGCAGCGATTGAAGCGACCAATTCCGTAAGCGTCATGCATTGGGACCGAGCTATTTCCTTGAGCCCAGTCCAAAAATCATTTTCAAGGCTGACGGCGGATTTGCGTCCACCAATCTTGATGGAACGTTTGATCACGGCTGTCTTCATTGGGCCCCAAGCCGATTATCGTAGATCACCCTTGGCCACAGAGGGTGGCAAACGATACCGCCTTCGGTCGATAGCCGACTTAGGAACCCAAACATAATTTAACATCATATCTAAAAGACAACTGCAGCGTTCCCAGTCACCATGATTGCGTGGCGTTTAGTTTAGGGCGTTGCGTTGCATGAGCGAGTATGTTCGCGAAACCACTCTTAGCGAGCGTTTGCAGAAAATCAGAGAGCTAAACGCACGCAAAAACAAATTACAGAATGTTGTCGACGCGCTGATCGCATCCGGTCACAGTTCACTGGATCAGCAGGCAAGGGCCCTCGGATTACATCGGGCTACGGTTTGGACGATAACAAAACACAAACACAAGCTCGGCCGACTTTCTACGAAGACGCTTGCGCGCATTATCAGCAATCCGGACACGCCACCTCTTGTGCTGACAGCCATTCACGAATACGTCACTGAAAACCACCAGTGCGGATCTTTTGAGTGCAACGCGCCATCAACGCCGATGCACCGAAGTCTTGTTCGCGCTGAATGACGGATTACTTCCACTGTTCTGCCAGCGATTCCCTTTTTGCCATGTCAAAAGACACAAAATCGAACGCCGATAACTTTGCAGCGTTGCGTAGACGGTTAGCAACGCCGAACAGCCTGTCCTTTGAGGTCGGGAATGTCGTTGCCCTACAAGCGCCGAGCAAAAGCGAGACTGACGTCAAAACTCGCACAGATACATGCCGCATTAATCGATGCTGGGTGCGATACGATCGCTAAACAAGCCACTGCGTTCGGCCTCCCCCGAAGCACGACCTGGGCAGTATTGAACCAGGATAAGCGGTCTGGTCCGTCGGCCAAGGTTGTCAAACGCATTCTTTCATCGCAAAAACTTCCACCGGCAGTGCGGCGAAAAATAGAAGAGTACGTTCTGGAAAAAATTGCTGGGCTGTATGGCCACAGCAAGCAAAGAATTGGGGCATTCCACGCCGAGTTTGCAAAGGCAAACTATCAATTGACGGCGCACATTTTTTCATAAGGCGCGCTGCGATAAGTCGCCGCGAACTGCTGGATTTTTGATCGCGACTGGAACCGCTGCCGAACTGGCGATTTTACCTATTGGTTGTTCGGTGCATTCAGTGAGCCGCGATGACAGACTTTCGGCCAGATATAGATCAGGTATGGGCGTTAATTATCCTGTTGTGGTTTACGGCTTTTGTCGCTGGCCTGTTCATCGGAATATGGGCGACCAGGCCTCGACGAAAACTGCTGCCTGTCGAGCAAAAAATGCCTGAGATGGTGCCTGCACAGCCAGCCAATGACGAAAGGCCAAACTTACGTTGGAGCGAAGGCGAAAAACAAAGCCGATCATAAATGCCTCACTCGATCGCCCTGCTGATAGACTCGCCTTGTTTGTGTTTTTTGCCTTAGCTGTGGTGGTTAGGCTGGTTCGCTGAAACGGTTTGCCGGTTTGTTTGCGGCGTCGTGTCATTGCGTTCCCCAGGCCAAGGGCAAACCATCGTATCCAAGGCGTTGGCGCTTCGACGGTAATGTCCGCTTTGGGTCAGAAGCAGACATATGCGGCGCAAAACGCCATGTCCGCTTGACCCCCAATAGCGAC
>Ga0081455_10000090_pt1 | contig 97813 bp, 95 predicted proteins | sample TabmetS3T2R1_FD_70207 | JGI IMG/M metagenome (GOLD analysis project Ga0081455, IMG submission 70207) | Tabebuia heterophylla rhizosphere microbial communities from the University of Puerto Rico - S3T2R1 | ecosystem: Host-associated > Plants > Roots > Rhizosphere ... | reverse complement strand
TGTGGGATCGCCTCCTCAGGTATGCCCGATAGAGGAGGCGCTGGCGGTGCTTTTCCTGCCAGAAACCACCTCAGAACCCGCAGCGGTGCCGGTTGACGGCCCACCGCAAGCGGCTCCGCCGCTTATGAAACAGAACCTAGGGCTGTCGCGCGAGGAACGCGCGGTGCTCACGCTGGCGGCCGCCGCACACGACGTCGTGTACGACGGGCGGCCCGGTGACGACGAGCGGCACAGTGCCGAGTGGGCGGGATCGTGGCTGCGCCGGGCGGGGGTGCGGCCGGAGCACGTCACGCGTGTCGAGGAGCTCGTGCTGGCCACGCTCACGCACGCGGCTCCGGCGGGCGATACGGCCGCACTGGCTCTGCTCGACGCCGACCTCGCGATCCTCGGCGCGGACGAGGCGGCCTACGACCGTTACCGCGACGCGGTGCACGCCGAGTACGCCGCTGTGGACGACGATGCGTGGCGGGCAGGGCGTTCGGCCGTGCTGTCCGATCTGCTCGGCCGCGACCCGCTCTACGCCACGGCCGCCGCGCGGTCGTGGTGGGAGGCAGCAGCGAAGGCGAACCTCGCGCGAGAGCTTTCGGCACTTCGCGACAAGGGGTGACGCGGCGCCTTCGGTGACGTTGCCAGGCGGCTGCTGAGTCCGTTGTGGACCGACGGCGCGACCGTGGTGACCGGCGGGTGCGTCCAGCTCCCGACCGGTGCCGCGGTTCTCGCCGGCGTACCGGCCCCTCTCGAACCGGCGGCGAGGTCGCCGTGTCACACTCTTCCGGCAGTCGATCTTCCTTCTGTGTATTGCATCTCGCATTCTGCGAGGTGCGGCAAAGGGACTGAACCATTCGTCACATCAGCCCCTCCAGTAACTCTGGTCTCACAATGAGGGTGCGCTGCGTGAGTCATACCCGGTGTGTGGTTAGTCTTCGCCAGCGAATGTCCGTCGAGACCGTCCCGGGGGGTCAGTTGCGCAAGACCAGTTCACGGCCGTGGCAGCGCCGGCCACCGAGCCCGCAGCCGCCGCCGAGCAAGCCGCAGCCGATGCCTGGCCGCACCAGCCGCTGACGCTGGGGACCCCGTTCGGGCCCGTCCGCACACTGGTGAACTCGGGCGCTTCCGCCGGATCGGGCGTCGCCGGCCCTCATCTCTTCCCACGGTATGACCCCTCGTTCACTACTTTCGGGCGGTGTGGACGCCCCGGGCCGGGCCGAGCGTCTTGAGCGTCCGCTCCGCGGGCTCGGGCGCTTGCCGCGCCGATGACTCGGGTCGTCGCGTTCAGGAGGCTTTGGGATGAGGAGCACAGCGGCTAACTGGTTCCATCGCAAGTGGCGGCTGCTCAGGCCTGGCCGTAACCCGCTGGCGCGGCGCCTCGACCGGATCGAGGCGGTCGTCTTCGCCATCACGATCCTGTCGTGCCTCGTGGCGATTCCGACCGCTGCCTCGATCGGGTCGAACGTCTACGCGAGCCAGCGGGCGGTCGCGGAGAGGCAGCACGCCGAGCGGCATCGGACGACGGCGATCACGCTGGCCGATGCGCCTCCCGCTGTCGTCACCGAAGGCCAGGTCGCGGACTCCGGATCGGCCGAAGTCGCGGTCCGATGGTCGTTGCCGGACGGGACGGTGCGGACGGACACGATGGCCGTCACGCCGCAAACACCCCGCGGTGCGGCGGTTCCGGTCTGGCTGGATCGGGACGGTGGGCTGACCACGGAACCGATACCGTTCTCGGCTGTGACCACCGCGGCGTTGGGCGCGGCCATCGGGGCCTGGGCCGGGTTCCTGCTCGCGGCCTTGCTGGCCATGGCGATCGTGAGAGCCGTCCTCGACCGGAAGCGCTCGGCCGAGTGGAAGCGCGACTGGGAACGCTACGGCGGGAAGTTGAGCCGCCCGTGAGCCGAACCGGCTCGCGGGCGTCCGGGTGACCTGCGCGACCGCGTGTCACAGGTTCAGCAGTTCGGTCTTCTCCTTCGCGAACTCGTCGTCGGTGAGGACACCCGCGTTCCGCGCATCGGCGAGTCGCATCAGGAGGTCCAGCCGCCCGCCCATGGCCGCCAGGTCCTCGGACGACACCACATGGGGACGCCGCGGCGGTGCCTCGCTGGACCCGCCTTGCCGCGCTGCGGGCACGCGTGACTTCGCGCGCAAGGGTGCCGTCGGCTGGGATTCGCCGGCCCGTGCCGTTGCCGGTGCCGTGGTCCCGGAACCGTCTCCCGCGGGCTCGGCGCCGGCAGCGACGGTTTCCGTGGTCTGCGCGCCGGTGGGCGCGCCCTCCGCACGGGCGGCGATGGCGAGCACCAGTTCGAGCAGTCCGAGGTACAGAGCGACGAACGCCGCCACCCAGATCAGCACCGACAGCGTCGGTGCGGGCCAGAACAGCAGGACCAGTGCCCCGACTGCGATACCGGTCCAGCGAACCACGCGCAGGTTGCGCCGAATGAAGCCGGCAAGAGCCCCCAGCCGCTCCGGCAGGTTCAGGCCGTCGGCGAATTCCGTGGTGGCCGCGACGGCGCGGCGCGGCCACGGGTCCTTCGGTACCGCGGGGACCTCCGCCGGATCGCCACCCGCCTCCACCGCGGCGGCCCGTGCCCGCTGCTCGGCGGCACGCTGCTCACGGTGCTGGGCAGCGTGGGCGCGGGCGGAGTTGTAGCCGCGGCGGATGGCCGGGATGATTCCGATCCGCCCCCAGAGCAGGGTGATCACCAGGATCCCGGTCATGATCAGCACCAGCCACAGGGTCCAGCTCCGGAGGCTTCCCATGATCCCGTCGTAGATCGCGTCGGCGGCGTTCACGTTCGCCGGCTTGACCTGGGCGAGTAGCGGCCCCCGGGCCACCTTGAGGGCGAGGACGAGCAGCAGGCCGACCACACCGGTGGTCACGGACCAGGCACGCAGCGTCTTCAGCCGCCGCCGGGACACCACCAGCGCGCCCGTGAGCGCCGCCAGGGAGATCAGGCCCAGCCAGAGCCACAGCGTCTTGAGCAGGTCGAGTGCGCTGTAGACCTGCGGAGCCTGCGCCTTGGTGAGGACGGTGACCCCGGTGTTGTCGGGGATCAGGTTGAGCACCTGCCCGGCCAGGCCGGTCCGGTCCTGTGGAGGTATGAGCGCCTTGGCCTGCCCAACGGTGAGTGTGACCGACTCGCCGTTGATGAGCTGGGTCTGGGCGTTGCGCAATACCGCCGTGGTCAGCGTGTTGAAGGCCGGTGAGGTCAGGATCTCGTGCACACCTCTGCTGAGGAGGTTCTGCACGCCCGTCTGGATGGTCGGCCGGAAGGCCTGCAGCCGTGGCGGGAGGAGCGCGACCCCCTGGTCGACGGCCCCCTGGACGTCCGGGTTGGTCATGATCGCGTTCACCAACTGGGCCTCGATGGTGCCTTGCACCGCCGGGTCGGTGAGGATCCGATGCGTTCCGGCGACGAACACGTCGGTGTTGACCACATGTCTGCGTGTCCACAACGAGGTGCTCGAAAAGACCAGAGTGAGAGCACTGACCAAGATCAACAGACCTACGACGAACCGGCGCATGACCAAACCTCCCGGCACTGCGCGGACGTGCTCCGCGTGGGTCGAGATTAGGCCGGGGACACCCTCTGTCCTCACCCACTTCGGGCGGGGTCGCCTTCGGGGGAGTACCCCTCGTGGGGCATCGATGCGCCGGAGCTGAGGTGGGGCAGGGCCGACGGGACGCGACCGCCGACCAACGCCCACCGGTGGGTCCCTCAGCTCGCCGGAAAACCGGGCGACTGTAGTCGCGGGCTGGCGATCGGAGCTCGTCATCGCGGTGGAGTCCGGGCATCCTCCGCGGTGGGTGAGGCCGACGCTCGTCCAGCACCGGCGGTCATTCAGGTGACCGTGCGGGAGTGGTTGGTGCGAGCGCCGTCGCTGCCGGCATTCATCCGGTGCGGACGAGGTCGCGGACGCCGTCCCCGCCGGACGATGGCGCGAGCTATCCATTGACCACTCGGACCCGAGAGGGTCCGGCGCTCAAGAGGGAGAACGTCATGGCCAGTGCCTCACGCGCCGGAGCTGGTGCCCCGCCGCGGAACTACACCTTCAGCGACACCGGGACCGCCACCCGCCGGACCGCCTGGACCGGCTGGGTGGTCTTCGCCGGGGTCATGATGGTCCTGCTCGGCTTCTTCCAGGTGATCCAAGGCCTGGTTGCGATTTTCGACGACGGCTACTACCTGGTCGGCGCCGACGGCCTCGTGGTGAACGTCGACTACACCGCTTGGGGCTGGGTGCACTTCGTCATCGGCATCGTCGCCATCGGCGCCGGGTTCGGGCTGTTCACCGGCAACATCGTCGCCCGCGGCCTCGGCATCGCCGTCGCGGTCGTCAGTGCCGTCCTGAACCTGGCCTTCATCGCGGCGTACCCGGTGTGGTCGATCGTGATCATCGCCGTCGACATCGTCGTCATCTACGCGATCGCCGTGCACGGCGGCGAACTCAAAGCCTGACAGCCGCCCGGACCGGAAGGAACCGCACACACCAGCGTCCGAAAAGGACACCGAGGCGCGCGCACGATGCGCGGCGCCGGCGCCGGCCGGCGCCGTGAGAACATTCCTGCCATGCGCTTCGGACTTTTCGTGCCACAGGGGTGGCGACTGGACCTGACCGGTATCGAGCCCGCGAGCCAGTGGGAGGCGATGCTCGACATCGCCCGGTATGCCGAGAACGGGCCTTACGAGTCGGTATGGGTGTACGACCACTTCCACACCCGCCCGGTGCCCACGACGGAGGCCGCGCACGAGGCGTGGTCGCTGATGGCGGCGCTGGGCGCGGCCACGAGCCGGGTCCGGCTCGGCCAGATGTGCACCTGCCTGAGCTACCGCAACCCGGCCTACCTGGCGAAGGTCGCGGCGACGATCGACGTCATTTCCGGCGGCCGGGTCGAGATGGGCATCGGCGCCGGCTGGTACGAGCACGAGTGGCGCGCCTACGGCTACGGGTTCCCCCCGGCCGGCGAGCGGCTCGGTCGGCTCGACGAGGGTGTGCAGATCATGCGGCAGTTGTGGGCCGAGGGCACCGCGACGCTGGACGGCAAGTACTACCAGGTCGACGGTGCGCTGTCCTACCCACTGCCGCTGCAGGACGGCGGAATTCCGCTGTGGATCGCGGGCGGCGGCGAAAAGAAGACGCTGCGGATCGCCGCGCGGTACGCCCGGTACACGAACTTCGCGGGCGACGCCGAAGGCTTCAAGCACAAGTCCGAGGTCCTCGCCGCGCACTGCGCGGACGTCGGTACCGACTTCGACGCGATCGTCCGCTCCGCCAACTACAACGTCGTCATCGGCGAGACCGAGAAGGACGTGGCCGACCGGCTGGCGTGGATCCGCTCGCACTACGAGCCGTACCTGCCCGCCGACGTGCTCGAGAACACGGTCGCGTCGTTCGCGAACGGTCCGCTGGTCGGCACTCCCGAGCAGGTCGCCGAGCGGCTCACCGAGTTGCGCGGCCTGGGCATGACCTACGCGATCGCCTACTTCGCCGAGATCGCCTACGACCGCACGTCGGTGGAGCTGTTCACGAAGCGGGTCATTCCCGAGCTGGCCTGACCGCGAACCCGTCCAGGGCGGTGCGCATCGCTACCCGCATCGCGTCGCTACCGGTGTGGCCGGAGTCGTCGATCACCACCAGTTCGGCGTCCGGCCACACCTTGGCCAGCTCCCACGCGGTTTCGACCGGGCCGGACAGGTCGAGCCGGCCGTGGATGAGCCTGCCGGGAATGCCCTGCAGCCGGTGAGCCTCGCGCAGGAGTACCCCCTCCTCCAGCCAGGCGCCATGCGCGAAGTAGTGGGCGCAGATCCGCGTCATCGCGAGCAGATCGCGCGACGGCCGGTCGCTGTAGGCGCTGGGTTTGCCGTGTGGCTCCAGCGAGATCGCCGCGTCCTCCCAGGTGTTCCAGTTACGGGCGGCCTCCGTTCGCACTGCGGGATCGGGGTCCGCCAGTAGCCGCGCGTAGGTGGCGAGGACGTCGAAGGTGCCGCCGTCGACTTCGCCCGCACCGGCCCGGAACCGCTCCAGCTCTGCCGGGAAGAACCGGCCGACCCCGTTGTACAGCCAGTCGATCTCGCGGCGCCGCGTCGTGGTGACACCGGCGATCACGATCTCGCTGACCCGCTCCGGATGCCGCTGCGCGTACGCGAGGATCAGCGTCGAGCCCCAGGAACCACCGAAGAGCAGCCACCGTTCGATGCCGAGGTGCTCGCGCAACCGCTCCATGTCGGCGATCAGGTGGCCGGTCGTGTTGTGCGTCAGATCGGTCGCCGGGTCGCTCGCGTGTGGCGTGCTGCGGCCGCAGTTCCGCTGGTCGAACAGGATCACGTGGTAGGACTCCGGGTCGAAGTAGCCACGTGAGCTGGTCCAGGCGCCCGAGCCGGGACCGCCGTGCACGGCCGCGGCCGGCTTGCCGCCGGGGTTGCCGCACGCGGACCAGTGAATCCGGTTGCCGTCGCCGACGTCGAGCATGCCCTCGGCGTAGGGCTCGGCAGGTGGATGGAGCTGCGTCATGGTCCTCCAGATACAACAGTGCTGTTATATTAGCGCTGTGATGATTCCCGGCTCCGAACTGCTCGGCACGCGGCTGCGGCACCTGCTGGAAATGCTCGACGGCGACGTCGCCACGGTCTACGCCGACCTCGGGCTGGCCTGGTTCCGGCCGCGGTTCACACCGGTGGTGCGGACGCTGGCCGCGTCGGGACCGCAGCCGATCCGGGACCTCGCCGCGGCGATGGGCGTCACCCACTCCGCGGCCAGCCAGACGGTCGCACAGATGGTCAAGGCGGACCTCGTGACGCTGAGCCCGGGCGCCGACGCGCGGCACCGCATCGTCCGGCTGACGCCCAGGGCCGAGCAGCTGCTGCCGGTGCTGGACGCGGAATGGGCCGCGACCACCGCCGCCGCGAACGAATTCGAGGCCGAGCTGGCCTACCCGCTCAGCCTGCTGATCGACGAGGCGATCGAGATTCTCCGGACGCGGCCGATGCGGCAGCGGATCACCGAAGCGGCACCCGACCTCGGCCGTCGGCGGCAGGCTAACCCTTGACGCAGACGACCTGCTTGAGGTGTGCGACGACCTCCACCAGATCGGTCTGTGCCTTGATCACCGAATCGATGTCCTTGTAGGCGGCCGGGATCTCGTCGACGACACCGGCGTCCTTGCGGCACTCGACGCCGTTCGTCTGGGCGGCGAGGTCGGCGGCGGTGAACGTCTTGCGGGCCTTGTTCCGTGACATCCGCCGCCCGGCGCCGTGTGCGGCCGAGTGGAACGAGCTCTCGTTGCCGAGACCGCGCACGAGGTAGGAGCCCGTTCCCATGCTGCCCGGGATGATCCCCAGGTCGCCCGTCCCGGCCCGGATCGCGCCCTTGCGGGTCACCAGCACGTCCACCCCGTCGTAGGTCTCCTCGGCCACGTAGTTGTGGTGGCACGAGATCGGCTCGTCGAAGCGCACCCCGGGCACTGTGTCGGCCAGTGCCTGCTGCACGAGTACGACCATCGTCGCGCGGTTGCGGGCCGCGTACTCCTGCGCCCAGAACAGGTCGCGCCGGTAGGCCTCCATCTCCGGCGTTCCGGCGACGAACACCGCCAGGTCGCGGTCCGGCAGATCGGCGTTGTGCGGCAGCTTGCGCGCGACGTCGATGTGCCGCTTGGCAAGCTCGTTGCCGATGCCCCGCGACCCCGAGTGCAGCATCAGCCACACCCGGCCGGCGTCCGGGCCGCCCTGCTCGAGGCACACCTCGATGAAGTGGTTGCCACCGCCCAGGCTGCCGATCTGTGCCTGGGCGCGGTCGCGCAGGTTCTGTACGCCTTCGTGCAGGTGCCCGAACGCCGACCAGAACCCGGCCCAGCCGCCCGTTCCGGGCACCCGGGCGGGGTCGACCGGCGTGCGGTGCATGGCGAATCCGACCGGCACGGCCGACTCGATGCGCCGCCGCAGGGTGCCCAGGTCGGCGGGCAGCTGCTCGGCGGTCAGCGAGGTGCGTACCGCGCTCATGCCGCAGCCGATGTCCACGCCGACCGCGGCGGGGGAGACCGCGTCACGCATCGCGATCACGCTGCCCACCGTCGCGCCCTTGCCGTAGTGCACGTCCGGCATGACGGCCAGACCGTGCACCCACGGCAGATTCGCGACATTGTGCAGTTGACGCAGCGCGGCGTCCTCGACGGACGCCGGGTCGGCCCACATCCGGATCGGTACCCGGGCGCCCTCGACGGCGGTGAACATCGGAAGATCCTTTCGCTCCGGTGGACACCCAGGGTTACCCGCGAATCCGGCCGGAGCAACCGGATTTCAGTAGTCGTCGCGGCCGGTGAGCTGTTCCTCCAGCAGCTCGGCGGAGCTCGTGACCAGCGCCAGCGGGTCGACGAACTCGTTGAGGTCCAGGTTGGCCAGCGGCAGCGAGTGGCGCAGCACGAGGAAGTCGCCCATGACGACGACCCCGCCCACCACGGTGGTGTTTCCGACCTCGGCCAGAACGCCCACCACGTCGACCTCATCGACGCGCGCGAACGGCGTGGCGATCTGGATCCACTCGTCCCTGCGGTCGAGGACCTCCCGCGCGATCACGACGATCTGGGTGCGCTCCTCTTCCTCCGGATCGGACTGGAACCGGATCCGGATGCGCAGCTCGTCCGGCTCATCGCGCACCACCTTGTACTGCTGCCGGATGAACGTCGCGAGATCGCGCCAGCTCGTCACGCCAGTGGTTCCCTTCCTCGTGCCCGGTCGGTCACGGGAAGTGAAGCACAGCCCGGCCCCGCGTGTACCAGAGAACGCCGAACTCGCGCGTCAGGCCGACACTGCTTCGAGCCGGCGGGTGCGCACGGTCGAGACCGACCAGATCGCCAGCCCGGTCAGCGGCAGCGCGGCGCCGAACAGGCAGGGGCCCGCCCAGCCGAAACTGTCGTACAGGGTGCCCGCGATCGCCGACCCCACCGCGCCGCCGATGAAGGTCGTCGTCATGAACACCGTGTTGATCCGGGCCCGCGCGTCGTCCCGCAGGCCGTAGACCTCCCGCTGGCTCAGCACCTGGTGTCCCTGCACCGACAGGTCCAGCACCACCCCAGCGAGAGCCAGCACGATCAGCGAACCCACGCCGAGCCAGGCCACCACCATCGCGACCACGCCCAGCGCCAGCGCGATCCCGCTGCCGATGCGCCCGTACCCACGGTCACCCAGCCGGCCGGCGAGCGGCGCGGCCGCCGCGCCCGCGGCACCGACCAGCGCGAACACCCCGACCCCGGTCTGACTCAGCCCGTGCCGCCCGACCAGTTCGAAGGCCACGGACGTCCAGAACGCGCTGAACGCCCCGAACATCAAGGCCTGGCACACCGCGCGCCGCCGCAGGGCGGGTTCCTCCCGCGCGAGCGTCAGGATCGACCGCATCAACCGCGGATAGCTGGACCGGTGATCCGGCCGGCGTCGCGGCAGCGTCCGGCGCACCGCGACGGCCACGGCGAGCATCACCGCGGCGGACACGAAGTAGATCGTGCGCCACCCGAACGCCCCCGCGACGAGGCTGGACAGCGTCCGCGCGAGCAGAATCCCGAGCAGCAGGCCGCTCATCACCGTGCCGACGAACCGGCCCCGCTGGTCCTCCGGCGCGAGGTGCGCGGCGAACGGGATGAGGATCTGCGCGACCACCGAGGTCACGCCGATCAGCACCGCCGCCGCGAGGAACACCCCGAACACCGGCGCCACGGCGGCCACGACCAGCGCGAGCGCGGTGAACACGAGCGTGCGTGCGGCCAGCGTCCGGTTCTCCAGCAGGTCGCCGAGTGGCATGAGCAGCGCGAGCCCGGCCGCGTAACCGAGCTGCGTCAGCGTCACCACCAGCGCGGCGCTGCCCTGACTGACCCCGAACGCGGTCGCGATCGCGGCGAGCAACGGCTGGGCGTAGTACAGGTTGGCCACGGTGGCGCCGCACGAGAACGCGAGCACGAGCTTGATCAGCCGCAGGGTGCGGATTTCCGACATGCCTGTGACTACACGCCACCGCGCCATCACATTCCCGCTGTGAGCCCACTCACCCCGGGGAACCCGGCGAAACAGTCCTAAGTGGACCGGACGCGCAGTCCGTCGAACGCCACCGCCGCCACGGTGTCGGCCAGTTGTTCCCCGCTCTGCCCGCCGCGTGGCCGGTACCACTCGATCAGCGAGTTGACCATGCCGAACAGCAACCGCGCCGCGGTCGGCGGGTCGATGTCCGGACGCAGGTCGCCCTCGTCCGCCGCTCGGGTGACCAGTTCGGACACGATGTGGTCGAACTCACGACGCCGGGCCAGCGCGTCCCGTTCCACCTTGGTGTTGCCGCGCACCCGCAGCAGCAGCGTCACGAACGGCAGCCGGTCGACGAGCACCCGCACGCTGCCGCGCACCAGGTACTCCAGCCGGTCCACCGCGGGCCCGTCCACCGCGTCCAGTTCCGCCACGATCTCGAACAACCCGTCCAGCGCGCGGTTCACCGCCAGGCGCAGCAGTTCCTGCTTGCTCGGCACGTGGTGGTAGATGGCGGACTTGGTGATGCCGAGCTTGCGCGACAGGTCCTCCATGCTGGTGCCGTCGTAGCCGCGTTCGTTGAACAGCTTCACCGCGACCACCAGCAGGGACTCCAGGTCGTAACCCGGTCTGCCGCGCCGGGCTGGAGGGGCCGTCGTCATGGGCTCAGTATCCCAAGCGATCTCAGGCCGGCGGTCGCTGGTCGATCACCCGGCGCAGCTTGCCCATCGACCGTTCCAGGGTGTCCGGGTCGAGCACGTCGACGCCGACGCTGACCCCGACGCCGTCCTTGACCCGCGCCGCGACCTCGGCGGCGGCGCCGGGCCTGCGGCCGGCGGGGGTGCCGGGCCGGGCCTCCACCAGCACGGTGAGGTGGTCCATGCGGTCCTTTTTGGTCAGCCGGAGCTGGAAGTGCGGGGCCAGCCCCGCGGTGGCCAGCACGATCTCCTCGATCTGCGTGGGGAACACGTTGACCCCGCGCAGGATGATCATGTCGTCGCTGCGGCCGGTGACCTTGTCCATCCGCCGGAACGACGGCCGCGCGGTGCCCGGGCGCAGGGCGGTGAGGTCGCGCGTGCGGTAGCGGATGACCGGCATCGCCTGCTTGGTGAGCGAGGTGAACACCAGTTCGCCGGTCTCGCCCTCGCCGAGCACGTGCTCCTCGACCGGGTCGATCACCTCGGGGTAGAAATGGTCCTCCCAGACGTGCAGGCCGTCCTTGGTCTCCACGCATTCCTGCGCCACGCCGGGGCCCATCACTTCGGACAGGCCGTAGATGTCGACCGCGTGCAGGTCCATCCGCTGCTCGATCTCGCGGCGCATCTGCTCGGTCCACGGCTCCGCGCCGAAAATGCCCACGCGCAGCGACGAGGACGCCGGGTCGATGCCCTGGCGCTCGAACTCGTCCAGCAGCGTCAGCATGTAGGACGGGGTCACCATGATGACCTCTGGCTCGAAGTCGGTGATGATCTGCACCTGCCGCGCGGTCATGCCGCCGGACGCCGGGATTGCCGTGCAGCCCAGCCTCTCCACGCCGTAGTGCGCGCCGAGCCCGCCGGTGAACAGGCCGTAGCCGTAGGCCACGTGCACCATCTGGCCGGGACGGCCGCCCGCGGCGTAGATCGACCGGGCCATCACCGTGGCCCAGGTGTCGATGTCGGCCTCGGTGTACCCGACGACCGTCGGCTTCCCGGTGGTGCCGCTGGAGGCGTGGATGCGGCGCACCCGCTCCCGCGGCACGGCGAACATGCCGAACGGGTAGTGCTCGCGCAGGTCGTGCTTGGTGGTGAAGGGAAACTTTGCCAGGTCCGCCGGATCGTGGCAGTCGTCCGGGTGGACCCCGGCCTCGTCGAACTTGCGCCGGTAGCAGGGCACGTTCTGGTACGCGTGCCGCAGGGTCCACTGTAGACGCTCGAGCTGGATCGCGCGTAGCTCGTCGATACTCATCCGTTCGGCGGGGGAGAGGTGATCGGGCGCCGGCGCGGTGCCGAGTCGTTTGGCGTGGGGCACGTCGCTGTGCGTGGTGGTCATGGGAGCCGGCTCCTCAGTTCGTCACTTGCCCGATCGTGCGGCTGCGGCCACGGAATTCGGCGATCACCTCGCGCCCGGCCTCCGTCTCGCGATGCACCGTGACGTCGTAGATCCCGTTGCGCCCGTAGCGCGTGCGTTCCTCGGCCGTGGCCACCAGGTGGTCGCCGAGCCGAGCGCTGGCGACGAACGAGATCTCGGCGCCCGCCGCGACCGTCACCGGGCCGTGGCTGTTGCATGCGCAGGCGAACGTGGTGTCGGCGAGCAGGAAGATGTAGCCACCGTGGGCGATCGCGTGCCCGTTGACCATCTGCCCGGTCACCGTCATGCGGGCGACCGCGCGGCCGCCGTCCGCCTCGACGAGGTCGATGCCGAGCGCCTTCGACGCGACGTCCTCGGCGAACATCGCCTGCGCGGCTCGGGACACGGCGACACCGCCTCCTCGTTACTGACCGAATGGACGGTTAATACTGGGCGTGGGGTTCGCGGACTGTCAAGACCCGTGGAAGACCGCGGCCGACTTGTCCAGGAATGCTTCGACGGCACCGCGATGATCGGCCGTGGCGCCCAGGCGCGCCTGCGCTTCCCCTTCCCGGCGCAGGACTTCCGGCAATGGTGACCCCCAGGACGCGGCCAGTGAGCGCTTGGCTTCGGCGTAGGCGAGCGTCGGCCCGGCGGCCAGTCGGGCGGCCAGTTCCGCCGCCGTCGAGGCCACCTCGACGGCGGGGACGACCCGTCCGGCGATGCCCCACTCGGCGGCCTGCGCGGCGGTGAACGGCTCGGCGAGCAGGACCAGTTCGCTCGCCCGGGCCGCGCCGACGGCGCGGGCCAGCGTCGCGGACAGTCCGGAGTCGCAGGTCAGGCCGATCGCGGTGAAGGCCGTCCCGAACTTCGCGGTGTCCGCCGTGACGCGCAGGTCGCAGGCCAGGGCGAACCCCAGCCCGGCGCCGACGCACGTGCCGTTGATGGCCGCGACCACCGGCTTCGGCATGGTCGCCAGCGCGGTGACGATCGGGTTGTAGTGCTCGTCGATGGTGCCGAACGCGGCGGCCGCGCCGGCGCTCAGAGCCTCGGCGTGTTCGGCCAGGTCCTGGCCCGCGCAGAAGGTACGGCCGGTGCCGGTCAGCGCGACCGCGCGGACCGTTTCGTCGTCGGCCACCCGCTGCAGCGCGTCCCGCAGGCCGATCTTCAGTTCGGTGGTGAGTGTCGGCCGGGTCAGCGTCACGGTCGCCACCGCGCCCTGCCGGGACACGGAAACAACGTCGCCGGTGCTTTCGTCAGCCATGCCGAGACGCTACCATGACTTCCTGAACGTTCGGTTGGTAAATCCCGGGGAAGCGAGGAACGATGGCCGAGCAGTCGACGAGGATGCTGCGGAGCTACCTCAGTGGGGGCTGGCGCGCCGGTGAGGGCGAGGGGGCGCTCCTGCGCGACGCGGTCACCGGCGCCGGGGTCGCCCGGATCTCCTCGGTCGGCATCGACATGGCCGCCGCGCTCGACCACGGCCGCCGCGTCGGCGGGCCCGCGCTGCGGGAGCTGACCTTCCACCAGCGTGCCGCGCTGCTCAAGACGGTGGCCTCCCATCTGCGCGAGCACCGCGACGAGCTGTACGAGCTGTCCGCGAAAACGGGGGCGACGCTCGGTGACGCCAAGTTCGACGTGGACGGCGGCATCGGCGTGCTTCTCGCCTACGCCGGCAAAGGCAAGCGCGAGCTGCCCAACGACACCGTCTACGTCGACGGCGGTGTGGAGCCGCTGAGTAAGGGCGGTACGTTCCTCGGCCAGCACATCGCCACCCCGCTGCGCGGCGTCGCTGTGCAGATCAACGCGTTCAACTTCCCGGTCTGGGGCCCGTTGGAGAAGTTCGCCCCGGCGTTCCTCGCGGGCGTGCCCAGCCTGGTCAAACCAGCGAGCCAGACCGCCTACCTGACCGAGCGGGTCGTCGAGCTGATCATCTCCGCCGGGCTCGTCCCCGAGGGCACGCTGCAGCTGATCTGCGGCAGCGCCGGTGACCTGCTCGACCATCTGACTGAGCAGGACCTGGTGTCGTTCACCGGCTCTGCGTCCACCGCGCAGCGGCTGCGCACGCACCCGGTCATCGTGCGCCGGGCTGTTCGCTTCACGGCCGAGGCGGACTCGCTGAACTGCTCGATCCTCGGCCCGGACGCGCGGCCCGGCACGGCCGAGTTCGACCTCTACGTCCGGCAGCTGGTCACCGAGATGACCGTCAAGGCCGGTCAGAAGTGCACCGCGATCCGGCGCGCGTTCGTGCCGGCGGACGTGCTCGACGACGTCGCCGAGGCCGCCCGTGAGCGGCTCGCGAAGGTCAAGATCGGCAACCCGGCCAATCCCGAGGTGCGGATGGGCGCGCTGGCCAGCCTGGAGCAGCGCGAGGAGGTCCGCCGCTCGCTTAAGGCGCTGCAGGACGCGGCAAAGGTGGTGTTCGGCGACCCGGAGCACGTCGAGGTGGCCGACGCCGACACCGAGCGCGGCGCGTTCATCTCGCCGGTCCTACTCTCGGGCGACGCCGACCGCGCCGAGCCGCACGAGGTCGAGGCCTTCGGACCGGTTGCCACGCTGATGCCCTACACGTCGGCCGAGCAGGTCATCGGCTACGCCGGCCGCGGCCAGGGCAGCCTCGCCGGCTCGGTCGTGACCGCCGACGCGGAGTTCGCCCGCGAGGTCGTCCTCGGGGTCGCGCCCTGGCACGGGCGTCTGCTGGTGCTGGACCGTGACGACGCGATGGAGTCCACCGGTCACGGCTCACCGATGCCGGGCCTGGTGCACGGCGGTCCCGGCCGGGCCGGCGGCGGCGAGGAGATGGGCGGCATCCGCGGCGTGCTGCACCACATGCAACGCACGGCCGTGCAGGGCAGCCCGCGGGTCCTGTCCGCGGTCACCGGGCGCTGGGTCGAGGGCACACCCCGTAACGTTGGGGTGCACCCGTTCCGCAAGTCCCTGGCGGAGTTGCGGATCGGCGACACGGTGGTCGCCGGGCCGCGCACCGTCACCCGCGAGGACGTCGACCACTTCGCCGAGTTCACCGGCGACACCTTCTACGCGCACACCGACCCGGAAGCCGCGGCGGCCAACCCGCTGTTCGGCGGCATCGTCGCGCACGGCTACCTGGTCGTCTCGTTCGCCGCCGGACTGTTCGTCGCGCCCGAGCCGGGTCCGGTGCTCGCCAACTACGGCTTGGAGAACTTGCGCTTCCTGACGCCGGTCAAGCCGGGTGACGAGCTGACCGTGACCCTGACGGCCAAGCAGATCACGCCGCGCGAGAACGCCGACTACGGCGAGGTGCGCTGGGACGCCGACGTGACGAACCAGAACTCCGAATCCGTCGCCAAGTACGACGTGCTCACCCTGGTGGCCAAGGAGAACAGCTGATGCTCCTCAGCGAACCGGACCTCGAACAGCACTTCGAGCACATCATCGCCAAGGACCAGCGGATCGAGCCGCGGGACTGGGTGCCCGAGGGCTACCGCAGGACGATGATCCGGCAGATCGCGCAGCACGCGCACTCCGAGATCATCGGCATGCAGCCGGAGGGCAACTGGATCACCCGCGCGCCCTCGTTGCGGCGCAAGGCGATCCTGCTGGCGAAGGTCCAGGACGAGGCGGGGCACGGGCTGTACCTGTACTCGGCGGCGGAGACGCTGGGCGCCGACCGGGCCGACCTGACCGAGAAGCTGATCACCGGACGGCAGAAGTACTCGTCGATCTTCAACTACCCGACGCTGTCCTTCGCCGACGTCGGAGTGATCGGCTGGCTCGTCGACGGTGCCGCGATCTGCAACCAGGTCCCGTTGTGCCGCAGCAGCTACGGCCCCTACGCGCGCGCGATGATCCGGATCTGCAAGGAGGAGTCGTTCCACCAGCGGCAGGGCTACGAGCTGCTGATGACGATGATGACGGGCACCCAGGCGCAGCGCGACATGGTGCAGGACGCGGTGAACCGGTTCTGGTGGCCCTCGCTGATGATGTTCGGCCCGCCGGACTCCGACTCGCCCAACACCGCGCAGTCGATGGCGTGGAAGATCAAGCGGCACACCAACGACGAGCTGCGCCAGCGGTTCGTCGACATGACGGTTCCCCAGGCGCAGGCGCTCGGCGTGACGCTGCCCGACCCGGACCTGACCTGGAACCCCGGGCGCGGGCACTACGACTTCGGCCGGGTGGACTGGGACGAGCTCAAGCAGGTCATCGCGGGCAACGGCCCGTGCAACACCGAGCGCGTGACCCAGCGGCGGCAGGCGCACGAGGACGGCGCGTGGGTGCGCGAGGCCGCGGCCGCGCACGCGCGCAAGATGGCGGAGGCGACGGCGTGAGTAAGAGCGAATGGCCGCTGTACGAGGTGTTCGTGCGCGGCAAGCGAGGGCTCAACCACGTGCACGTCGGATCGCTGCGCGCGGCCGACGACCAGATGGCCCTGCACAACGCGCGCGACCTGTACACGCGGCGCAACGAGGGCGTGAGCATCTGGGTGGTCAAGGCGTCCGACATCACGGCGTCCTCACCTGACGAGAAGGACCCGTTCTTCGCGCCGGCGGGGGACAAGGTGTACCGGCACCCGACGTTCTACGACATCCCCGACAACGTCCCGCACATGTGAGCCGATCATGGCCGAAACATGCTCGACCCCGGCAAGCGGGTCTTCGGAAGACAATCCGTACAACTCGCTGATCGACGCCCAGGACGATTCGCGCTGGGCGTTCGGCACGGGGTTCGAAGACCCGCTCGCCGGGGTGGACACGTCCGCTCCGTCCGGAGTGGACGGTGCCGACCTGGCGGCGTACTGCCTGATGCTGGGCGACGACGCGCTGGTGTTCTCACACCGGCTGCAGCAGTGGTGCACGCGGGCGCCCGAGCTGGAGGACGAGGTCGCGATCGCCAACATCGGCCTGGACCTGCTCGGGCAGGCCCGGCTGCTGCTCGCCCGGGCGGGCAAGGCGGACGGGAGCGGCCGTGGCGAGGACGACTACGCGTTCTTCCGGGCCGAGCACGAGTTCCGCAACGTCCGGCTCGCCGAGCTCGAGCGCGGCGATTTCGGACAGCTCATCGCGGTGCTGCTGGTGTTCTCCGCCTGGCGGCTCGCGCTGTTCCAGCGACTGCGGTCTGCCACGGACCCGGTGCTGGCGGCGATCGCGGACAAGGGTGTCAAGGAGCTGACCTACCACCGCGACTACGCCGCCCGATGGGCGGTCCGCCTCGGCGACGGCACCGCGTTCTCGCACGAGCGCATGCAGGCCGGGCTGGACGCGGTCTGGCCGTTCGTGGACGAGCTGTTCGTGCCGCACGAGATCGAGTCGCGGCTGGTCGCGGCGGGTGTCGCGGTCGACCCGGCCGCGGTGCGCGAGGAGTTCGACGGCGTGCTGGAGCAGGTCTTCACTGCTGCCACGTTGTCGCGGCCGGATGTCGCCGCGAAGGCCGGGGTGATGGGGCAGACCGGCCGGGGCGGCCGGCACACCGAGGCCATGGGCTACCTGCTGGCCGAGTTGCAGAGCGTCGCTCGCGCCCATCCGGAGGCGAGATGGTGAGCGCGCGAGCAGTCGCGGAGACGGTTCGCGATCCCGAGCTGCCCATGCTGACGCTGGCCGATCTCGGCGTGCTGCGCGAGGTGTCCGAATCGGACGGTACGGTGACGGTGTCCATCACCCCCACCTACACCGGATGCCCGGCGATGGACACCATGCGGGACGACCTGGTGCACGCACTGCGGGGGGCCGGGTACTCGAACGTCGAGGTCCGCACGGTTCTGCGGCCGGCCTGGAGCACCGACTGGATCAGCGAGACCGGCCGCCGCAAGCTCGCCGAGGCGGGCATCGCGCCGCCGGGCGACGCGCCGCGCCGCTCGTCCGGGCCGATCCCGCTGACGCTGAGCCCGCCGGCGCGCCGCGTGTCGTGCCCGCGCTGCGGGTCGGCGGACACCGAGCTGGTGTCGCAGTTCGGGGCCACCGCCTGCAAGTCCCTGTTGCGGTGCCGGTCCTGTGGCGAACCCTTCGAGCACGTCAAGGAGATCTGAGGTGGCCGCGAGCACCAAGTCCAGGCTCCGGGGCGACTTCCACCCGCTCACGGTGGCTGAGGTGACCCCGCTGTGCGACGACGCGGTCGCGGTCACCTTCGACGTGCCGCCGGAGCTGGCGGAGGCCTATGCCTTCCGCGCCGGGCAGTCGCTGACGCTGCGTCGCAGCCTCGCCGGTCGCGACGAGCGCCGGTCGTACTCGATCTGCTCGCCCGAGGGCAGCGCGCCGCGCATCGGCGTGCGCGAGGTGCCGGACGGGGTGTTCTCGACGTGGCTCGTGCACGAGGTCCGGCCCGGCGACCGGATCGAGGTCGGCACCCCCACCGGGAAGTTCACGCCGGACACGTCGACGCCGCAGCACCACGTGCTGATCGCGGCCGGATCGGGCATCACCCCGGTGCTGTCGATCGCGGCGACGGTGCTGCGCGACCCGGAGGCGACGGTCACCGTGCTGTACGGCAATCGCCGCACCGGCACCGTGATGTTCGCCGACGACCTGGCGGACCTGAAGGACCGCTACCCGGACCGGCTCGAACTGGTGCACGTCCTGTCCCGCGAGCCGCGCGAGGCGGAGCTGTTCACCGGACGGCTCGACGGCGAGAAGCTGACGGCGTTGCTGGCGCTGCTGCCGGAGGTGAGCGCGGTCGGTCACTGGTGGCTGTGCGGTCCGTTCGGGATGGTCGCCGTTGCGCGGGAACGCCTGCGCGCGGCCGGGGTTCCCGCCGAGCGGATCCACCAGGAACTGTTCTATGTGGACGATGTGCCGCCGGAGCCGGTGCGGCACGAGGAGAAGCCGCTCGACGGACTCACCACCGAGGCGACGATCGTCCTCGACGGACGGTCCACCACCCTCGCGGTGCCGCGGGACGTCCCGGTGCTCGACAGCGCCCAGCGCGTTCGGCCGGACCTGCCGTTCGCCTGCAAGGGCGGGGTGTGCGGCACCTGTCGTGCACTGGTGACCGCCGGGAAGGTGGACATGCGCCGGAACTTCGCACTCGAGGAGAGCGAGGTCGCCGCCGGTTTCGTACTGACCTGTCAGTCGCTGCCCGTCTCCGGCGAGCTCACAGTCGACTTCGACGTGTGATCGGCATGGCCTTCGCCGCCGCCGCCAGCGAACCCGCCGCGGCGAACGCGAGTACGACCGCCAGAACGCCGGACAACCACACCGACATCTCGAGCGCCAGGTAGACCTGCACCGCCGCGGTCACCGCGAACACCGTCGTCAGCATGAACCAGACCGGGCGGTCGGTGACCGGTGTCTTGGACTGGCCGAAACCCACTGCGAAACCCCTCCCGCATACTTCGGATACTGCTGGTATCGCTATGGCGCGTTCCTAGGTTACCGATCAGGACCGTTCGTGAGGTTGTCAACATTTGCCAGTTGGCACCTCCACCGCCGGCCAACACGCCGCCCGCAGCGGCCAACACGCCGCCACCACCGGCCAACACGCCACGTCGTCGTGTTTGCCCGTCCGGGCGCCGAGTTGGCTCTTCCGGGCGCCGAGTTGGCTGTTTCGGGCGGTGCGCGCTTGGCGGGGCGGCCGCGATTCGCCGGCCTCGTGCAGAATCAACCCGTGACTGTCACCGCCAATGCCTTGCCGGGCGCCCGCAAAGCCGTGCTGAGCTGGGCGTTGTGGGACTGGGGAGCGTCCGCGTTCAGCTCCGTGATCCTCACGTTCGTCTTCACCGTCTACCTCACCGACGGTGTCGCGACCGACACCGAAAGCGGATCGCAAGCGCTTGGCATCGCATTGACCATCGCCGGGGTGGCGGTCGCTCTGCTGGCCCCGGTGACCGGGCAGCGCAGCGACGTGGGCGGTCGGCGCAAGCTCTGGCTCGGGATCCACAGCGCCATCGCGATCGCCTGCACGGCGGGGCTGTTCTTCGTACGCGACGAGCCGTCCTACCTGCTGGCCGGGCTGGTCCTGCTCGCGGTCGGCAGCGTGTTCTTCGAGTTCGCCGAGGTCAACTACAACGCGATGCTCGTGCAGGTGTCCACGCCGAAGACGATGGGCCGCGTGTCCGGGTTCGGCTGGGGCATGGGCTACTTCGGCAGCGTCATCGCGCTGGCGATCGTGTTGTTCGCGTTCGTGCAGCCGGATGTCGGGCTGTTCGGGGTGACCTCCGAAGGCGGCCTGAACATCCGCGCGGTGGCGTTGTTCGTGGCGGTGTGGTTCGCGCTGTTCGCGCTCCCGGTACTGCTGTTCGTGCCGGAGAACCCGCCGTCCGGGGAGCGGGCGCGGGGCAACTTCTTCAGCGGCTACGCGGTGCTCGCCAAGCGGCTGGCCGCGTTGTGGCGCACCGACCGGCGGACGTTGTGGTTCCTCGCCGCGAGCGCCATCTACCGCGACGGGCTGACCGCGATCTTCACCTTCGGCGGGGTGGTCGCCGCCGGGACGTTCGGATTCAGCCAGGCGGAGGTCGTGCTCTTCGCGATCGTGGCGAACGTGACGGCGGGCGTCGGGGCGGTGAGCGGTGGCCGGCTGGACGACCGCCTCGGCCCGAAGACGGTGATCGTGACGTCGCTGGTCGCGCTGGTGGTCTTCGGTGTCGCGCTGACCGCGCTGCCCGGCAAGGCGACGTTCTGGGTGTGCGGGCTCTGCCTGTCGGTGTTCCTCGGGCCGGCGCAGGCGGCGAGCCGGACGTTCCTGGCGCGGATCGTCGAGCCGGAGCGCGAGGGCGAGGCGTTCGGCCTGTACGCCACCACCGGCCGGGCGGTGAGCTTCCTCGGACCGCTGGCGTTCAGCGGGTTCATCGCGATCTTCGGCAGCCAGCGGGCGGGTATGGCGGGGATCGTGCTGATCCTGGCCGCCGGGCTGGCCGCGATCCTGCCGGTACGGGCGCCGGCCAGGCATGATGGATGACCATGGAGTCCACTCGCGTGGACCGCTGGCTGTGGGCGGTCCGGCTGACGAAGACCCGATCGGACGCGGCGGCGGCCTGTCGCGGTGGGCACGTGCGGGTCAACGACCGCCCGGCGAAGCCCGCGACGAGCGTGCACCCCGGCGACACGGTGCGGGCCCGGGTGCATGACCGGACGCGCATCGTCGAAGTGGTGCGGGTGATCGAGAAGCGGGTCGGTGCCCCGGACGCCGCGACGTGCTACATCGACCGGACCCCCGCGCCGCCGCCGGAAGCGGTGACGCCGGTGGCCCGCCGCGAGCGCGGTGCCGGCCGCCCGACGAAGCGGGACCGGCGATTGCTGGACCGGTTGCGCGGCCAGGGCTGGTGATCCCGGTCAGAGCCGGTAGACGCGCCGTGCGTTGTCGCGGGCGATCATGTCCACCACGCGGCGTGCATCGGCCTCGGACCAGTCGTCGTCGGCGACCCAGCGGCCGAACACCGCGGTGATCGCGCGGCGCCACAGCAGCGCCCCCAGGTAGTGCAGCTCCGGCGGGCCCCACGCGTCCGACGAGTACAACTGCTTCGCGAACGGGGCCAGCTCGAACGACTCCGCCACCACCGCCACGCTGCGCACCCCGGTGTGGTTGATGCCCAGCCCGACGTCGAAGTGCACGTTCGGGAACGCCTGCGCCAGGTACCCGGCCTCCCGGTGGAAGGGATAGCAGTGCAGCAGCAGAACCGGCACCTCCGGTATCGCACGCAGCAAGTTGACAAGGTGCAGCGGATTGACGCTGTGCAGGTCGAGGTCCCGGTCCCCGAACCCGGTGTGCAGCTGCAGCGGCAGGCCCCGCGCGATCGCGGCGTGCAGTCCGAACCGGATCAGCACCTCATCCGCCAGCCGCGATTCGCCGCTGTCGAGCCACCGTGACGCGGCCTCGGCGACCGGGCCCGGGTCCGGCGGGGTGAGGTCGATGTCGAAACCGGTGCGGTAGGCGAGAATCGACTTCGTCCCGACCGCGTTCCCGGCCCGCGACGCCAGCTTCGCGATGAACGCGTCGGCGTAGTCGCGTCCGGAAACGTTCTCCAGCGCCAGCTCCTCGGCCAGCGCCTCCAGCCGGACCACCTCGTGCGCGCGCCCGCCCGACGCCGACTCGATGCCTGCCGGCCCGAGCAGCGAGCCGGTGGCGTACCCGGTGTCGACGATCCAGTCGCTCACCCCGGCGCCGCCGAGGAACCGCCTGGTCACCTCCTCGACGCCCAGTTCGGTGCGCCGTTTCCAGTAGTCGTCTGCCGGGGCGTGCGCGGGCAGGTCGATCACCGGCGCGCACCAGCGCCGCACCGCGAACCCCAGCTGCGAGTCGAACTGCGTCATCCACGGCGGGACCGGATCGGGTGAGCCCTCGTTGAGGTGGCCTTCGAACTCGCGCCGGTCCAGCTCGACCGTGAACGCGCCGTGTACGTGGTGGTCCACGAGTGCCGCCGCGGCGACGTGCTCGGCGAGCCCGGTCACCAGGTGAACCTGAACCGGTCGGCCAGCACGGCGGCATCCTCCTTGCCGTAGGTGTCCAGCTCGTGGCGGCGGACCGCGGTCAGCGCTCCGACGATCTCTTCGCCGAGCAACCGCCGCGCGAGCGGGGACGCGGAGAACGCGTCGAGCGCCGCGGCCTGGTCGGGAAGCCGGGGCACGTCGGGGAGCTCCGACGGGTTGCGGGTGACCTCCGGCGGCAGCGGGCGACGCCTGGTGATCCCGTCGAGCGCGAGTCCGAGCACGGTCGCCAGCGCCAGGTACGGATTGGCCGACGGGTCCGCACATTTCAGCTCGATGCTGGCGCCGTGCGGGTTCCCTGCTGTCGCGGCGCAGAACCGCACCGCGGCTTCCCGGTTCTCCCAGCCCCAGCAGGCGTGGGCGCCGGACCAGGTGTCCGGCTTGAGCCGGTGAGCGGACAGCACCGATCCGGCGAATACCGCGAGGGTTTCCGGCAGCCCGGCGACGATCCCGGCGATCGCGGCGCCGCCGTCGGCGGTCAGCCCGTGCGGGCCGGCACCGCCGGACAGCAGCGGAACGTCGTCCCGGGCAAGGGAAATGTGCAGGTGCGCGCCGTTGCCGCTGCCATCGGCGAACGGGAGCGGGGAGAACGAGACGGACAGTCCGTGCCGCTGGGCGACGCGGGTGGTCAGCAGCCGCGCGAGCACGGCGTCGTCCGCCGCCTCGACCGGGTTCGCGGGCGCGAGGGAGAACTCGAACTGCCCGGTGCCGTACTCGCTGTGGATCTGCTCCACGGGCAGGCCGACCGCGTCGGCGGTCGCGGTCAGGTCCGCGAGGAACGGCTCGGCGGCCAGGTTGAGGCCGTAGGCGTTCCAGTGCGAGAGGCCGCCGGTGACGACGAACTCGACCTCGCACCCGGCCCGCGCCTGCAGGCCGTGTGCGGCGAGGGCGTTCTCCATGTCCCGCACCGCTTTCCGCGTGCACAGCCCGCTCGGCTCACCCTCCTGAGTGGACACCTCGGTGGGCGCCCAGGCGAGTCCGTCGCCGAGGATCCGGACTGCCTCGAGGTCGGCGCGCAGGCGCAGGTCGCCGACCACACCGAGCCGCGGCGTGAAGGCGATCGCGTTGTCGATGCAGAACACGTGCCAGCTGGGGGATGCGCCCATCCCGGCGCGGTGGAAGTCCCGCACGCGGTGCGGCGGCACGAACTTCGCGCGCGTGACCCCGGCGGGATCGACGAGGGTGCCGGCGAGCAGCCGGGACTTCGCATCGGCCAGGCGGCGCTCGACCGCGGCCAGCTGGGCGTCTTCGAGCTGCCGCATAGGGGTCAGTGTGCCACCGATCGTCAGCAGGTGCGCTCGGTCGCGGGAACGCGGGTGAACTCCAGGCGCAGGTCGTTGGTGCGCGGCAGGACGATCGCGGAGCCGCCATCGGGATTCCAGTCGTGGGGCAGGAGCAGGTACTGCCCGCCCGACTGGAGCACCAGCTTGAGGCCGTCGTACCGGAACGTGAAGGCGCCGTCCGGCGCCGAGCAGCGGACCTCGGTGACGCCGTGCACCCGCAGGTTGAGGCTCTTCGCGCTGTAGACGACCGCGTCCGGCCGGTCGGGCAGGCTCGCTTCGACCTCGTAGGCCCGTCCGATCCCCACCGCACCCGCGTAGTCCGCGGTGGCCCAGAACAGGCCGACGCTGATCAGTCCGAATGCGGCGACCCATTCGGCGACGGCGAGAGCCGGGGGCAGGCGGCGGCGGTGATGCGCGGCGCGCAGGTGCGACGCCCATACGAGCGCGAGCACGCCGAGCGCCAGGCTCGTCCCCGGAATGGCGTAGGTCTCGGTGAACAGGTCCCGGTTCACCAGGGCGGCGACCGCGATGCCGGCCCCGGCGAGCCCGAGGACGAGGGCGACCGGCGCGAGCCACACCAGGACCCGGTCCCACGCGCGGTCGGACAGCCGTCCACGGGCGAACCAGTAGACCCACAGCGCGATCAGCGTCGCGGCCGCCGCCACGACCAGCGGCTCGAAGAGACCGTCCTCGCCGCGGACCAGGTAGTCCTGGGCGGTGAGCTGCATGACCGACAGCGGCACGCCGAAGTGGTCGAAGAGCCAGTACGCGTGCAGCCGGCCGAAGTAGAACACGAGGCCGGTGAGCAGTCCGGTCGGCGCGAGGACGGTGGCGAGCAGCCGCACCGCGCGAGCGGGACTCCCGACCGGTTCCTGCGGGCGCGGGGTGTTCAGCCGGATCCGTTGTCCGGGGCGGTGGATCACGGCCGGCTATTCCTCGCTCGTCTCGGTGGGCGGCGTGGTGGTGGTCCGGCTCGTGGTGGAGGTCGTGCTGCTGGTCGTCCGCGACTCACCACACGGGTCGGCGAGCACGACCGTGATCGTGTCGCCGCGGTAGAACGGCGGGGACTGGTTGATGCGCAGGATCTCGCAATCGATCTCCGGATCGGTGGGCGGGCCGTCGATCACCTCGCGGACCGTGATGCACAGCTTGCCCCCGCACGCCTGAGCCAGGGTTTCCTTGATGGTCGGGTGCTCGGCATAGGAGCGGCCGACGCGTTCGATCGCCTCCTTGCGCACCGGCGAGCCCTTGGCGCTGGGCTTGCCGCCGCCCTGGCCGGTCGTGGTGGTACTGGAGCCGGTGCCCTCGCTCGGCGGCGGGTCGCCCGGGCGCTCGGACGGTGTGGTCGGGCTGCCGCAGGCGACGAGCACCGCGACAGGCAGTGCGGCGAGCCAGGCCCTCAGGCGCATACGGTCCTCCCCCAGGTGGCCGCGGTTACGGCACAAGTACTAGATCAAATGACCGGCCCCGGGGATACTCGCGTGGCGATGTCGATATCGAATCGCTGCAGACCCGCCGGGTCGGCGAGCCGCCGCTGGGTCAGGCGCGTCCCTCGCGCCAGGCCCGCACGATGTGCCCGACGTCGAACGGCGCCAGGTTTAGCGGTGGGCCGGGTGGTGGCCGGCGGATCGCCGCGACGATCCGTGCGTTGATGTCGGTCAGGATCCGCCGCACCTCGGCCTCCGAACCGGCCGCGGCGGCCGCTGCCCGGGCCTGCGCCGCCTCCTTGCGCAGGGCCAGCGACGGCGGCAGGTACGTCACGTTCTCGCGCGCCAGCTTGTCCCGCAGCCAGGCGTTCTCGTCGTGCGGCTTCTTCAGCCACTCCAACGGTTTTCCCGCACCGGGGAGGTTCTCGAACTCGCCCCGCTCGGCCGCCTCGCGGATCTGCTTCTCGACCCACGTCTCGAAGCTGACGCCCGGGGGTTTGCGCTCGGTCACGGACCCCTCCTCCCGTTTGTGATACCTGTCTACCACCGACCGCGGCGGAGCCCGTCCTGTACTACCGTGCGGTAAATGCACGCCGTCAGCGAGAAGGTGGTCGACGAGCCCACCTTGGCCGACCTGCTCGACCTCGAGGAGATCGACCGCAACCTCTACCGCGCCACCCTCGTGTTCGACGACCCGCTGCCGCTCTACGGCGGCCAGGTCGCGGCGCAGGCGCTCATGGCCGCCGGCCGCACCGTGGACGCGGAGCGGCTGCCGCACTCGCTGCACGGCTACTTCCTCCGGCCGGGCGACGCGACGCGGCCGACGATCTTCCACGTCGACCGTGACCGCGACGGCGGCTCGTACTCGGCACGGCGGGTCGTCGCGGTGCAGAACGGCGAGGTCATCTTCAACATGTCGGCGTCCTTCCACCGGCGGGAGGACGGCGTCGACCGCGAGCCGCACCCCGAACGGCCCGACAGCGACCCGGAGCAGCTGCCGACCGGCGGTATGCCCCGGCTCTTCTCGATGCAGGGTGCCGTCCCGCCGCAGCCGTACCCGGGCGGCGACTGGCCGACGCGGTTCTGGTCGCGCTGCACGCTCGACCTGCCCGCCGAACCGTTGACCCATGCATGTGTCCTGACCTACCTGTCGGACATTTCCTCGGGGGTGGCCCCGTACAGCGACGAGAAGGCCTTCTCGTCGTCGAGTCTGGACCACGCGGTCTGGTTTCACCGGCCCGGCCGGCTCGACGACTGGGTGCACATGGACCTCGTGCCGCGCAGCGTCGCGGGTGGCCGCGGCTGGTACACCGGCACCGTGCGCTCACGTGACGGTGTGCTGCTCGCGAGCCTCGCGCAGGAGTGTCTGTTCCGGAACCGGAGGCGGTAACGTCCGCCGGAGGAGGTGGCAGGTGAAGGTCGATTTCGGGATCCCGTTCGAGAGCCCGGCCGACAGCCGCGAGGTCATGCGGCAGGCCGAGCGGGACGGGTTCGACGGCGTCTGGACCACCGAGGTCAAGCACGACCCGTTCGTCCCGCTCGCCCTCGGAGCCACGGCCACCGAGCGGATCGAGCTGGGCACGGCCATCGCGGTCGCCTGCTCGCGCATAGCCCGTCCGCCGGTCGCACATTGTCGAAAATGTGCCGCCTCAGGAGGGGGAGAAGCGCTCGTCATCTTCGTGGTGGGGTGGGTGCTCGGCCGGGGCGCCTTCCTGTTCGGCCTGCTCGTGGGGCCTGGTCAGGTTCGCGTCGCGCGCGGCTTCCTTGGCCTCGGCGATTGCCTGCTTCGACTTGGCCAGCGGATCGTGCTTCTCGTCCGACACGATCGCCTCCCTTCGCTCCGGCCCTCGGCTACCACCTGTGCGGGGGCGCAAACCATGACTCCACAGTGGCCGGCGCGAAACGAGTTCAGCCGCGCGGGGCATACATGATGACCGCGACGCCCGCGAGACAGATGAGCGCGCCGATGACGTCGAACCGGTCGGGCCGGAACCCGTCGGCGACCATGCCCCAAGCCAGCGAACCGGCGACGAACACACCCCCGTAGGCGGCGAGGATGCGGCCGAAGTTCGCGTCGGGCTGCAGGGTCGCGACGAAACCGTACAGCCCCAGCGCGATCACCCCGGCGCCGATCCAGATCCACCCGCGGTGTTCCCGGACGCCCTGCCACACCAGCCAGGCCCCACCGATCTCGGCGAGCGCCGCCAGCACGAACAACGCGATCGACCGCAGAATCAGCACGCCCCGACCCTAGCTGTCGTCCCAGCGTTCACAGGGACCTCACGGGCGGGGGATGTTGCGCAGGTTGCTGCGCGCCAGCTCCACCATCTTGCCCACCCCGCCGGTCAGCACGGTCTTGCTCGCGGCCAAGGCGAATCCGCGCAGCATCTCGCTCGTGATCTTGGGTGGGATGGACATCGCGTTGGGGTCGGTGGTCAGCTCGACCAGTGCGGGGCCCTGGTGTTCGAACGCCTTGGTCAGGGCGGCGCGGACCTGTCCCGGCTGGTCGACCCGCGTGGACCAGATGCCGCACGCCGTGGCGATCGCGCCGAAGTCGACCGGGGTGTGGTCGGTGCCGTAGGACGGGAGGCCGTCCACGAGCATCTCCAGCTTCACCATGCCCAGCGACGCATTGTTGAACAGCACCACCTTCACCGGCACATCGTGCGAGGCCAGTGTCAGCAGGTCGCCCATCAGCATTGCCAGCCCGCCGTCGCCCGAGATGGAGACCACCTGGCGGCCCGGCGAGGACAGTGCGGCGCCGATCGCGTGCGGCAGGGCGTTCGCCATGCTGCCGTGGCGGAACGAGCCGATCACCCGGCGCCGGCCGTTCGGCGTCAGGTACCGCGCCGCCCAGACGTTGCCCATTCCGGTGTCCACAGTGAACACCGCGTCGTCGGAGGCGACCTCGTCGAGGACCGCGGCGGCGTACTCGGGGTGGATCGGCGTGTGGCGCTCGATGTCGCGCGTGTAGGCGTCGACCACCTTCTCCAGCCGCCGGGCGTGCTCGTGCAGCATCTGGTCCACAAAGGACCTGTCGGTGCGCTGCCGCAGCCGGGGGAGCACCGCGGCCAGTGTCTCCTTGACCGACCCGTGCACCGCCAGATCCAGCGGCGTCCGGCGGCCCAGGTGCGCCGGGTCGGTGTCGATCTGCACCGTGTGCGCCTGCGGCAGGAACCCGTCGTACGGGAAGTCCGTGCCCAGCAACACGACCCGATCCGCCTCGTGCATCGCGTCGTAGCACGCGCCGTAGCCGAGCAGCCCGCTCATGCCGACGTCGTAGGGATTGTCGAACTGGATCCACTCCTTGCCGCCCAGCGAGTGGCCCACCGGCGCGAGCAGGCGGCCGGCCAGCGCCATCACCTCGTCGTGCGCGTCCCGGCACCCGGCGCCGGCGAACAGCATCACCCGCTCGCCGCTGTCGAGCACGTCGGCCAGTTCGTCGATCACCGGCTCCCGTGGCACCACCGGTGACGGCTCCGCCAGGTGCACCGTCTCGGCTCCGGGGCCCACCGCCCGCCGCTCCGACACGTCACCCGGGATGCTCAGCACCGACACCCCACCGAGGCCGACCGCCGTCTGCATCGCGATCCGCAACAGCCGCGGCATCTGCTCCGCCTGCGACACCAGCTCGCTGAAGTGGCTGCATTCGGCGAACAACTGCTCGGGGTGCGTCTCCTGGAAGAATCCCGTGCCGATCTGCGTGGACGGGATGTGCGAGGCGATCGCGAGCACCGGCGCACCGCTGCGGTGCGCGTCGTAGAGACCGTTGATCAGGTGCAGGTTCCCCGGCCCGCAACTGCCCGCGCACACGGCGAGCCGGCCGGTGATCTGCGCTTCCGCGGCCGCCGCGAACGCCGCGGTCTCCTCGTGCCGCACGTGGACCCATTCGATGCCGGGCGTGCGCCGCACGGCGTCGACGACCGGGTTCAAACTGTCGCCGACGATCCCGTAGATGCGCCGAACTCCGCAGTCCCGCAGGATTCGCACCATCTGCTCGGCCACTGTCGCCATCGCCCCGCCTTTCTCCGCTGTGGCCCAGCGTCCTCTCGCCGCCGCGCGGACGTCCACCCGACTTCACTCGTTGCGGGCAGAATTGGATAACGCGATCTCCTACCTTCGGGTGACCCGGACCTGATCGACGTGGTGCGGCCGGTGTCACGACTCGTTCGCGGTGACCCACGCGGCGATCTGGCTGCGCGAGCTGAAGCCAAGCTTCGCGAGAATGTGCTCGACGTGCGTTTCCGCCGTGCGCTGGGAGATCACGAGCTGCCCGGCGATCTGCCGGTTGCTCAGCCCTTGCGCGACCAGGCCGGCGATCTCCGACTCGCGGGCGGTGAGCGGGTTGCGGGACCGGCTTTCCCGGCTGGTCTGGGTCCGCCGCTCGTCCAGGGCGAACGCCACCGCCTTGTCGAACGACATCGACGCCCCGCGCGCGAACTCCTGCTCGAACGCCGGACGCCCCAGTACCTCGCGGGCGGGGAGCGCGGCCCGTGTCTCGGACACCTCCCGCAGCGCCGGTTCGATCCGTCCCGCACCAGACAGCCGCCACGCGGTCGTGGCGGCACCCAGCAGCCGGGCGGCCCGGTGGAAGCGCTGGTCGGAGGCCGCACACCAGGCGAGCGACTCCAGGCTCAGCGCGATCCCGGTATGGTCGCCGGCAGGCTCGCGCAGCCGGATCGCCTCACGCTGCAGGCGTTCCGCGCGCCGCAGATCGCCGCGTCGCCACACGGCGAGCCCCAGCACCCACACGGCCAGCGCGGTGTACCAGGGCGGGTTGCCGTGCGCCCCGCACAGTTCGACCGCCTGCTCGCCCACCTTCTCGGCGTCCGCATCGTCCAGGACGAACCGAGCCAATGCCAGGTACGGCAGGATCTGCATGGACAGCCCGTCGTTGCCGATCTCCCGGCATGCCTCGTGCGATTGTTCGAGCAGCTCGCAGGCTCGTCGCGGGTCCCCGAGGAAGTAGCGGCTGACGCCCTCGCACACGAGGAGCTCGACGTCGATCATGGGATCGCGCAAGTCCGCGGCGATCGACCGGTACTCCCGCAGGCGCCCGGCGAAACCCTTCCGGACGCCGAGCCAGGTACAGGTGAGCAAGGACGCGTGCAGGGCGCGCGCCCGCTCCCGCGACGGCCCGCCACCCCGCTTCAGGACGCGGTCCAGCCAGCGGCTGCCCTCGACCAGGTGGCCACCCGCGATCCAGAACGACGCCAGGTTGCCGGCCATTTCCAGGGCCGGTCGCGGATCCGGTTCCTCGAGCCATGACTCCAGCGCACCACGAAGGTTGGCGTGATCGCTCTGCAGCCGCGCGATCCACACCTGCTGCCGCTGGGTGATCTTCTCCTCGGTGAAGCGGTGGGCGAGCGCGCGGTAGAAGTCGCGGTGCCGCCGCGCCGATTCGGCCGGATCGCCGTGCTCGGCGAGCTGGGCCGCCCCGAACTCGGCGAGCGTTTCCAGCATGTGGTAGCGCGCGCTGTGGCCGTAGGTCTCGCGCACGCGCACGAGGACCGACTTGTCGACCAGGCCGGCGAGCAGGCCCAGGACGGCGCCGTCGTCGATGTCGCCGCCCGCGCACACGTACTCGGCCGCCGGCAGGTCGAACCCGCCGCGGAACACCGACAGCCGCTCCCACACCCGTTGCTCGGCGGGCAGGCACAGCCGGTAGCTCCAGTCGACGAGCGCCTCCAGCCCCTGCTGCCGCGGCGGTGCGGTGCGGGACGCCTTGGACAGCAGCGCGAACCGGTCGGCCAGGCGGTCGTTGAGCTCGGCGAGCGACAGGGTGCGCAACCACACCGCGGCCAGCTCGATGGCCAGCGGGAGCCCCTCGAGACGACGGCAGATGGTGGCGATCAGGGTGTCGTTCTCGGCGTTGAGCTCGAACCCGGGCACCACCGCGGCGGCGCGGTCGGTGAACAGCGACATCGCGTCCCAGCCGTCGGTGCCCTCGGTGGTGCCGGCCTTTCTGGGAAGTGGCAGCGGCTCTACCGGCAACAGGTGCTCACCCTCGACGCACAGCCGCTGACGGCTGGTGGCCAGGACTCGCAGTCCGCTCGTCGCCGCGAGCAGCTTACTGATCAGCGTCGCGCACGCGTCGGTGAGGTGCTCGCAGTTGTCCAGCACCAGCAGCACCTGCCGGTCGGCGAGGAACTGCGCCAGCCGCTCCGCGGGCTCCACGGCCTCGTCCGGCAGACCGAGCGCGGTGGCAACGGTCTGCGGGAGCAGCGCCGGATCGTCCAGGGACGCCAGCTCGGCGAAGTGCACCCCGTCCGGGAACGCGCGTTTCAGCCCCAGGGCCGCACGTACCGCGAGCCTGGTCTTGCCCACCCCGCCGAGCCCGGTCAGCGTCACCAGGCGTGCCGCGGACAGCAGCCGCCGGACGTCCGTGAGCTCCTGCCGCCGGCCGACGAAGCTGGTGAGCTCGCTCGGAAGTGTGCCCGCCACCGGGTCAGCCTAGTTGGCCCGGGCCGTGATCGGTGGGTCGTGATGCTGAGGAAATGATGCATTACCTCAAGGACCCGTGCCTGGCCCGTCGTGCGCCGCCCCCACCGCGGCGGCTGCCCGGCTGCCTGGTGGCGAGAGCACCTTTCGCGTAACGTCCGACCTGCGGTTATGTCGGCAGGAGCGGAGGGTCCGGCGATGCGGTCGATGTGGAAGGGCTCGGTGTCGTTCGGGCTGGTCACGATTCCGATCAACCTCTACGCGGCCACCGAGAACAAGAACGTGACCCTGCGCCAGGTGCACGTCACCGACGGCGGGCGGATCCAGTACAAGCGCTTCTGCACGATCGACGGCGAAGAGGTGCCTTACGCCGACATCGCGAAGGGCTACGAGACCGATGACGGCGAGATGGTCGTGCTCACCGACGACGACCTCAAGGAGCTGCCGCTTTCCAGCTCCAACGCCATCGACGTGCTCGAGTTCGTCCCGCTCGAGGCCATCGACCCGCTGCACTTCGACCGGCACTACTACCTGGAACCGCAGAAGGCGGCGGTCAAGCCGTATGTGCTGCTGCGCGATGCCCTGCACAAGTCTGGCAATGTCGCCATCGCGAAGGTCGCCCTGCGTCAGCGGGAGACGCTCGCCCTGCTGCGCGTCCACGCCGACGTCATGGTGATGACCACGATGCTGTGGCCGGACGAGGTGCGCACCGCCGACTTCGGGTTCCTGCGCGAGGAGGTTCCCCAGGTCCGGCCGCAGGAGCTGAGCATGGCCGGTTCGCTCATCGACTCGCTGTCCGAGCCGGTGTTCGACCCGGACAAATACACCGACTCCTACCGCGAGGCCCTGGAATCGGTCATCGACGCCAAGATCGCCGGCAAGAAGACCACCCGGCCGAAGGGCCGCTCGCCCAAGACGGACGTGGTCGACCTCATGGCGGCGCTCGAGGCGAGCGTGAGCGAGGCCAAGAAGGCCCGCAAACCGGCCAAGCGCACGACCACCAAGAAGCCCGCCGACACTCCGACGCGCAGCCGCCGCTCGCCCAAGAGCGCCTGACGCCACGGCGACACGCCGCGGTCTCCTCCCACCTTCCGGTGAAGCGCGGTGGTACCAAGATGCCGCAAGGCGAACCGGCGGAAGGTGTCAGACATGGAGTGCCCCAGCTGCGCACGGGACCTCGACCACTGCCACGGCACCCTCGTCCTGCACGTGGACGCCCTGGTCGAATGCACCGAACCGGACTGCACCGACACCGACCTGGTGCGGCACAGCCTCACGATCCGCTGCGACGAGGTCGACGGCACTTGCGTCTGCACGGCCGGCTACGTCGTCGAGTACGCGCAAGCGTCCTGATCACCGCACTACGTTGACCAGCGGCTCACCCGCCGCGAACCGCTCGAGCTGCTGCTCGACCAGCCGCTTCGCCCGGGGGTAGAACGAGTCCGAACCGCCCGCCACGTGCGGGGTGATGATCGCCCCCGGAAGCTGCCACAGTGGGTGCGCCGGCGGCAGTGGCTCCGGGTCGACCACGTCCAGCGCCGCCCGCAAGCGGCCGTCCGACACCTCCTGCGTCAGGGCCGCGGTGTCGATCGCCGTGCCGCGGCCGACGTTGACCACCAGCGCGTCGTCCGGCAGGGCCGCGAGCTCGGCCTCCCCGATCAGGCCGCGGGTGGCGGGCGAGTCGGGCAGGATCAGGACGACGATGTTCGCGGCCGGCAGCAGTTCCGGCAGCTCGTCGATGCCGTGCACGCCCTCGCGGGCGGTGCTCGCCACGCGCACGACGTCGGCTTCGCCGGCCAGCAGGTACCGCTCGATCGCCTTGCCGATGGAGCCGTACCCGACCAGCAGGACGCGCTCGTCCGCCAGCGAACGGGTGTGTTCGCGATCCCACGAACCGCTGCGCTGCTGCCGGAACCAGCGCGGCAGGTCGCGCTGGGCGGCCAGGATCAGCGCGAGGGTGTGCTCCGCGACGCTGAGGTCGTGCAGGCCGCGCCCATTGGCCAGCGTGACACCGTCCGGGATCAGGGGCAGCAGGCTGTCGACGCCGGCGGACAGCGACTGGACCGCACGCAGCGACGGCATGTTCGCGATGAGCTTCGGCGGCTCGGATCCGCTGTCGTAGGGCAGCACGTAGAACTCGACGCCCGTGAGGTCCGGCGGGCTGCCGGTGCCGTCGTAGCAGCCGGCCTGCAGGGCGTCCGGCACGGCGAGATCGGTCCAGGGCAACAGAACTCGGGGCGTCATGCGACCAGCATCCTCCCCGCCGCGATAACCGGTTGAAGGGCGTGTGCCCCGGTTGACTACCCTGTTCACACCGTGTACGGGCACAGTCGGACTGGCCAACGTCGAGGAGCACCCCAGTGATCACCAGGATGTCGTCGCTGTTCCTTCGCACCCTGCGTGAGGATCCGGCCGACGCCGAGGTTCCCAGCCACAAGCTGCTGACGCGGGCCGGCTATGTCCGCCGGGTCGCGCCGGGCGGGTACTCGTGGCTGCCGCTGGGCCTGCGGGTGCTGCGCAACATCGAGAACGTCGTCCGCGAGGAGATGGACGCGATCGGTGCGCAGGAGATCCTCTTCCCCGCCCTGCTCCCGCGGGAGCCGTACGAGGCGACCGGCCGCTGGACCGAGTACGGCGACGCCTTGTTCCGCCTCAGGGACCGCAAGGGCGCCGACTACCTCCTCGGCCCGACGCACGAGGAACTCTTCGCCCTCACGGTGAAGGGCGAGTACAGCTCCTACAAGGACTATCCGGTCATCCTGTACCAGGTCCAGACCAAGTACCGCGACGAGGCGCGTCCGCGCGCCGGCATCTTGCGCGGCCGCGAGTTCGTCATGAAGGACTCCTACTCCTTCGACCTCGACGACGACGGCCTGTCCCGGTCCTACCAGGCGCACCGCGACGCCTACATCCGGATCTTCGACCGGCTGGGCCTGGAGTACGTGATCGTCGCGGCCACCTCAGGCGCGATGGGCGGTTCGGCGTCCGAGGAGTTCCTGGCCGTCGCCGAGACCGGTGAGGACACCTACGTCCGCAGCAGCGACTCCGGTTACGCGGCCAACGTCGAGGCCGTCGTCACGCCGGCGCCGCCGGAGCAGTCCGTCGAGGACAAGCCCGCGGCGCAGGTGCACCACACGCCGAACACCCCGACCATCCAGACGCTGGTCGACTTCCTCAACACCAAGGCCGATCTGGGCCGCACGTTCACGGCCGCCGACACGCTCAAGAACGTGATGGTGAAGATCCGCCGGCCGGGCGAGAAGGACTGGCAGATCATCGCCATCGGGATCCCCGGTGACCGCGAGGTCGACCAGAAGCGTCTCGAGGCGTCCCTCGAGCCGGCCGAGGTGGCGCTGCTCGAGGACGCCGACTTCGCCGCCAACCCGTTCCTCGTGAAGGGCTACATCGGCCCGAAGGCGTTGCTGGACAACGGGATCCGCTACCTGGTCGACCCGCGGGTCGTCACCGGCACGGCGTGGGTCACCGGTGCCGACAAGGCCGACCACCACGTCGTCGACCTCGTCGCGGGCCGTGACTTCCGCCCGGACGGCACGATCGAGGCCGCCGAGGTGCGCGAGGGTGACGCCTCACCGGACGGCGAGGGCACACTCGTCGCCGCGCGCGGCATCGAGATTGGGCACATCTTCCAGCTGGGCCGCAAGTACACCGACGCGTTCGCGCTGGACGCGCTCGGCGCCGACTCGAAGCCGATCCGTATCACGATGGGCTCCTACGGGGTCGGTGTGTCCCGCCTGGTCGCGGTGATCGCCGAGCAGAGCCACGACGAGCTGGGCCTGGTGTGGCCGCGCGAGATCGCGCCGTACGACGTGCACGTCGTGATCGCGGGCAAGGACGAGTCGATCGCCGCCGGCGCGGAGAAGCTGGCGGCCGACCTCGACGCGGCCGGGGTGCAGGTCCTGCTGGACGACCGGAAGGCCACGCCGGGCGTCAAGTTTGCCGACGCCGAGCTGGTCGGCGTGCCGACGATCCTGGTCGTGGGGCGTGGCCTGGCCAAGGGCGTGGTCGAGGTCAAGGACCGCAAGACCGGCGACCGCGAGGAGATCGCCGTGGACGCGGTGGTGGACCACCTGGTCAAGCTCGTCCGCGGCTGATCAGGCCGCGCCGAAGACGGCGGCCAGGACGAGGTCGGTGTCGCTGAGGTCGCGCAGCACTACCTGCGCCCCGGCGTCCCGCAGCGCGTCCTCGTCGAAGCGGCCCGTCGCCACCCCGACGGCGACGGCGCCGTGGGCCCGCGCGGCGTCGATGTCGTGCGGGGTGTCGCCGACGATGATCACCGACGCGGGTTCGAACAGCGTGCCGTGCGCCGCGTGCGCACGGTCCACCGCGTGGGCGACCAGGTCCGGCCGGTGTGCGGACAGGTTGCCGTAGCCGCCGATTTCGAAGTCCAGGTGCGCGTGCAGCCCGAACGCGGACAGCTTGTGCCACGCGATCTCCCGCAGGTTCCCGGTCACCAGCGACTGCACCGCCCCGCCCGCAGCGGCCACTCCCGCCAAGGCGCTCGCCGCGCCGGGCAGCGCCAGCCCACGTTTCGCCAGTTCCGGGAGCGCGGTGGTGGACACCGCGGTCAGCGCCGTCCACATCCGCTGGATCAGTTCCTCGGTCGGCTCGATCCCGTGCAGGGTCAGCACCTCGGCCGTGATCGCGCGCTCGGTCCGCCCGAAGAAGTCCGGCATGCCGGTCATCGCCACGCCGGTCACCTCGGCGAGCACCTGCCGGTACCAGCCGCGGCCGGCCCCGCGCAGGTCGATCAGCGTCTGGTCGATGTCCCACAGCACCAGCCGGTGCGCACTCGTCGTCACGTCCGCGACGCTACCAAGGCCGTTATTCATCACGCGTTGACTTTTGGCGTGCCGCCGGTCTACCCTCCGAATTCAACGTAGGAAGAATTAAGCCGGAGGTGCCCATGGCCGGAACATCGCACAGGCCCGTGGCCGGGCTCGCGGCCCTGGTGGGCGCGCTGATCGCGGTGGTGCTGGGATTCCTGACGGTCGGCGTCCAGGCGTCGGTCGAGCCACACGGGTTGCCCGTCGCGGTCGCGGTACCGGACAACGCCCCGCCGCAACTGCGCGGCGCGGCCGACCGGCTGAGCGGCCAGCGCGGCGAGGCGCTGAGCTGGCAGGTCACGTCGCCGGCCGAGGGCAGGCGGCTGCTCGCGGACAAGACTGTCTACGGCGTCCTGGAACTGGCGCCCGGGCAGGTCGCCGTCGTGGTGTCGGGCGCGGTCAACCCGAGCGGCACGCAGGTCGCGCAGCAGGCCCTGGCCGCCGCCGGTCAGGCACTGTCGACCGCGATGTCGCAGGCGACCGGCACCCCGGCCGCCCCGGTGCGGGTCGAGACTCTGCACCCGGCGAGCGCGGCCGGGCGGGTCGCGCCGCTCGCGGTGAGCGTCCTCGCCTGGGTCGGCAGTCTCGTCGCGGGCGCGCTGCTGATCGTCCTCGCCGCGCGCTCCGGCCGGCGGGTCGGCGCGGCGGCGCGGCTGACGCAGGTGACGGCCACCGCGGTGCTGATCACCGGTGTCGCCGCCGGGTTCCTGACGCTGTGGGACTCGTCGTTGCCGCTGGGCTGGGACGTCCTCGGCTACATCCTGCTGACCGCGGCGGCGTTCGCGGCCGTGCAGGCGGCGTTGCTGCGCCTGCTGGGCATCCGGGCGATGGTGATCCTCGCGCCGCTCTACCTGCTCGCGCCGAACGTCGCCGGGCAGGTGCCGGAGCTGCTCAACCCGGCCTACCGGATCCTGCTGTGGTCGTGGACGCCGTTCCGGTTCTCCACCGAAGGCACCCGCAGCGTGCTGCAGGGCACGCCCGGCGTCACCACCGGTGTCTGGGTGCTCGCCGCGCTGCTCGTCGCCGGGCTGGTGGTCATCCTCTGGCCGGCACGCACGACACGATCCGCGACGGTGGCCGCGCCGGAACTTCAGCCGGCGAGGTAGCTGAACCGGACCCGCCGGACCGGGTTGTCGATGTTGGTGTCCACCAGGCAGATCGACTGCCAGGTGCCCAGTGCCGGCGACCCGGCCAGCACCGGCACGCTCGCGTAGGGCGGCACCAGCGCGGGCAGCACGTGGTCACGTCCGTGGCCCGAGCTGCCATGCCGGTGCCGCCATCGCTCGTCCCTGGGCAGCAGGTCGTCGAGCGCGGTCAGCAGGTCGTCGTCACTGCCGGCACCGGTCTCCAGGATCGCCAGGCCCGCGGTGGCGTGCGGCACGAAGACGTGCAGCAGCCCGTCGGACGCCTGCGCCTCGGCCAGGAACGCCCCCACCTCCTTGGTCAGGTCGTGTACGACGGCACGGCCGCCGGTCTTCACCTCGATCTCCGTGGAGTACATGCCGTCCACCGTAAGCGTCCCAAGGGGTGATACGCGAAATAGCCAAGACCGCTCGTTCGCTGCACTGGGGGAGGCGAAAGGAGCGAGGCATGGTTCATCTCGCGGTGGCACTGGAGGGCGCGGGCTGGCACCCGGCCGCATGGCGCGAGCCGGACGCACGTCCGGGCGAGCTGTTCCGCCCGCGGTACTGGGGCGATCTCGTCACCGAGGCCGAACGCGGCCTGCTGGACTTCGTGACGATCGAGGACTCCCTGGGCGCGCCCCGGGACGGGCGCACCGACCGGGTCGACGGGCGGCTGGACGCCGTGCTGATCGCGTCCCGCGTCGCGCCGTTGACCAGGCACCTCGGGTTCCTTCCCACCGCGGTCGCCACGCACACCGAACCGTTCCACCTCGCCAAGGCGATCGCCACGCTGGACTACGTTTCCACCGGCCGTGGCGGTGTCCGGGTCCGGATCGCGAGCGCCCCGGAGGACGCCGCGCACTTCGGCCGTCGCGAGTTCCCGGTCCTGGTGCCCGACCTGGCCGAGGAGGCCGGCGACTGGGTGGAGGTCGTCCGTCGCCTGTGGGACAGCTGGGAGGACGACGCGGAGATCCGCGACGCCGCCACCGGTCGTTTCATCGACCGCGACAAGCTGCACTACATCGACTTCACCGGCCGGTTCTTCGAGGTCAAAGGCCCGTCGATCACGCCGCGCCCGCCACAGGGCCAGCCGCCGGTCGCGGTGCTCTCGCACACCGCGGAGATCCACCGGCTGGCCGCACGCTCGTCCGATCTCGTGTTCGTCACCCCGCACGACACCGGTCAGGCGCGTGCCCTCGAGCAGGAGGTTCACGGGCTGCGGCCGGACCTGCTCGTCTTCGGCGACGTCCTGGTGTTCCTCGACGAGACCGAGCAGGCGGCGCGCGACCGCAAGGCCCGCCTGGACGATCTGGACGGTGCCGAGTACACCTCCGACGCCGTGGTCTTCACGGGCACGCCGGCCAAGCTCGCCGACCAGCTGCTGGCGTGGCGCGACGCCGGCCTGTCCGGGTTCCGGCTGCGCCCCGCCGCGTTGCCGCACGACCTCACTGCCATCACCCGCGGGCTCGTTCCCGAGCTCCAGCAGCGCGGCGTGTTCCGCCGCGGGTACGAGGCCACCACGCTGCGGGGCCTGCTCGGCCTCGAGCGTCCCGCCAACCGCTACGCAGGAGCGACGCGATGAAGCAGGTCCACCTCGCCGCGCACTTCCCGGGCGTCAACAACACCACCGTGTGGAGCGACCCGCAGGCCGGTAGCCACATCGAGTTCAGTTCGTTCGTCCACCTCGCGCAGACCGCCGAGCGGGCGAAGTTCGACTTCTTCTTCCTCGCCGAGGGGCTGCGGCTGCGTGAGCACGCCGGCAAGATCTACGACCTCGACGTGGTCGGGCGCCCGGACACGTTCACCGTGCTCGCCGGGCTGGCCGCCGTCACCGACCGGCTCGGTCTGACCGGCACGATCAACTCCACCTTCAACGAGCCCTACGAGGTGGCCCGCCAGTTCGCGAGCCTCGACCACCTGTCCGAGGGGCGCGCCGGGTGGAACGTGGTGACCTCGTGGGACGCCTTCACCGGGCAGAACTTCCGCCGCGGCGGCTATCTGCCCGAGGACCAGCGGTACCAGCGCGCGAAGCTGTTCCTGCAGACCGCGTTCGAGTTGTTCGACTCCTGGCGGGACGACGACATCGCCGCGGACAAGGAGTCCGGGGTGTTCCTGCGCAACCCGAAGGCCGGCGCGTTCGAGCACCACGACGCGCAGTTCGACATCGCCGGCCGGTTCAACGTGCCGCGCGGTCCGCAGGGCCGCCCGGTGATCCTGCAGGCCGGTGACTCGGAGGAGGGCCGGGAGTTCGCGGCGGCCACGGCGGACGCGATCTTCACCCGCCACGGCACCCTTGAGGCGGGTCAGCAGTTCTACGCCGACGTCAAGGGCCGCCTCGCCAAGTACGGGCGCCGGCCGCACCAACTGCTGGTGCTGCCCGCGGCGACGTTCGTGCTCGGCGACACCGACGCCGAGGCCGAGGAGCTGGCGAGCATCGTGCGGTACCAGCAGGTCAGCGGTCAGACGGCGATCAAGTTCCTCGAGCAGGTGTGGAACCGGGACCTGTCCGGCTACGACCCGGAGGGCCCGCTGCCCGACGTCGATCCGGTGGTCGGCGGGAACCAGCTGGCCAAGGGGCGCGCGCAGACCCGCATGTACCGGGATCCCGTGGCGACCGTGCGGCAGTGGCGGGAGGTGGCCGAGGCGAAGAACCTGTCCATCCGGGATCTGGTGGTCGAGGTGAGCGGGCGGCAGACGTTCGTCGGGGCGCCGTCGACGGTCGCCGAGGCGATCAACACCTACGTCCAGGAAGACGCGAGCGACGGGTTCATCCTGGTCCCGCACGTCACGCCGGGTGGGCTGGACCCGTTCGCGGACAAGGTGGTGCCGCTGCTGCAGGAGCGGGGCGTGTTCCGCACCGAGTACAGCGGCACGACCTTGCGCGACCACCTCGGCATCGACGGTTGACCGGGGTCGCAGCGTCCCTTCCCTGCGCGGGGAAGGGACGCTGTCCGCCCGATCGACCTGACGAGGGGCGCGGGCCGGGAAACGTTTCCCCGAGTGGTGGTCACCGGCTGACGGCCCGGCGTCGGCGAGGCTATTTCCCGGCCGCGGAAAAGACGACCGGCGGCGCCTTCCGGACTGCTTTCCGCGGCGCCTTTTCCGCCGGGGTGACCTTCTTGGCCGCAGGTTTCTTCGCGGACGCGGACTCCTTGGCGGGCGTCGTCTCCTTCGCGGATGCGGCCGTCTTGGCGCGCGCGGGCCTGGCGGGCTTGGCGGCCGCGGACGCGCTCCTGCTGCTCTTGGCGGCGGACCTGGTGGCCGTGCTCTTGGCGGCGGCCGGTTTCGGCGTGGCCGCGGTTGACTTGGCGGTGGTGGTCCTGGCAGTGCTGGTCTTGGCGCCCGCTTTCGGCGTGGACGCGGTGGACCGTGCGGCGGTCGCCGACTTCGTGGCTGCAGCCGGCTTCGCGGACTTGGCCCGGGTGCGCGGGGTCTTCGCCGCGGTCGTGGCCGGTTTGCCCGTGGCCTTGGCGCGAGTGCTCTTCGCGGGAGCCGCGGCTGCCGCGCTCTTGGCGGGCGCGGCCTTGGCGGTCCTGGCCGTGGCGGGCTTGGCGGCGGTCTTGCCCGTGGCGCGGGCCGTCTTCGCCGGAGCGGACCTGTCCGCGGTTTTCGCCGTCGTGGCAGGGGACTTGGCCGTCGTGCGCCGGGTGCGCTTCGGCGGGGCCAGGCGTCGCGGCGGGCGCTTACGGCCACCGGTGCGACGACCCGCGTCGACGTAGGTGGCGAGCAGTTCGCGGAGGCTGTCCGCGTTAGAGTCCGAGAGGTCGATGTCGTACTCGACGCCGTCCAGGCCGAACCGCACCGTCTCCGCGGCCGGCTCGCCGTTCAGGTCGTCCAGTAATTGCACCGCGGTGTTCTTAGCCACCGAATACCTCCAGTACTTACGATTTGCCGCTGAGAGTACCCGCTCCACTTGCGCCGGGCGCCGGGCTGGTGTGCGCTGTGCGCATGTCGGAGGAGACTTTTGACGTCATCGTGATCGGTGCCGGGCCAGTGGGGGAGAACGCGGCGGACCGGGCGGTCAAGGGGGGCCTGTCCACCGCGCTGGTCGAGCGCGAACGGTTCGGGGGCGAATGCTCGTATTGGGCCTGCATTCCCAGTAAAGCATTGCTGCGACCGGGAAACGCACTTGCCGCCGCCAGGCGGTTGCCCGGGGTGCCGGTCGGTGACGCGCTCGATCCGGCGGCGGTGTTCGAGCGCCGCGACTACTTCACGGACAAGGGCGACGACGGCAGCCAGGTCGAGTGGGCTCGCGGCGCCGGCATCGAGACGATCCGCGGGCGTGCCCGGATCACCGGTGAGCGCGAGATCACTGTGGACGGCGGCCGGGTGCTGCGCGCGCGGCACGCCGTGGTGGTGTGCACCGGCAGCGTGCCGAAGACGCCACCGATCCCGGGCCTCGACGAGGCGCCGGTCTGGGGTTCGCGCGAGGCCACGGCCAGCAGCACCGTGCCCGCGCGCCTGGCCGTCGTCGGCGGCGGGGTGGTCGGGGTGGAAATGGCGCAGGCGTGGGCGCGGCTGGGCGCTCGGGTGGATCTGATCATCACCGGTCCGCGGCCGCTGCCCCGGTACCCGGACTTCGCCGGTGACGCCGTCGCCGAGGGCCTGCGGGCCGACGGTGTCCGGGTGCACACCGGCTCGGGACTGGACCGAGCATCCACTGTGGATGGTTCCGCCCGGCTGGAGCTGACCGGCGGCGAGGTCGTCACCGCCGACCAGGTGCTCGTCGCGACCGGACGGCGCCCCGCCACCGACGACCTCGGTCTGGAGGTCATCGGGCTTGCGCCGGGCAAGCCGCTGACCGTCGACGACAGCGGGCTGGTGTCCGAAGTGGATGGCGAGTGGCTGTACGCCGCAGGTGACGTCACCGGCCGGGCGTTGCTGACGCACCAGGGCAAGTACGCCGCGCGCATCGTCGGCGATGTGATCGCCGCGCGTGCCACCGGCAAGCCCGTGGACACCCACCCGTGGGGCAAGCACAGCAGTACCGCCGACCACCACGCGGTGCCGCAGGTGGTCTTCACCGATCCGGAGGTCGCCGCCGTCGGGCTGACCGAGCCGGAATCGGGGGCGCCGCACCGGGTGGTCGACATCGACATCGCGGTGGCCGGCTCGTCGCTGCACGCGGACGGTTACGCGGGCAAGGCCAGGATGATCGTCGACACCGAGCGGGACGTGCTCGTCGGCGTCACGTTCGTCGGGCAGGACGTCGCGGAGCTGTTGCATTCGGCGACGGTCGCGGTCGTCGGCGAGGTGCCGCTCGCCCGCCTGTGGCACGCGGTCCCCGCGTTCCCGACGATCAGCGAGGTGTGGCTGCGGCTGCTGGAGGAGTACGGGCTCTAACCGGAGATCCGCACGCCGAGCGCGGCGCCCGCCGCGCGCAGCAGGGCGGGGTCGTCCGGCGTGGAACGCCCGTCCAGGTAGGCGGCGAGGACGAGCCGCACGGCGCGGCCGGAGATGGCGCTCTGGTAGGCGGCCCCGGAGAGGTCCGGTTCGCGCGGCCACTGGCGGGTCTCGGTCGCGAGGTCGGCGATCCCGCCGCTGCCCGGGGTGTCGGCGAGCTGCTTGAACCCCGCGGCCTGCTCGTCGCCGCCGAACGTCAGCACGGCGACCGAGACCGCGACCACGCGACCGTCCACGGTGGCCTCGAAGCTGCCGCGCTCCATGCCCGCGCAGCCGCCGGCCTGCAACCGGGCCTGCAGGTCGCCATAGGCACGGCCGGCGCAGGTGCGTTCCGTGCCCGCGGCCCGCTTCGTGAACTCGATGCCCGCCACCGCTTGCGGCACGGGCGTCGCGGCCGTGGTCGTCGGCGGTGCGGTCACCTGGTCGTTTCCGCCCGTCGTGGTCAGCAGGATCACGACGACCACCAGCACCAGGGCCACGGCGATCGCCGCGAGCGGCCGCCAGGGCACTCGCCGGGTCGCCGGGACCGGGCGCGCGGGGGCGGCCGCGGAGATCCGGGGTACCGGCATGGTCACCTCGGCGGGCGGGACGATCGGGGGCACCGCCGCAGGTGTTGCGGAACGCTGGCGGCGAGGGCGCGGCTTGACCGGTGGCAGCTTCACCGTGGCCGACTCCTCGGTCGCGGTGAACCCTTCGGCGGCCAGGGCGTCCCCGGTGAGTGCGCTGTCCGGGGCGAGCGTGGCGATCAGTGCGCGGGCCTGGGCCGGGGTGCACGGCCACGGCGCCGGTGTCAGCGAGGCGATCGCGGCGAGCAGGCTGTTCTGCGTCGGGAACAGAACGCGGACGTTCCCGGCCAGGTCGGCGGGTGGCTGTTCGATCCGTTCGGCGAACGGACCGACGGCGATGATCGTGGCGATCGGCAGGTGATCCGGGACATCGGCGCGCAGCCGTTCGGTGACGGCGTCGGCCAGTGCGAGTGCCTCCGTCGCGGGGTTGACGACTTCGCCGTCGGCGACGAGCGGCCAGCCGTCGGCCTTCCACTGACCGGCGAGCGGCGCTTCGAGGCGGATCGCGGGGTCCGGCAGATCGACGCCGATCACGACGAGGACCGCGCGGGGAAGGACGACGACCGCGTCGACCGGTGGCCGGTCCGGCAACGGCCGGGCTCCGGCAAGCGCGATGCCGCCGGCGAAAGCGTCCCCGCGGCCGAGCGCGGCGAGCGCGGCCCGCACGTCCTCGGCGACGCGCGAGGGTTGTCGTTCCAGGCGGATCAGCCGCACCTCGCACCTCCCCGATCAAGTCCGCGTGCGCGAATACGCTAGCGCGCTCCGCAGGCTCCGACCCTCGATGGTGTGAAAATCACTCGCGGGATCTGCCTGCTTTTGGGGACACCCACGCGGGTCGGTGGTCATTGACAGTGATCGTCGTCACCCTATTGAGTGCTACTCGTTGGTAGGTCGTCTAGCTGTTCAACAGATCAGGAGACCTCGATGCCACGGCGCTCCATGCGGCGGGCGATGACGCTCGTCGCCGCGATCCTCGTTGTCCCGCTCGCCACTGCCGTCCCCGCGGCGAATGCCCAGAACCCGCTCGCGCCGGTGTCGGGCACGTTGAGCCGTGTGCTGGCGGCGGCGGCCGGCTCGACCCAGCTCACGACCTTGGTGCACGCGACGGACGCCGGCACCGCCGCGCGGGCCGTCCGGGCGGCGGGGATGCGGGAGATCACGCGGTTCGACCGGATCGGCGTGGTCGCCGCGACCGGTACCGCGGCGCAGGTCGCGGCGGCCCGCAAGCTCGCCGGCGTCACCTATCTGGAGAACAACGACCCGCTCGTCGCGTTCGGCTCGTCCGGCACCACGGCGACTCGCAGCGCCGAGGCGCGCACGACCCTCACCGGTGCGAACGGGGCTCCGCTCGACGGCCGCGGGGTGTCGGTGGCGATGATCGACACCGGGATCGACCCGACGCACCCCGCGTTCCGCGGCGCCGACGGTTCGACCCGGGTGGTGCGCAACCTCAAGAGCCTGTGCACGAGCGGCACCGCCACGTCGTGCATCGTCGATGTGCCCACCTCGACCGACACCGACCTGACCGCGCTCGGTGGGCACGGCACGCATGTCGCCGGGATCGCGGCGGGCGCGCCGTACACGCTGGCTGACGGCAACACGGTCGGCGGGTCGGCGCCGGGCGCGAAGATCGTGTCGATCTCGACCGGTCTGGCGATCCTGGTGCTCGGCACGGACGCCGCGCTGAACTGGGTGCTCGAGAACCATGCGGCGCCATGCGGGGCCGGTGTGCCGGCGTCGGTGTGCCCGCCGATCAAGGTGATCAACAACTCGTACGGCCCGAGTGGTGGCGGCCAGTTCGACCCGGAGTCGGCGACGGTCAAGCTGCAGCGCGCGCTCGCGGCCGAGGGCGTGGTGACGGTGTGGGCGAACGGCAACGACGGTGGCGACGGGTCCGCGGACCTGTCCAACCCGCCGGGCAAGGACCCGACGCCCGGCGTGATCTCGGTGGCGTCGTACAACGACCAGGGCACCGGCACCCGCGATGGCACGGTTTCGGACTTCTCCTCGCGCGGACTCGCGTCGGACCCGTCGACGTGGCCGGACGTTTCCGCGCCGGGCGAGAACATTTTGTCGGCCTGCCGTCCGTATCTGGTGATCTGCTCGACCGGTCTGCAGCCGTCGAACGGTCCGGGGCTGCTCGACGTGGGCACCTACAACGTGATCAGTGGCACCTCGATGGCGACGCCACAGATCACCGGCATCGTGGCGCAGCTGTTCCAGGCCAGGCCGAGCGCCACGCCCGGCGAGATCGAAGCCGCGATCAAGTCGACCGCGTACGAATACCGCAATGGTGCGCCGTACGAAAACGGCTCGAGCTACGACAAGGGGGCGGGCCTGGTCGACACCGTGGCGGCGGTGCACGCGCTGGCCGCGCCGTGATCCGGTGGCTTCTGGGGAGTGGGAGCACTGCGACATCTGAGGTTCCTGTGGCGAAATGCCACTGTCGGGGTGCACAATGTGGTCAGTCACGTCTAGGACTGCGTCACCGCAGGCGTGCCGAGGCTCGCGAGGTCGTAGGGGAAGACGCCCCTCGTCGAGTAGCGGAGGTCAGCAGTGAGCACCCGTGGCGTGGTTTACGTCCACTCGTCGCCGTCTGCGGTTTGCCCGCACGTCGAGTGGGCGATTTCGGGCACCCTGGGTGGCCGAGTGGATCTGAAGTGGACGGCGCAACCTGCCGCTCCAGGGCAGCTTCGTGCCGAGTGCACCTGGAGCGCGCCCCCCGGAACCGGCGCCAAGCTGGCGGCCGGTCTCAAGGCGTGGCCGATGCTGCGCTTCGAGGTGACCGAAGAGCCGAGCATCGGCGTCGACGGTGAGCGGTTCTGCTACGTGCCCGGCCTGGGCCTGTGGCGCGGCCGGACGAGCGCCAACGGCGACATCATGGTGGGCGAAGATCAGTTGCGCACGCTGGTCGCCACGTGCCGCGCGGGGGAGCAGCTGGCGCACAAGCTGGACGAGTTGCTGGCCGCGAGCTGGGACGAAGCGCTGGAGCCGTTCCGCCATGCCGGGGACGGTGCCCCGGTCACTTGGCTGCATCGGGTGGGGTGAGTGGGCCGGGAATGGTGCCCCGGCTACTTGGCTGCATTCGGTAGGTGACGGGGTCCCCGGCCCTTGCCCGGCGTCGGGGCGGGTGTGCGGCGAATCCATTCGCAGCCGTGAATGGACCGGTCGCGCTCCGATGAATGGCCCCTTCATACCTTCCCGCCTTGACGGGTCCCGTCGCGCGACGATGAGTAGACCAGTCGCACGCGAGTGATTGGTCCAGTCACGTGTCGGCGAGTGGACCTGTCGTGCGCGGGTGAGTGGCCCCGGTCGGACCGCGATGAATGGACCATTCATCGCTTCCCTCCACCCGCCCAACACCCCCGCGCGACACGACCCCACCGGACCCGCAGGAGACAGCAGACGGTAACGACGACCACTACGCTGCCGATGTGACAGCCATGTCGGCGCCTCCCGCAGCACCGCCGCGATGGCTGGCGCCCGTGGTCATCGTGGTGGTGTCGATCATGGTCGGCGGCGGCCTCCTGGCCCGCGAGCTCTACCGGCTGCCCGATGCCACCCCGGACGCGATTCTCGCTCAGTCCACAGCAGCCCGTCCGCTGGCACAGCAGCCCGGCCCCGGCTCCGTCGAGCTCACCCCGGACGCGGCGACGCACCCGCAGCACGCCACCGTGCGCACACTGCTCCAAACGTACTTCGACGCGATCAACAACCGCGACTACGACCGGTGGAAAACCGCCGTCACCCGCGAACGGGTCCAGGCCAAACCGAAGGCCAACTGGCTCGCCGACTACCACAGCACCCGTGACGGCAGCATCCTCGTCTACCGGATCGACCCGGTTTCCGATCAGCAACTCCGTGTCCTGATCGGATTCACCAGCACCCAGGACATCGCGGACGCCCCGCCCGAACTCCAGGCGGCGTGCATCCACTGGCGGCTCGCGCTCCCGCTCGTCGTCGAGTCCGGCGCCTGGAAGGTCGACACCGTGACCGGCTCCACCACGCCCGAGCTCACCCGCTGCTGACCACAAGAAAAGACCCCGGCTACCCGAGCCGGGGTCCTTCCGAAACCGACCAACTCACTCGCCGGTGAACAGCAGCGCCGTGTTGTGGCCACCAAACCCGAACGAGTTGCTCAGCGCGGCGGTCAGTTCCACCTTGCGCGGCTCACCGGCCACCACGTCGAGCCCGATCTTCGGGTCCAGGTTCTCCAGGTTCAGCGTCGGCGGAACCAGACCGTGGTGGATCGCCAGCAGCGTGAGGATGCCCTCGACCGCCCCGGCGCCACCGACGAGGTGCCCCAGGGCCGACTTCGGCGCGGTCACCACCGGGTGCTCGCCGACGGCCTTGCGGATCGCGTTGGCCTCGCCGATGTCCCCGACGACCGTCGACGTGGCGTGCGCGTTCACGTGCCCGATGTCGGCCGACGTCAGGCCCGCCATCGTCATCGCGTTCGCCATCGCGGCGATCTGGCCGATGCCTTCCGGATGGTTGCCGGTGATGTGGTGCGCGTCCGACGTGATGCCGTAACCGGCCAGTCGTCCGTAGATCCGCGCACCGCGGGCCTTCGCCCGGTCGGCCCGCTCCAGCACGACCGCACCCGCGCCCTCACCGAGCACGAACCCGTCCCGGTCCACATCGAACGGACGCGACGCGCGCTCCGGCTCGTCGTTGCGCGTCGACACCGTTCGGGCCTGGGCGAACCCCGCCACGGTGATCGGGTGGATGCAGGCCTCCGCACCTCCCGCTACCACGACGTCGGCCCGGCCGTTCTGGATCATCTGGTAGCCGTTGGCAATTCCCTCGGCACCGGAGGCACACGCCGAAGCCGGCGAGTGCACCCCGGCCCGCGCCTTGAGGTCGATGCCGACGTGCGCGGCCGGCCCGTTCGGCATCAGCATCGGCACGGTCAGCGGCGAGACCTTGCGGATGCCGTCCTGCTCCAGCAGGTCGTCCATCGCCAGCAGCGTCAGCGGTCCGCCGATGCCGGTGCCGATGGACACCCCGAGCCGGTCCGGGTCGACGTCGGTGTGCTCGTCGCTGGGCTGCTGGAAGCCGGCGTCCGCCCAGGCCTGCCGGGCGGCGATGAGCGCGATCTGCTCACACCGGTCCAGACGGCGCGCCTGCACGCGCGGCAGCTTCTCCGCCGGATCCTCGGCGAGCGTGGCGCCGATCTTGACCGGCAGGTCGAACCTCTCGACCCAGTCGGCCTCGATCCGCCGGATGCCGCTGCGGCCGGCGAGCAAGCCCTCCCACGTGGACGCGACGTCCCCGCCGAGAGGCGTCGTCGCGCCGATCCCGGTGATCACGACGTCGATGTTGCTCATAGGAGTCTCCCGAGGTTCGGACGAAGATTCAGCTCGTGCTTACTTGGCGTTCGCGGAGACGTAGTCCACGGCGTCGCCGACGGTCTTGAGGTTGGCCAGCTCGTCGTCCGGGATCTTGACCCCGAACTTGTCCTCGGCCTGCACCGCGATCTCCACCATCGACAGCGAGTCGATGTCCAGGTCGTCGACGAAGGACTTCTCGAGGCTCACGTCGTCCTGCGCGACACCCGCGACCTCCTCGACGATCTCCGCGAGGCCGCTGAGGATCTCCTGCTTGTCCGCCACGATGGTGTTTCCTTTCTGGGGGTTGACACCGGCAGGCCCGCGCCCGCCGGCGATAGTGGTATCACGGGCAGATGACGACCTGTCCGGCGTAGGACAGGCCCGCGCCGAATCCAACCATCAGCACCACGTCACCCGATTTGACGGTGCCCGCTTTCCGCATGTGGTCCAGCGCCATGGGAATCGACGCGGACGAGGTGTTGCCGGAGAACCTGATGTCGTCGGCGACGACGAGGTCCTCCCGTGCGCCCTTGGTCTTGAGGCGCTTGGCGATGGCGTCCACGATCCGCAGGTTCGCCTGGTGCGGGATGAGCACGTCGATGTCGGACGGCTCCAGCCCGGCCAGCTCGACCGCCTTCAGCGCGATCGGCGCGATCTGCGTGGTCGCCCACCGGAAGACCGACTGGCCCTCCTGGAAGATGTACTTGTGGTCGCGCATGTAGATGGTGTCGACCAGGTCGCCCGCGCTACCCCACGACACGGGCCCGATACCGGGCTCGTCGGACGGACCGACCACCGCGGCGCCCGCGCCGTCGGCGAAGATGATCGCGTTGGCCCGGTCCACCGGGTCGACCACGTCGGTCAGCTTCTCCGCACCGATCACCAGCACCTTGCCTGCGGAGCCGGCTCGGATCAGGTCGGACGCGACGCCCAGGCCGTAGCAGAACCCGGCGCACGCGGCGTTGAGGTCGAACGCGCCGGCCGCTTTCACACCGATCCGGTCGGCCACCTGACCGGCCGCGTTCGGGATCGGCGACGGCATCGTGCAGTTCGGCACGATCACCGTGTCCACCTCGCCGGGCTGCAGGCCCGCGTCGGCGAGCGCCGCATTGCCTGCCTTCACGGCCATGTCGACCAGCAGCTCGTCCTTCTCGGCGAAGCGGCGCTCGACGATGCCGACGCGCTCCCGGATCCACTGGTCGTTGGTGTCCATGATCGTGGACAGGTCGTCGTTGGTGACGACACGGTCCGGCTGGTAGCTGCCGACGCCGAGGATTCGCGTGGCGGCCGGGCCCTGCTTCTGGCGCAACACCGGGCTCACAAAATCTCCTTCGCTGCGGACAGGTCGGCGGGGGTCTTCAACGCGACGGACTGGGTGACCGTGCCCTTGAGCTGGCGTTTGACCAGACCGGTCAGGGTGCCGGCGGGCGGTAGCTCGACCGTGGCGGTGACGCCCAACTCGACGAGGCCGTCCATCGTCAGGTCCCACCGGACCGGGCGCGTGACCTGCTTGACCAGCCGCTCCAGGTACTCGGCGCCGCTGGTGACGACTGTGCCGTCGGCGTTGGACAGCAGCGGGCGCACCGGGTCCTTCGGCGTGATCGACGCGGCGTGCGCGCGCAGGGCGTCCTCGGCGGGGGCCATGAAGTGGGTGTGGAAGGCGCCGGCGACCTTCAACGGCCGCACCTTCGTGCCTTCCAGCGGCTCGGCGACGATGCCCGCGATCGCGTCGGCCGCGCCGGAGGCGACGATCTGCCCGGCGCCGTTGCGGTTCGCCGCGGCCAGGCCGTGGCCCTCCAGCCAGGCGACGACCTCGTCCGGGTCGCCCAGCATCACGGCGGCCATGGAGGTCGGCTCGATCGCGCACGCCTTTGCCATCTCGGCTCCGCGGACCGCGGCCAGTGCGACGGCATCCTCGGCCGTGAGCACGCCCGCGGCGGCGGCGGCCGCCAGCTCACCGACGGAGTGCCCGGCGACCGGGACGTCGTCGGAAACGTCGCCCAGCTCGTCGTAGGCGAGCAGCGAGAGCGCGACGATGAGAGGCTGCGTGATCGCCGTGTCCTGGATGGTCTCGGCGTCGGCCTCGGTCCCGAGGTGGACCAGGTCGAGCCCGGTTCGCTCGGACCAGCGCGCGAGCTTCTCGCGGGTGCCGTCGAGTTCGAGCCAGGGGGTGAACATGCCGGGCGCTTGGGAGCCCTGTCCGGGAGCGAGCACTGCTGTCACGCCTCTAGGGAACATGCTTCCCCGGCGAGCCCGGGATGCTGCCGGTCACCAAGTCGGAGCGGTGATCTTGTAGGAGGCCTACAAAAATGGCGCCCACGGGTCGTCTTCCAGTGCTGATGTGTTGTCGGTTCCGGGCAGCGCGGGAGTGAAACCGGTCACCAGCGGCCGCGCCCCGCGGCTCGGGCCGCGAGCGCGGGCCCCCTGAATGTGGAACTCGCACCCGTGAACGTGGAACTCGCGGCTGCGAACGGGGGACTCGCAGCTGGGAGCGGCGGACTCGCGCTGGGGAGCTACCAGAGGCCGCGGGCGCGGGCCAGCCGGCCCACCGTCAGCGCCACGCGCAGCACCAGCGCGTCCCGGGGCTCGGTCGGGTTGCGGCCGGTCAGCTCGGCGGCCCGGCGCAGCCGGTATCGCACCGTGTTGGGGTGCACGAACAGCCGTTTCGCACACGTCTCCAGCACGCCGCCGGACTCCAGGTACTCGTCCACCGTCTGCAGCATCGTCGGACCGGCGGCTTCCAGCGGTTGCGCGATCTGGTCGATCAGCAGCCGCTCGGCCTCGACGTCCCCGGACAGTGCGCGCTCGGGCAGCAGGTCCGACGACCGCACCGGCCGCGGCGCCCCCGGCCAGCCGACCACCGCCCGCAGCCCGGACAGCGCCTCGACCGCGCTGCGGTGCGCCTCCGCGAGACTGCCCACCGTCGGCCCGGCCACGACCGGCCCGTCGCCGAACGCGCCGGCCAGCTTGCCGAGCACCTCCCGCTGCTTGGCGTCGCCGTCGGTGCGCCCGCCGGCCACCACGATGAGCCGCGATCCCTGGACGCTGAGCAGCACCGGGCGTCCCAGGCGGGCCGCCAGGCGCCGCACCTCGAACACGACGCTGGGCGGGTCGTCGGACGGTGGCCGGCCGGCCAGCACGGTCGCCATCGCCGACGGCTCCCACCCCAGCGCGGCCGCCCGGGACAGCACCGCCTCCTCGGCGTCGCCGCGGACGATGCCGTCCACCACGAGCGCTTCCAGCCGAGCGTCCCACGCGCCGCGTGCTTCCGCGGCCGCGGCGTAGGAGTTGGCTGTGGCGAAGGCGATTTCGCGCCCGTAGCGAAGGATCCCTTCGATGAGCGCGGCATGTTCGTCCTCGGTGGCGGCGAACTCCGGCAGCTGCTCCTCGAACACCTCGATCGCCAGCCGCACCAACCCGACGGCCTGCCGGAGGCTGATCCAGCGGGACAGGTCCTCGGGCGCGCCGCGGAAGGCGTCGGTGGTGAGTTTGAGTGCCTCCTGCGAATCGCGCAGCCAGTCGACGAACCCGGCGGCGCCGGTCTGGGTGATCATCAGGATGCTCGCCCGCTGCTCGGCGGGCAGCCTGCCGAACCAGGGCAACCGCTGTTCCATGGCGGCGACGCTGGCGGAGGCGAGGCGCCCCGAGGCGCGCTCCAGCCTGCGGAGCGTCTTCGCTGAGAGGCCGTGGTGTTTGGCCGGCCGCCTGCCGTTGGTCTGGGTCATCGCGAAACCGACTCTAACCGGCCACCCGGTAAACGCGAGGCCGCCCGGCGCATCGCGGTTCTCGCGGCGCCGGGCGGCCTCATCTCCCCGGTCCCCACCGGTAGGGTCCACTATGGACCTTGTGGATCTTTTTCCGCCAGTGTTCTCACTCGATCGTGCAAGTAATTTTCCGATGATGTAGCGGGGCTCACTGCGGGTGTAGGAATCAGGGCCCCGTGGCAGGTTGACCCGGGCAGACGGGAGGCGCCATGCACGTTCTGTTGCAGCACGGTTTGTCCGTTTTCGGGCAGTGGATCTCCATCGCGGAGCTGGTCGGCCAGCTGTGCGCGCTCGCCGTGGTCTTCCTGGCGCAGCGGCGCACCCTCTGGACCTGGCCGGTGCAGGTGGGCGCGACGGTGCTGCTGTTCGCCGTCTACGCCTCCGCGCACCTGGGCGGGCTCGCCGCCCGGCAGATCGCGATCCTGCTGATCTCGGTCTACGGCTGGCGGGCCTGGTCCCGGCGCCGCGATCCCGTGTACGGCGTGGTGGTGCGGAGTGGTCACGCGGTCGAGCGGGTGGTCGTGGCCGGGGCGTTCGTGGCCGGCACCGTGGCGATGGCGCTGGTGCTCGACGCGCTGCACGCGTCCTGGGCGCCGTGGCCGGACGCGGCGATCTTCGTCGGCACGCTGGTCGCGTTCGCCGCGCAGGGTCGCGGGCTGGTGGAGTTCTGGCTGGTGTGGCTGGTGGTCGACGCCATCGGTGTGCCGTTGCAGATCTCGTCCGGCCTGTACTTCTCCGCGGCCGTCTACCTCGTGTTCGCCGTCCTGGTCGTGCACGGCTGGTGGAGTTGGCACCGGGTCAGCGCCACGCCGCGGCACATTGTCGAAAATGTGCCGCGCGGGTCAGCGTAACGTCGCGTGGCTGGGCCGCAGATCCGAAATCTTCCGCACGCCCAGCAGTTGCATCGTCCGCACGATCTCGGTGCGAAGGATGTCCACGCAACGCTGAACGCCGCGTTCCCCGCCCGCCATCAGGCCGTACAGATAAGCCCGCCCGATCAAGCACACGGCCGCGCCACGGGCCATCGCCGCCACGATGTCACCGCCGGAGAGGATTCCGGTGTCCACCCACACCTCCGCGTCGCCCGCCGCGTCCAGCGCGGCAGGCAGCAGTCCAGCGGGGTTGGTGCCCGGTCCAGCTGACGGCCGCCGTGGTTGGACAGCACCACCGCGTCCGCCCCGTACTTCACCACGTCACGTGCGTCGTCCGGGTTCTGGATCCCCTTGACCACCAGCTTGCCCTGCCACGTCTCCCGCACCCACGCCAGATCATCGAAACTCAGCGTCGGGTCGAACAGGGAGTTGATCAGTTCCGCGACCGTGCCGTTCCAGGAGTCGAACGACGCGAACTTCAGCGGCTCCGTCGTGAGCAGGTTGAACCACCACGCCGGGTGCGTCGCGCCGTCCAGAAAGGTGCGCGCGGTCAGCGCGGGCGGAATCGTCAGGCCGTTGCGCACGTCCCGCATCCGGGCACCGCCGACCGGGGTGTCCACGGTCAGCAACAGCGTGTCGTACCCGTTCTCCTGCGCCCGCTGCATCAGCTCCCGGCCCGCGGCGTGGTCGCGCCACACGTAGAGCTGGAACCACTTCCGGGCGTGCGGCGCGGTCTTCGCGACGTCCTCGATCGACGTGGTGCCCATCGTCGACAGCGTGTACGGGATGCGTTCCCGTTGCGCCACCCGGACCACCGCTCGTTCGCCCTCGTGGTGCATCATCCGCGTGAACCCGGTGGGCGCGAAGGCGAACGGCAGCGCCGACTGCGCGCCGAGAACGTCCACGCTGGTGTCCACATCGGACACCCCGCGCAGCACGTTGGGGTGGAACTCGACACTGCGGAAGGCCTGCCGGGCGCGGCGCAGGCTGTCCTCGAGCTCGGCGGCGCCGTCGGTATAGTCGAACACCGCCCGCGGCGTGCGCTTGCGGGCGACCGTGCGCAGGTCGGCGATCGTGTGCGCGCCGGCCAGCCGCCGGTCGGTCGGATTGAGCTTCACCGGTTTCGGTCGCAGGATCTGCCGCAGCTCGCTGGGCCTGGGCAGTCGGCGTCGCGTCATCGGAACATCCTCTCGCACATAGCCGTGGAGGCCACCCCCGGCACGGGAGTGGCCTCCACGGGAGGCGGACCGATCAGGCGTTGCCGGCGTCGGTCAGCTGCGGACCGGCGGCGGACACGTCGTGGATCTGGTACTTCCGGGCGGCCTCGACAACCTTGTCCTGCGCGATGTCGCCGCGCTTGGCGAGCGCGGCCAGCGTGGCGACCGTGATCGACTCGGCGTCGACCAGGAAGTACCGCCGCGCCGCGGGACGCGTGTCGGAGAAGCCGAACCCGTCGGTGCCCAGGGTGACCATGTCGGTGGGCACCCACGGGCGGATCAGGTCCGGTATCGCCCGCATCCAGTCGGACACGGCCACGACCGGCCCGGTCGCACCGGACAGGGCCTCCGTCACGTACGGCACGCGGGGCGAGTCGGCCGGGTGCAGCAGGTTGTCCCGCTCGATCTCGACCGCTTCACGCCGCAGCTCGCCCCACGACGTCGCCGACCAGACGGCCGCGCGCACGCCCCACTCCTCGGCGAGCAACTGCTGCGCCTTGAGCGCGTCCGGCATCGTCACGCCCGACACCAGGATCTGCGCCTCGGGACCGTCTCCCGCCGGCGCCGCGGCGTAGCGGTAGAGGCCCTTCAGCAGGCCGTCGACGTCGAGGTTCTCCGGCTCGGCCGGCTGCCGGTACGGCTCGTTGTAGATGGTGATGTAGTAGAAGATGTTCTCGCCGTTGCCGTCCGGGCCGCCCTCGCCGTACATGCGGCGCAGGCCGTCCTTGACGATGTGGGCGATCTCGAACGACCAGGCCGGGTCGTAGGACACCACGGCCGGGTTGGTGTGCGCCAGCAGCAGCGAATGCCCGTCGGCGTGCTGCAGACCCTCACCGGTCAGCGTGGTGCGCCCGGCGGTGGCACCGAGGACGAAGCCGCGTGCCATCTGGTCGGCGGCCGCGTACAGACCGTCGCCGGTGCGCTGGAACCCGAACATCGAGTAGAAGATGTAGATCGGGATCATCGGCTCGCCGTGCGTGGCGTAGGACGTGCCCACCGCCGTGAACGACGACGTCGACCCGGCCTCGTTGATGCCCTCGTGGAGCAGCTGGCCGTGCTCGGACTCCTTGTACGCCAGCATCAGGTTGGCGTCGACGGAGGTGTAGGTCTGCCCGTGCGGGTTGTAGATCTTCGCCGTCGGGAACATCGAGTCGAGGCCGAAGGTGCGGGCCTCGTCCGGGATGATCGGCACGATCCGGTGGCCGATCTCGCCGTCCTTGGCCAGCTCGCGCACCAGCCGCACGAACGCCATCGTGGTGGCGACGTCCTGCTTGCCGGAGCCCTTGCGGACGGACTCGTACACCTTGTCGCCCGGCAGGACGAGCGGCTTGGCCCGGTTGCGCCGCTCCGGCACGAACCCGCCGAGGGTCTTGCGGCGGCCGACCATGTACTCGATCTCGGGCGAGTTCGCGCCCGGGTGGTAGTACGGCGGCAGCTTCGGGTCGCGTTCCAGCTCCTCGTCGCTGATCGGGATGCGCTGCGCGTCCCGGAACAGCTTCAGGTCGTCGAGCGTGAGCTTCTTCATCTGGTGGGTGGCGTTGCGGCCCTCGAACGCCGGGCCGAGGCCGTAGCCCTTGATCGTGTGGGCGAGGATCACCGTCGGCTGGCCGTGGTGCTCCATGGCCGCCTTGTAGGCCGCGTACACCTTCCGGTAGTCGTGACCGCCGCGCTTGAGGTTCCAGATCTCGGCGTCCGTCAGGTCCTTGACCAGGTCCTTCGTGCGGGGATCGCGGCCGAAGAAGTGCTCGCGGACGTAGGCGCCGTCGTTGGCCTTGTACGTCTGGTAGTCGCCGTCCGGCGTGACGTTCATCAGGTTGACCAGGGCGCCGTCGCGGTCGGCGTGCAGCAGCCCGTCCCACTCACGGCCCCAGATGACCTTGATGACGTTCCAGCCCGCACCGCGGAAGTAGGCCTCGAGCTCCTGGATGATCTTGCCGTTGCCGCGCACCGGGCCGTCGAGCCGCTGCAGGTTGCAGTTGATGACGAAGGTGAGGTTGTCCAGGCCCTCGCCCGCGGCCACGTGGATGAGGCCGCGCGACTCCGGCTCGTCCATCTCGCCGTCGCCGAGGAACGCCCACACGTGCTGGTCGGAGGTGTCCTTGATGCCGCGGTCGCGCAGGTACCGGTTCAACCGGGCCTGGTAGATCGCGTTCATCGGGCCGATGCCCATGGACACGGTCGGGTATTCCCAGAACGAGGGCATCAGGCGCGGGTGCGGGTACGACGGCAGGCCGCCGCCCTCGCCCGCGTGCGACAGCTCCTGGCGGAAGCCGTCGAGCTGCTGCTCGGACAGCCGGCCTTCGAGGTAGGCGCGGGCGTAGATGCCCGGCGAGGCGTGGCCCTGGATGAAGACGTGGTCACCGCCGCTCGAGTGGTCCTTGCCGCGGAAGAAGTGATTGAAGCCGACCTCGTACAGCGCGGCCGACGACGCGTAGGTGGAGATGTGACCGCCGACGCCGACACCAGGGCGCTGCGCCCGGTGAACCATGATCGCCGCGTTCCACCGGATGTAGGCCCGGTAGCGGCGTTCGATCTCCTCGTCGCCGGGGAACCACGGCTCGTTCTCGGTGGGGATGGTGTTGACGTAGTCCGTCGCGGTCAGCGGCGGGACACCGACGTTACGCTCGCGGGCGCGCTCGAGGATCCGCAGCATCAGGTAGCGAGCCCGCTGCTGGCCGCCCCGGGCGAGAGCCTCGTCGAACGAGTCCAGCCATTCGGCTGTCTCCTCGGGGTCGATGTCGGGCAGGTGGGCGGCCAAGCCGTCACGGATGACGCGGACCCGGGCCGGGGCCCGATCGGTGCTGGCGCCGGTGCCTGCGGCCTGGTCGTTCTGGGGGGCCAAGGGATCTCCTCGCCGGTTGTCACTTCGCGTGCGGGACACGGATGCCTCTGGTCGCCGTGCCCTCTCTGTCATGGTCGTCTGATCCGGGCTGCACGTCATCGCTACTGAGCGGTAACGTTCACTTATGCCCGCGCGCGCACGCGCGCGCGATATGACTACCCTAGGCCAGGTGTGCCCGAACCGGTCCCGCCGAGGGTCGTTTTGAGGTCGCGAACACGCCGCGCGTGGCCCTACGCTGCGCTACGAGTTGACAGAGATCCGGTGTGGACGGTTGCGCCGGAGGCTCCGGGCGTGTTCGCTACACCCATCCGTATGTCGAGCGCGGCGGCGCCGTGCCGCCCGCGTTGTGAGTTGGAGGAGTGACAGCAGTGGTCGCCGCTGGAGACGCTGAGTACAGCAGCGTCGCCGAGAGGCTTGGCATCAAGCCGGACATGGTTGTTCAGGAGATCGGCTGGGACGAGGACGTGGACGACGACCTCCGTGCCGCGGTCGAAGAACATATCGGCGGCGATCTCCTCGACGAGGACGCCGACGAGGTCATCGACGTGGTTCTGCTGTGGTGGCGGGAGGACGACGGGGACCTGGTCGACGCGATCATGGACGCGCGTTCGCCGCTCGACGAGAACGGCTTCATCTGGGTGCTCACGCCCAAGACGGGGCAGCCCGGGCACGTGCAACCGAGCGAGATCGCCGAGGCCGTGCCCACCGTGGGGCTCGCCCAGACCTCGAACATCAGTGTCGGGCCGAACTGGTCGGGCACGAAGCTGGTGCCGCCGAAGTCCAAGTCGAAGCAGCGCTGATCCGCCGCGCTAAGGTGGGCGTGCGGAAGAGCAACGTAGGCGATGCGGAAAGGTGCTTCGATGGCGGTCGAGGTCGGTTCAGCTGCTCCGGATTTCACTCTGAACGACTACAACAAGCAGCCGGTCACGCTGTCGTCGTTCCAGGGCGACAAGGCAGTCCTGCTGGTGTTCTACCCGTTCGCGTTCAGCGGGATCTGCCAGGGCGAGCTGTGCCAGCTGCGCGACGAGTTCGCCGAGTACGACGGGCAGGCCGTCCAGGTGCTGGGTGTGTCGGTCGACACACCGTTCTCGCTCAAGGCATGGGCCGAACAGCAGGGCTACCAGTTCCCGCTGCTGTCGGACTTCTGGCCGCACGGTGAGGTCGCCAAGCTCTACGGCGTGTTCAACGAGGGCGCCGGGCTGGCCAACCGCGGCACCTTCCTGATCGACAAGACCGGTGTGGTGCGTTTCGCGGAGGTCAACCAGCCCGGCGAGGCGCGCGACCAGCTGGCCTGGAAGCGGGCCGTCGCCGAGTTGCCGGAATGATCCCCACCGGCGGCGCTCTCCGGGCGCTGCCGGTGCGGGGCGCATAGCTCAGTGGAAGAGCACCTCCCTTACAAGGAGGGGGTCGCAGGTTCGAACCCTGCTGCGCCCACCCACCGCCGTGGTCCTGAGCCCTGCTCTCGGTGAAGAGCATCGCTCTCACCCCGCATGATGGCGAGAGCCGGGCTGTGCGAGCGCCGGCGACGGGAGCCGGAACCAGAGCTCTCCCGATCCCAAGCCGCCTTTGGCCGGTGATCGGGGCTGGGCGACGGCCCAAGCTCCGTTGCTGCGGTCGCTGGCGCGCTCGCGGCTCGGCTGCGATGGTGGCGTGGTGAGGGAACGTGCGCTCTCGGCGCTTGCGGGCCTGGCCATCGGCGACGCGCTCGGCATGCCCACGGAAGGACTGTCACCCGCGGAGATCGCGCCCGTGACCGGCTTGGCGGCGGCCCGGGGGTTGCCGGCGGGTGGAGTCACCGATGACACCCAGCAGGCGGTCATCGTCGCTCGGTTGCTGATCTCGGGGGACGGACGGATCGATCCGCACCGGCTCGCCGATGCGCTCCTGGAGTGGGAGGCGGACCTGCGGCGTCGCGGTATCCGGGGATTGCTCGGGCCGTCCACTCGTGCTGCGTTGACGGCCGTCGCGGCGGGGGAACCGCTCGAGAAGGCCGGGCGGTCCGGCACCACGAACGGTGCGGCGATGCGCATCGCGCCTGTCGGGATCGCCACACCGCCCGATCTGCCGCTCCTGATCGGCCGGGTCGTCGAGGCGAGTTGGGTCACGCACAACACGGGTGTCGCTCTGGCGGGTGCGGCCGCGGTCGCCGCGGCGGTCAGCGCGGGGATCGACGGGGCCGGCCTGCCCGACGCGATCGAGTTCGCCACCGAGGCCGCGGAACTGGCCGCACAGCGCGGGAACTGGGTCGCGGCAGCGGACGTCGCCGCCCGGATCCGCTGGGCGCGGGAGATCGATCCCGCTCAGGTGGCCAAACTGATCGGCACCAGTGTCGCCACTCAGGAATCGGTGCCCGCCGCGTTCGCGGTGCTCGTCCACGCCCCCGACCCGTGGCGGGCCTGCCAGACCGCCGCGAGCCTGGGCGGGGACACGGACACCATCGCCTCGATGGCCGGCGCGATCGCGGGCGCCTGCGTGGGAGAAGGCGCTTTCCCCGAGGAGGCGGTCCGCACCGTGACCGAGGTCAACGACCTGCCGCTGGCGGAGCTGGCCGACGGTCTGCTGAAGCTGCGCGCCAGAACCAGGTGAGCGCCGCGATCGTCCGATGTGGACGATTCTGCCTGCCCAACGCCTCCTAGCGAGATCTGCGATAGGCGCCAGGGGCCGTACCGAGTTCGCGTTTGAACGCCTTGGCGAACGCGAACTCGGAGGCGTACCCGACCTGCCTGGCGACAGCGGCGATCGGCGCGTCCGTGTCCTTGAGCCGCTTGGCGGCGATAGTCATCCGCCACCAGGTCAGATACGCGATCGGGGCCTGGCCAAGCGTCTGTGCGAACCGCTCCGAGAAGCTCGATCGCGCCATGCCGGCCGCCCGGGCGAGCTCGTGGACGGTCCAGGCTTTCGCTGGGGCCTCGTGCATCGCGGTCAGGGCCGCGGTGAGGGCGGGATCGCGGATGGCGGAGGACCAGCCGGATCCGTGTGGCTCGGCGTCGGTTTCGATCCAGTGGCGCACCATGCACACCAGCAGGGCGTCGAGCAGCGCGGGGATCATGGCGTCCGCGCCGGGCTTGGCGGCGGCGAGTTCGGCGCCGAGCAGGTCGATCGCCGCTCGCAACGGCGTGGCGCTGCCGATCCGGGCGGGGAAGTGCATGAATGACGGCAGCGAGGTCCAGAGGAGATGCGTGCGCGAGCCGTCGAGCTGGTAAGACCCGCACAGCAGGATTGCTTCGGGGTCGCTGCCGGGCGACGCGGACGCGGCGTCGGTGTTGGTTCCCGGTTCCCGGCGCGGCACGGAGGCCAGGCGATGCCCAGGTTCGCGCGGCAGGAAGACCGCGTCACCGGGGCCGAGCATGACCGGGTGACCCTTCACCGGAGTGAACCAGCAGGCGCCCGTCAAGACGATGTGGAAGCCCGCTCCGTCCGAGGCGGGGAAGTCGGCACTCCACGGCGTGCGCAATCGCCGCAAGCCCGAGTGGGGCCGACCGGTCCGCATCGCCGTGATCGCGTCGCTGAGCACATCCACCCATCGATCGCGACCATCCCCCGGCACCTCGACGTGACCCACGCGCGGGGCCTGCTCAACGCCGACCTCGTCGACCGGCTGCGCGCCGTCTCGCCCGGCTTGGTCGCGGCGATGCCCGCCGGACCCGCCGCCGAGCAGCGCCGCCTGCAGCGCTGGACCCACGTGGTCGAAGCCGTCGGCGGTGACGGACGGGTTGCCCGCGGCGAAGTCGAGGGCTCCGACGGTTACGCGATGACCGCGATCATCGCCGTCGAAGGCGCCCGACGTCTGATCACCGACGGCGCAGCCGCCGGGGTACTCGCCCCCGCAGAGGCATTTGACTCGACCGACTTCCTCGACTGGCTGGCGCCCCACGGCGTTCGGTGGCGCGTCGAGGTGCGCTGACGCCCATTCCGGGGAGGTACAAAATCGGCCCCGCACCAAGTGGAGCGAGGCCGACGTTGTCGATAAAGTCACGACTGCTACTTACCGAGGTCGCCGCTCCGAGCCGATGCACTCTGGGCGGGCTGAGCCGACCGCTGTGATGGCCTCGTTCCTGTCTCGGTGCGGGGCGGCACTTTGACGAAGAGCAACAGGACGAATGCCAGAGCGAGTGCGGCCATCGGGACGGTCATGCCGACGATGGTGTCGCCGGGACGGGCGAGCTTACCGATGAGGAACGGCCCGAAGAACCCGCCCGCGGACGCCAGGGCATTGATGACCGCGATGCCGACCACGGCCTGTCCCTTGGTCAGCACCTCGCCGATCAACGCCCAGTACGTGGGGATGTTTCCGATCACGCCGATCGCCAGCAGGATGAGTCCGAGCATTCCCAGCACCGGTATGCCCCGGAACAAGGCGGTCATGATGAGACCGATGATCGCGGTGGCGAAGCACGCCAACACAATGAACTTGCGTCGTCCGCTGATGTCGGCGTACCGCACCAGCGCCAGCATCACAATCGCCCCGCAGATGTACGGGATGGCACCGAAGATGCCGATGTTGGTGGCGGAGTAGGACGGATTCAGCTGGGACACGACCTGCGGAAGGAAGAAGGTCATACCGTAGGTCGCGACTCCGGCCAGCGCGTTGATCAGGCCCAGGTACAGAATCTTGGGATTCCGCAGAGCGCGCAGCTCGCTCGCCCTGTCGTGCTTTTCTTCGGGCATGGCCGCGTACTCGTCCGCAATGGCACCTTCCAGCCACTTCTTCTCGTCCGCACTGAGCCACTTCGCTTTGCTCGGTCGATCAGCCAACGTGAGCATGATCCATATCCCGAGCAGGACCGGCGGCAAGCCTTGCAGGATAAAGACCCACCGCCAGGAGCTGAGTCCGAACCAGTTCGCGTGGTCGAGGATCAAGCCGCCGCCGAGGCTCCCCACAATGAGGGCGGCCGGCATCGCCAGCGCCATAGCGCCGATCGCGCGACCGCGATCATGGTTCAGGAACCAGAAGGTGAGGAACAGGATGAGCCCAGGGAAAAGTCCCGCTTCCGCGATGCCCAGCAGGACGCGGGCGATGTAGAGCTGGGTAACCGAGTGCACGAATCCGGTGGCAACTGTGACCAGGCCCCACGTGATCGCAATGCGCGCCAGCCATAGTCGTGCCCCGACCCTGGCGAGAATCATATTGCTCGGCACCTCGAGCAATACGTAGGCGATGAAGAACACGGCGGCGATGGCACCGTAGGTCGCCACGCTGATGCCGAGTTCCTTGCCCATCGTCAACTGTGCATAACTGATGGATGAGCGATCCATGTAGTTGAACGCGTATAGCAGGAAAGCGACCGGCAGGATCGTCCGCCTGACCTTGCGAATGACCGATTTCCGGTCAACGGTCGCCAGCTTCGACGATACGGGATCTGTAGTCACGCTACCTCCTTGTAGGGCTGACTTTTTCCTCAGGACTCCGGTAGGTCAGCGGACCAGTTCCAAGACCTCGGTGATGTCTTTGCACGCCTCGATGGACTTGATCAGGTTTTGCGCCCTTTCGATGTTCTCCGGTGGGACCGGTCGAATCGACGCCTGCGCGCAATCACTGAACTTCTGGAGCAACTCCTCCCAGGTCATCGGTCGCTCCGGTGTGCCGGGCACGTCGGAACCCACTCGCTCGATGCGGCGACCGTCGCGCAGGACCACCTCGACCTTGCCGTTGGGCAACTTGAGATCCCAGTTGAAGGCCGAATCGAAGACCGGCACGACCTTGTCCGCAAGCGCGAGGACCTGCGGGTCCCTGAGGGCATCGGTGGAGAAGTCCGAAATGTTCATGCCGCCTTTGGCGAGCGCCAGGGCGACGGTGAAGGGCAACGAGAACTTGGCGTCCATCATCGTTTCCGGCGCCTGTCGTTGCTTCAGTGGCTGCGTCATGCGCTCGGCGAAATCACCGACATAGACGCGCACGGCCTCAATATCCTCGGCCTCGACCGGGTTTTCCCGGATCAGGTTGATGGCCGCGTGGATGTAGGTATGGGCGTTACCCACCGCCGGCCAGTACTTGTAGGTCATGCCCGCACAGAGATAGTCGGACCCGAGGTTCTCGAGCATCTTCTCGCGGTTGTATTCGTCATTGAAATAGACCTTGAACACGCCGGCCTCGCCCTCGAAGAGGTTGCTCATCCCGAGCATTCCCTTCTGGGCGAGGAGAACCGCGTTCACGCAGCTTTGGGCGATGAACCCGGCGTAGAGTCCGCGCAGATCGCTGCCGATCCCGAAGATCTGTTCCATCGTGCCGCCCGAAGTCAGGCTGACGATGCCCATCGCATGCGCGATCTGCTCGGCAGTCAGGCCCAGGAGTGCTCCGCAGGCGGCGACACCGGAGTACACCCCGACCGCCCCGGACAAGTTCCAGTCCATGTGCCAGCCCACGTTGCAGCGCAACCGGATGAACAGTTCCTGCCCGATCACCACTGCTGTGATCAGCTCTTCGCCGGTTACGCCGCCCTCGCGCTCGGCCAATGCAAGGAGGGCGGGGATCAGAGAACTGTCCGGATGAGCGCCCCACGGCGTCTGGCTGTCGTAATCGAGGCCGTGCGCCAGCGTGCCGTTGGCGAAGGCGCCGGCGGCGGCGGGCACGCGGCCGCCGAATCCCAGAATGCCGGCCTCTTCCTTACCGCCGGCCTCAGTCACGAGCTCGATGATCGGCTTGACGGCCGGTTCCATCCCGCTCGCCCCCAGCATGACGCCGATGGTGTCCAGAATGCTCTTCTTGGCAGCCTCGACCGCCTCGGGCGGCAGGTCCGAAAACCGGGTGTTCGCCGCAAATTTCGCGAAGTCGTGGGAGATATCGTTCGCCATATCGCGTCCTCTTTGATTTGTCAGAAGATTCGTGCCGCCGCCACAGGCGAGGCGCCTTGATCCCGGCCGGCGGTCAGGAGGGTGCGCCGGTCAGATGCACGCGGTCTGGCCACCGTCGACCGAGACGACCGAACCCGTCATGAAGCTTGCGTCGTCGGTCAGCAGGAAGACGATAACCGCGGCGATTTCCTCCGGCTCGCCAATCCGGCCGATCGGATGCGCTGCGTTGAAGCGAGCGACATTGGCGGGATCGTTCATCATGTACTCGATCAGAGGCGTCTTGGTCATGCCGGGGGCAACGGCGTTGACCCGGATGCCGAGTGGGCCGAGTTCGGGCGACATGGATTTCGTGATGCCGGAAATCCCGAACTTCGAGGCGACGTAAGACAGCCGGTTGGGCACGCCGAGTACGCCGGCGCCCGAAGAGATGTTCACGATCGCGCGCGGCCCGGTGTCGTCCTTCACCGCGAGCACGAACGCCTGGCACATGTTGATGGTTCCGTCGAGGTTCACCGCCATGATTTTGCGGTGTTTGTCCGGATCGGTGTCGACGATGCTTCCGGCGCCGGTGATCCCCGCGCAGTTGACCAGGCCGTTGAGTCCGCCCAGCTTCTTGTGCATCTCGGCGAGAAGGGCCACCGCCGCATCGTGATCACAGACATCCAGCACCGCCCCGTGGACTCGGTCCTTGTCGGCCGCGCTGGAGATTGCCTTATCGACGCCTGCCTGGGTGACGTCCACCGCCACCACCGTCGCCCCCTCGTCAAGCAACCGTTTCACGCTGGCGGCACCAATTCCGCTGCCTGCGCCGGTTACGACGACAGTTCGCCCTTCGAATCGCTTCATCGAGACTCCTCTTGGACTGCTGCAGGCGCTACTGCTGCTCGCCTGCCTTCGGCGCGGTGTAGCCGGCGCCGCAGATTTTGTATCTGAAACATGGTTCCATAGATGGAGTGAACCCGTCAACAGCGCGCGTCTGGTAACAGCGGGTGCACCCTCGGACGCGCTCCCGGCCTCGTCCAGGACGTCGCCCCGCGTGGCGGAGGACGTCAGATGGTCCGGAGAGGTTCAAGTCCTCGTTGATCCTGGGAACAGGGTGTCCAGGGTGACGTGACGGAATAGCTCAGCGCCGAGCGTTGCGGAAGGGGAACTCCACGTTCCGGGCGTGGACGCGAAAGCTGCCGCGGGACGGTGGCGACGAATCAACCTGCCGTGCCGGGATCTTGCCTCAGTCGCTTTTGATGCCCGCACCCATGCGGCGGGACAATTCTCGGCAAGTGTCGACCAGCATCTCCCGCGCTTGATCCACGGGCACGTTGTCCGTGCCGGTCAGGCGATTGATGAACGGCGTCGTCACAGCGGCGACAGCCTTCCCGGTGTAGTCGAACACCGGGGCGGAGATGTTGGTGACCCCTTCAATGGTGAGCGATTTTCCTTGGCAGTACCCGGCCTTGCGGACCTCGGGGAGATCGGCGAGGAATCGCGCGCGCGGCGCGCTGGTCTCGTTGCCGGCAATCGTCAGTAAGTGCGAGAGTTCTTCATCGTCCATGAACGCCGCGAGAACACGGCCGGAGGCGGAGTCGTCGATGGGAATCTGGGCGCCGAGACGAACCGTGTTCACGTTGGTGTCGGGGCCGTCGACCTGAGCGATGACGAGCAGCTTCCCGGCGTTGAGAATGCAGAGATGGATGCTCTGGCCGATGCGGTTGGCGAGCTTCTGCATCTCATCGCCGGCGATCGCGGTCAGGCGCCGGATGATCGGATGACGATGAGCGACTTCGAACAGTTTCGTGGTCAGCTGATAGCGCTCGCCGTCACCAAGTTCGACGTAGCCGCGCTCGCGCAGCACCATCAGCACGCGGAAGATTTCCGATGTGGTCCGGCCGAGTCGCTTGCCGATTTCGGCTTGGCCGAGGCCGTCGTCCGCCGACGCGAGGAGTTCGAGGATGTCGAGACCCTTCGCCAGGGCCGGTGCGCGATACTTGCTCTCAGCTGTCGTCGTGTCCACGTCCACCGCTCCTCTTGGCCCGCAGCATGATGGTGCCGGCGGACCCCCCTTTGACATATGAAACTATACCATCCTTGATGAAATGGATGGAAGTGGTGCTGCGCGGAGGCCGGTTCCACCGGGGACAGTGTTGGATGGGCCGATGTCCGTCACGTTCCTGCTGCTCGCCAGGCTGCCGGCGGGCGGCGCGACCGCATTCGACGCCTACGAGGACGAAGTCCTGCCTCTGTTGGCCGAGTACGGCGGCAGGCTGGAGCGGCGCGTGCGCTCGCTCGATGACCGGACCGAGGCACACCTCGTCTCGTTCCCCGGCGAGCAGGAGTTCGCGGCGTACCGGGCCGATCCCCGGCGCGCCGCGACGGCGCCGTTGCTCGAGGAGTCGGGGGCGTCGATCGAACTCCTGCCCGTCCGGGACGTCAGTTCGCCGTGACACCGGCCGGCGCGAGCCGTTCCACGGTGCCGGTGAGGGTGCGCAGCTCGTCCTCGGTGTTGTAGTAGTGCACCGACGCGCGCACCAGGTCCGGCAGGTGCCGCACCTCCTGGTCGTACTGGTAGGAGGTGCGGTGCGACACCGAGGTGTTGACCTTCGCCCCGGACAGCTGGTCCCGCACGTCCGTGGCCTCGACGCCGGCGACGCTGAACGTGACGATCCCGCACTTGCGTTTGCCCTGGTCGTGCACCGTCACCCCGGAGATCTGCGACAGGTCCGCCCGCAGCCGCGCCGCCAGCGCGGTCACCCGCTCCTCGATCGCGCGCAGCCCGACGTGCTGGGCGTACTCGACGGCGGCGCCGAGCCCGAGCACGAGACCGTAGTTGCGTTCCCAGGTCTCGAAACGGCGCCCGTCCGGCGCGACCTCGTAGGTGCCCGGCGCGGTCCAGGTGGCCGAGTGCAGGTCGAGCATCGCGGGCTCGAGCCGGTCGCGCAGCCGTGGGTGCACGTACAGGAAACCCGTGCCTCGCGGGCCGCGGACGTACTTGCGGCCCGTCGCGGACAGGGCGTCGCAGCGCAGGCGGCGCACGTCGAGATCCAGCTGTCCCGCCGACTGGCACGCGTCGAGCAGGTACGGGATCCCGGCCCGGTCCGCGATCGCGCCCACCTCCTCGGCGGGGTTGACCAGGCCGCCCTGCGTCGGGACGTGCGTGATCGCGATGAGCTTGACCCGGTCGTCGAGGCGGCGTTCCAGGTCAGTGACGTCGAGCTGACCGGTCTCGTCGTCCTCGACGACCTCGACCACGGCGCGGGTGCGGCGCGCGATCTGCAGGTAGGCGATCGCGTTGCTGGCGTACTCCGAGCGGCAGGTGAGGATGCGGTCGCCGGGGCCGAACCGCAACGCGTAGAACACGGCCTGCCACGAGCGGGTCGCGCTGTCGGTGACCGAGATGTCCCCCGCGTCCGCCCCGAGCAAGCGGGCGATCGAGTCGTGGACGCCCGCGATCCGCCCGGCGTGCGCGGCCGCGGTCTCGTACCCGCCGCGCACCGACTCCTCCCGCAGGTAGTCGAGCACCGCGTGGGTGACCTGGCGTGGCGGCAGCGCCGAGCCGGCGTTGTTGAGGTGGATGACCTCGCCGGTGCCCGGGGTGTCCTGGCGGAGGCGGTCGACGTCTTCTGCGCGCAGCGTGGTCACCGCCTGACCATATTGCGCGCGCGGCTCAGGTCAACCGGACCGCGCCCGGCACGTCGGCGCCGTTTTCGTCGGTGCCGCGAGCTACGCTGATCCTCCAAGTCCGGGAGTCAGCGCGAGCCGCGTGAAGTCACAGGGGAGGTTCTTGCTGGTGTCGAACGATTCCTTCGTCCACCTGCACGTGCACACCGAGTACTCGATGCTCGACGGTGCGGCGAAGATCGCCCCGCTGTTCGCCGAGGCGAGTCGCCTCGGCATGCCCGCGGTCGGGATGACCGACCACGGCAACATGTACGGGGCGGACGAGTTCTACCAGCAGTCGCGCAAGGCCGGGCTCAAGCCGATCATCGGCATCGAGGCCTACATCGCGCCGGAGTCGCGGTTCACCAAGAAGCCGGTGTTCTGGGGTCAGGCGTCGCAGCGGGGGTCCGACGAGTTCGGTGAGGGCGGCGACGTCTCCGGTGGCGGTGCCTACACCCACATGACGATGCTGGCGGAGAACGCCACCGGCCTGCGCAACCTGTTCAAACTCTCCTCGCTGGCCTCCACCCAGGGGTACTACCGCAAGCCGCGGATGGACCGGGAGCTGATCGCGGAGAACGCGTCCGGGATCATCGCCACCACCGGCTGCCCGTCCGGTGAGGTGCAGACCCGGCTGCGGCTGGGACAGAAGGCCGAAGCGATCCAGGCCGCCTCCGACTACAAGGACATTTTCGGGGCGGACAACTTCTTCCTCGAGCTGATGGACCACGGCCTGCCCATCGAGCGGTCGGTCCGCGAGGGGCTGCTGGAGATCGGCAAGCTGCTCGACCTGCGGCCGCTGGCCACCAACGACTCGCACTACGTCACCAAGGACCAGGCCGATTCGCACTCGGCGTTGCTGTGCGTGCAGTCGGGCAAGACGCTCAACGACCCGAACCGGTTCAAGTTCGACGGCGACGGCTACTACCTGAAGTCGGCCGCCGACATGCGCGAATACTGGGACACCGAGGTACCCGGTGCCGCCGACAGCACCCTGCTGATCGCCGAACGCGTCCAGTCCTACGAAGAGGTCTACACCCACAAGGACCGGATGCCGGTCTTCGAGGTGCCGGACGGGCACGACGAGGCGTCGTGGCTGCGCGCCGAGGTCGACCGCGGCCTGGCGTGGCGGTTCCCCGAGGGTGCGCCCGAGGGCTACCGCGAGCGGCTCGAGATGGAGCTCGAGGTCGTCATCGGCAAGGGCTTCCCGGCCTACTTCCTGGTCGTCGCCGACCTCATCAACTACGCCCGCAGGGTGGGCATCCGCGTAGGCCCTGGCCGTGGGTCCGCGGCGGGTTCGCTGGTCGCCTACGTGCTCGGTATCACCAACCTGGACCCGATCCCGCAGAAGCTGCTGTTCGAGCGGTTCCTCAACCCCGAGCGCGTGTCGATGCCCGACATCGACATCGACTTCGACGACCGCCGCCGCGGCGAGATGATCCGCTACGCCACGGAGAAGTACGGCGCGGACAAGGTCGCCCAGGTCATCACCTTCGGCACCATCAAGACGAAGGCCGCGATCAAGGACTCGGCGCGCGTGCACTTCGGCCAGCCGGGGTACGCGATCGCGGACAAGATTTCGAAGGCGCTGCCGCCGCCGATCATGGCCAAGGACATTCCGCTGTCCGGCATCGTGGACCCCCAGCACGAGCGCTACGGCGAGGCCGCCGAGGTGCGCACGCTGGTCGAGACCGACGACGAGATCTCGACGATCTTCAACACCGCCCGCGGCCTGGAGGGCCTGATCCGCAACGCCGGCGTCCACGCCTGCGCGGTCATCATGTCCAGCGAGCCGCTCATGGAAGCCATCCCGCTCTGGCAGCGTGACGACGGATCGATCATCACCGGCTGGGACTACCCCTCCTGTGAGGCCATCGGCCTGTTGAAGATGGACTTCCTCGGCCTGCGCAACCTCACCGTCATCGGCGACGCGATCGACAACATCAAGGCCAACCGCGGCATCGACATCGATCTGGACACCCTCGGCGTCGACGACCCGGAGACCTACCAGCTGCTCTCCCGCGGTGACACGCTCGGGGTGTTCCAGCTGGACGGCGGCCCGATGCGCGATCTGCTGCGCCGGATGCTGCCGACTGTCTTCGACGACATCGTGGCGGTCGGCGCGCTGTACCGGCCGGGCCCGATGGGCATGAACGCCCACAACGACTACGCCGACCGGAAGAACAACCGGCAGCAGGTCAAGCCGATCCACCCCGAGCTGGAAGAGCCCCTGAAGGAGATCCTGGCCGACACCTACGGCCTGATCGTCTATCAGGAGCAGATCATGCACATCGGCCAGAAGGTCGCCGGCTACTCGATGGGCCGGGCGGACGTTCTGCGCCGCGCGATGGGCAAGAAGAAGAAGGAGGTCCTCGACAAGGAGTTCGAGGGTTTCCACAGCGGCATGAAGGAGAACGGGTTCTCCGACGAGGCCATCAAGGCGCTGTGGGACACGATCCTCCCGTTCGCCGGGTACGCGTTCAACAAGAGTCACGCGGCCGCGTACGGTCTGGTTTCGTACTGGACGGCGTACCTCAAGGCGAACTACACCGCGGAGTACATGGCCGCGCTGCTGACGTCGGTCGGCGACAACAAGGACAAGTCGGCTGTGTACCTGTCCGAGTGCCGCCGGCTCGGCATCAAGGTGCTGCCGCCGGACGTGAACGAGTCGGGCCAGCGGTTCGCCGCGGTCGGGGACGACATCCGCTTCGGCATGGGTGCCGTTCGCAACGTCGGGGCGAACGTCGTCGAGTCGATCATCAAGACCCGTCAGGAGAAGGGCAAGTACTCCTCCTTCACCGACTTCCTGGACAAGTCGGAGCTGGTGGCCTGCAACAAGCGGGTCATCGAATCCCTGATCAAGGCCGGGGCGTTCGACTCGATCGGCAACACCCGCCTGTCGATGATCCAGGTCCACGAAGACGCCGTCGACGCGGTCGTACCGCTCAAGCGCCAGGAGGCGATGGGCCAGTTCGACCTGTTCGGCGCGTTCGGCGGGGACGACGACGCGGCTGAGCCCGCGACCTCCTCGTCGCCGCTGGCGCACCTGAAGTTCAGCGACGAGGAATGGCCGCGCAAGCAGCTGCTCGCCTACGAACGGGAGATGCTGGGCCTGTACGTGTCGGCCCATCCGCTCGACGGTGCCGAGCGGATCCTGCGCAAGCACGCCCCGCGTCCGATCGCCGCGATCCTGGACAACCCGCCCAAGGAGGGCGAGCTGATCATCTCCGGGCTGATCACCTCCCTGGAGCGGCGGGTCAACAAGAAGGGCGAACCCTGGGCCATCTGCACGGTGGAGGACATGGACGCCTCGCTGGAGGTGCTGTTCTTCCCCAAGTCGTACGCGATGTTCTCGGCCGATTTGATCGAGGACAACGCGGTACTGGTCAAGGGACGGGTCAACTGGCGTGAGGACAAGATGTCCGTCTTCGGCGGTGGTCTGGTGCCGCTGGACCTGTCGGAGATCGGCAACGGGGAGGACGAGCCGCCGCTCGTGCTGCGCTGCACCGCGGAACGCCTGGACAAGGGCGTGGTCGGTGAACTGAAGTCGACGCTTCTCGCCCACCGCGGAGACACCCAGGTCCGCCTGAAGCTGGTGGGCAACAAGCGCGAGACGACGTTCGCCCTGTACGACTACCCGGTCAAGGTCAGCTCCATGCTGATGGGCGAGCTGAAAGGCATCCCCGGCATCACCGCAGGCACCTGACCCCCGCGGTGGTCGCACATTTTCGACAATGTGCCGGGGCGACGGCGTCCGCCGCTGATCGACATGCGCCTGTTCACCGAAACCCCGGGCTATGCGCCGGGTGCGGCGATCGGCGCGGTCCACTTCTGCGGTTTCGCCGGGATCTGGCTGGTCTTCGCCCTGTTCTTCCAGCAGGGCGCCGGTTACACGCCGCTCGAGTCCGGCCTCGCGGTCACCCCGTTCGCGGTCGGCGCGGCGGTTTCCGCGGCCGTGGCCGGGCGGCTCGTCGCGCGCTGGGGACGCCGTCTCACCGTCGCCGGCCTGTCGCTCGTCGTGACCGGGCTGGGCGTCGTCGCACTGCTGTCCTGGCTCGCGCCGGGGCCGGACCTCGGCCTGCTCGTCGCGCTGCCGCTGCTGGTCGCCGGCACCGGTGGCGGCATGGTGGTCGCGCCCAACACCACGCTCACCCTGGAATGCGTGCCGCCGCGCATGGGCGGCGTCGCCGGGGGAGCGCTGCAGACCGGACAGCGGATCGGTACGGCCATCGGCACCGCGGTGCTCGCGTCCGTCTTCCGCGCGGTCGTGTCGGCCTCGGACCGCGATTTCCCCTCCGCGCTGTCGGTGTCGATGCTGTGCGCCGTCGGGTTCGTTCTCCTCGCGCTGGCCCTCGGGATCGGGGAGCTGCGGGCCCGGCGAGCACGGCGCTCGAACGATCAACTACTCAGCGCTACAAATGCTGCTCCATAAGAGTGAGAGTTACCCGAAGGTGCTAGCTCGACAGAGAGCAACCGGGTAAACCTTGTCAGGCCTTCACGGTACGGGCATCAGCTACGGACAGTGGCGATGCGGAGCGGGATTCCGGGGAGGGAACCGCGTTCCGGGCTCTCGAGGTCGAACACTCAGGGTCACCCCGGACCGGCACCGTCGGCGTCCGCGGGGGATCGTGCGGCGGCAGGAAGGCACGCACCTGGGTGGGCCCGGACGAGGGGGAGCCGGGCCCACCCGCCACGTGTGCTGGGATGAGCGGACAGCCGCCGACGGGGAGGGAAGGCATGTCCGTGGCACCGGCGAACCGGCGATACCGCGTCTGGTACCGGCCGATGACGGCGCGGAACCGGGAAGAGGAGCATCGCGCGGCCACCCCGCTGGAGTTGTTGTTCGACCTGTGTTTCGTCGTCGCGGTCGGGCAGGCCGCGTCCGAGCTGCACCACGCGCTGTCCGAGAGCCACGTCGGCCACGGGGTGCTGAGCTTCCTGCTCGTGTTCTTCGCGATCTGGTGGGGCTGGGTGAACTTCACCTGGTTCGCCTCCGCGTTCGACACAGACGACGGCCCGTACCGCCTGCTGACGCTGTTGCAGATCGGCGGAGCGCTCGTGGTCGCCGCGGGGGTCGGCAAGGCGTTCGGCGACGACTTCACGGTGATCGTGATCGGCTACGTGCTGATGCGGCTCGCGATGGTCGGCCAATGGCTGCGCGCGGCGGCGAGCGTGCCCGAACACCGGAACACCGCGCTGCGCTACGCGCTCGGAATCACGATCGTCCAGGTGGCGTGGATCGCGTGGCTCGCCCTGCCGGATTCGTGGTTCCTGCCCAGCTTCCTGGTGCTCGTCGTGGCCGAGCTGCTGGTCCCGGTCTGGGCCGAGCGGCGGATGGAGACGAACTGGCACCGGCACCACATCGCCGAGCGGTACGGCCTGTTCACGCTGATCGTGCTCGGCGAGACGATCTTCAGCGCCACCAACGCGGTCCGCGAGGCGATCGACACCGGCCACGACGTGCTGGGCCTCGTGTTCCTCGCGCTGGCCGGGCTCGTGCTCGTCTTCGCCATGTGGTGGCTGTACTTCGACCAGCCCGGCCACGAGCGGCTGGCCCAGTTCAGGTACGGCTACGCCTGGGGCTACGGCCACTACCTGATCTTCTCGTCGGCGGCCGCGGTCGGTGTCGGTATCGAGGTGGCGCTGGATCACCAGACCCACACCGGTCACGCCCCGGAACTGGTGGCCGCGTTCGCGACGACCCTGCCGGTGGCCGTGTTCCTGGTCAGCGTGTGGCTGCTGCACGTCGGCCCGCGCAACGAGTGCCGCCCGATCGCGATCGGTTTCCCGGCGGCCGCGGTGCTCGCGCTGGCGGCGTCGTTCACCCCGATGCCGGTCTACCTCACGGCCCTGATCACCGCGGTGCTGGTGGCCATCACCGTGATCGCCAGCCGCGGCGAACCGGTCAGCGCCTGACCAGTTTCGGCAGCACGTCGCCCAGTGGTTCGCGCAGCACCACCGTCGCCACGCCGTCGTAGGGCGTCTCGGACGCGTTCGCGATGATCACGGGCGCCCCGGCGCTCGCCGCGATGTCCACGAGCCCGGCGGCCGGGTGGACGGTGAGCGAAGTGCCCAGCGCGAGCATCAGGTCGCAGGTCATCGCGGCCGCCGTGGCGCGGTCCAGCACATCGGGGTCGAGCATCTGCCCGAAGGAAATGGTCGCGGACTTGAGGATGCCGCCGCAGATTCGGCATTCGGGATCGGACTCCCCGGCCCGGACCCGGCCCAGTGTTTCGCGCATGTCGCGGCGGTCGCCGCAGGACAGGCAGACCGAGTCGGTCATCGTGCCGTGCAACTCGACGACGCTCCGGCGCGTTCCCGGCCTTCTGGTGCAGCCCGTCGATGTTCTGCGTGAGGATCCCCGCGAGCCGGCCCTGTCGCTCCAGGTCGGCCAGGGCGAGGTGCGCGGCGTTCGGCCGGGCCGACCATCCGGGGTGGGCGAGCCGGGCCTGCCAGGACTGCTCGCGCACCGCACGGCCGGCCAGGTAGTCGTCGATGTGCGACAGCTTCTCCGCGGACGGGTCCTTGGTCCAGACCCCCGGCGGGCCCCGGAAGTCAGGGATGCCCGAGTCGGTGGAGACGCCGGTATCGGTGAGCGCGACGATCCGCGAAGCTCGCTCCACCAGGCGCAGGGCGTGATCGAGTTCCGGGGCGGTCATGGTGCCCATGGTGCCGCCCCGGAACCGCGATCACCGCCAGCTCACTTTAGTGCGCTGCCCTGCTGCCACTGGCTCCAGGACAGGGCCCAGTCGCCGTAGAGGTCCCACACCGGTAGCTGCTGCCCGCCCGAGTTGCTCACCTCGACGACGTCACCGAGGCTCAGGTTGTTGAAGAACCACTCGGCGTTGTCGGCGTTGAGGTTGATGCACCCGTGGGACACGTTCGAGTTGCCCTGCGCGCCCACGCTGTTCGGGTTCTCGTGCACGAACTCGCCGTCGTTGGAGATCCGTTCGCTCCACTTCTCGTCGGAGCGGTACCACTTCGGGTCGCCCTGGCAGACGCCGTAGGTGCAGGAGTCCATGGTGTAGCTCTGGGCCTTGAACGAGATGACGTGCGCACCGAGGTGGGTCGGGGTGGCGTCCTTGCCCATCGAGATCGGCATGCTCTTCACCATCTGCCCGTTGTGGAAGATCTGCATCTGCTCGGTGTTGCCGTCGGCCTTGGCGACCCAGGAATCGTGCACGTGGTAGGTCTCGGTGCGGTCCTCGGCGCCGTAGACGCCGTTGCCGAAATCGACGCCGTAGATCTTCGCCGAAACGGTCAGCGTGGTACCCGGCTGCCAGTAGTCCTTGGGCCGGTAATGCACGTTCTTGTCGTCGATCCAGTACCAGCTGCCGGTCTGCGGCGGATTCGACACCACCGACAGCCGTTTTTCCACGTCCGCCTTGTTCTTCACCGGATAGCTGAACTGGAAGACGACCGGCTGGCCGACGCCGACCCCGGTCTGGGCGACCGACGCGGGCGCGGGGATCAGGTTCGGGTTGGCCTGCTTCGACGGTGCGATGGTGGTGACCTGGCCCTGCTGCTCGACCGTCTTGCCACTGCTGTCCGCGCCGTGCGCGTCGATCCCGTAGGTACTGCCGTAGCCCAGCGGTTCCGACGAGGTCCAGGTGGTCTTGTCCGCCGAGAAGGCGCCCTTCACCGTGGTGTGCTTGGCGGTGTTCTGGACGGTCACGTCGGTGAGCGTCCCGTTCGTCGCCTTCACCACGATCGGCGTGGCCGGGCTGATGTTCTTGGCGTTCGCGGGTTCGATCGAAACGGCCACGGCGGCCGGGCGGTCCGAACTCGATGGCGCGGCCGTGCCACCATTGTTCGTATTGCCCGGATTGCCGGATGTGCAGGCCGGAATAAAGAGCGCCACGGCGAGCAGTCCGGCCGCGATCCGCGCCCTGCGGGTGAAAAGTAAAGTCTTCTTGACTGTCATGTGGTCTCTTTGCGGGAAATGGTGGGTGAGCAAGCAAAACTACCGTGCCCGGATAGACGCGGGGTAACCCGGTTTGGTGTACCGGAGTGGTCGGCGTCACCGCGGTTTTCCTGGTTTCACACGATCTTGACCCCGGGACCGCCGTAGAGGCCGGGCCCGTCGACCGTGAGATCACCGAGGTAGATCCGCGCCGCATCATAGGCGAGGTCGGTCAGCTCCTCGGTCCGGCTGAAGTCGAGCGGGCTCAGGCGAACCGGCCGCGGGCCGGGCAGGTACACGACCGGAACCTCCGCGGCCGCGGCCGGCGCCTCCAGCACGGCCTGGTTTCGCATGCTCACCATCGCCGTGTACATGAGCACCTCGGCGAACGTGTGCGGCGGCGACGGGACCTGGCCGGGAAAAGCGCAGTCGAGCACGACCAGCGACCGCGCGCCGAGCGCGAGTGCCTGGCGCATCGGGACGTTCGCGACGAGGCCGCCGTCGTAGAGGAGATGGCCGTCGTGCTCGACCGGCGGGTAGATGCCCGGGATCGCGGCGCTCGCCAGCAGTGGCGGCCGCAGCTCGCCGGAGGTGAACAGCCGGGCCTCCGCGGTGTCGACCTCGGTCGCGACCACGCCCAGCGGCAGCGCCAGATCCTCGAACGTGGCGCCCGGACCGAGATGGTCGTCGACGATCGCGGCGAGCCCGACATTGGGGAAGAGATGGGTCTTGCCGTGCCGCAGCGTGCGGACCTGGCTGAGCACGCCGCCCGGGAACGCCTCGTGCCGGGTCATGTGGGCCCACGTCTTGCGCAGCCGTTCCCCGGCGTCGTCCGGGTCCAACGCGAGGACCGCGCCGTTGAGCGATCCGACGGATGTGCCGACGACCAGGTCCGGCTTGATCCCGGCCTCGCTCAGGGCGCGCAGCATGCCGACCTGCATCGCGCCCAGGCTGCCGCCTCCGCCGAGTACGAACCCGATCGGCCGGGGAAGGTCCACCTCGGGCATCGGACCACCTCCACTCGCATGGTGCGCCGCGTTCCCGGGCGCCGCCATCGGAAAACAGGTGGCCTTCACCACCTGGGGCAAGGGGCTTCCCTTCGCGCTACCGGTGAGTAACACTGGTCACAAACTCTTGACGGCACACCGGGGAGGTGTTCGGTGGTTGATCAGCCGAAGGTGACGGAGAAGGAAGCTCGCGCGGTTGCCGAGGAGGCCCGGGAGAGTGGCTGGCGCAAGCCGTCGTTCGCCAAGGAGTTGTATCTCGGCCGCTTCGCACTCGACCTCGTCCACCCGCACCCGCGCGCCGAACCTGCCGCCGCGGCGAAGGCCGAGGCGTTCCTCAGCCGCCTGCGCGAGTACGCCGGGACACTCGACGGCGCGGTGATCGAACGGGAGTCGCGCATCCCCGACGAGTACGTCAAGGGCCTGGCCGAGCTGGGGTGCTTCGGGATCAAGATCCCGGAGGAGTACGGCGGGCTGGGGCTGTCGCAGGTCGCCTACAACCGCGCGCTCGCGCTGCTCGGCTCGGTACACCCGACCCTGGGTGTGCTCCTGTCGGCGCACCAGTCGATCGGCGTGCCGGAACCGCTCAAGCTGGCCGGCACGCCCGAGCAGAAGGCGAAGTTCCTGCCCCGGTGCGCGAAGGGGGCGGTCACCGCGTTCCTGCTCACCGAGCCCGACGTCGGGTCCGACCCGGCGCGCCTGGCGACCACGGCGACGCCGACCGCCGACGGCGACTACCTCCTCGACGGCGTCAAGTTGTGGACCACCAACGGTGTGGTGGCCGAACTGGTCGTCGTCATGGCCCGGGTGCCGCGCGGCGAAGGGCACCGCGGCGGGATCACCGCGTTCATCGTCGAGATGGACTCGCCGGGCATCACCGTCGAGCGGCGCAACGCGTTCATGGGACTGCGCGGCATCGAGAACGGTGTCACCCGTTTCCACCAGGTGCGGGTGCCCGGCGACGCGGTCGTCGGCGGCGAGGGCAGGGGCCTCAAGATCGCGCTGGCGACGCTGAACACCGGCCGCCTGTCGATCCCGTCGATGTGCGCGGGCGCGGGCAAATGGTGCCTGAAGATCGCCCGCGAGTGGTCCGCCGCGCGCGTGCAGTGGGGCAAGCCGATCGCCGAGCACGGCGCGGTGGCGAACAAGATCTCCTTCATCGCCGCGACGACGTACGCACTGGAAAGTGTGCAGGAACTGTCCGGCCACATGAGCGACGAGGGCCGCAACGACATCCGTATCGAGGCGGCCCTGGCCAAGCTGTACGCGAGCGAGATGTCGGTCAAGATCGCCGACGAGCTGATGCAGATCCGCGGCGGCCGCGGCTACGAGACCGCCCAGTCGCTCGCCGCGCGCGGGGAGCGGGCGGTCGGCGTCGAGCAACTGGTGCGCGACCTGCGGATCAACCGGATCTTCGAGGGGTCGACCGAGATCATGCACCTGCTGATCGCCCGCGAGGCGGTCGACGCGCACCTGGCGGCGGCCGGTGCGCTCGCGGACGCCGACGCCGACCTGTCCGCCAAAGCGAAGGCCGCGGCCAAGGCCAGCGGGTTCTATGCGAAGTGGCTGCCGCAGCTCGCCACCGGCCGCGGCCAGCTGCCCACGTCGTTCGCCGAGTTCGGACAGCTCGCGCCGCACCTGCGCTACATCGAGCGGACGGCCCGCAAGCTCGCGCGGTCGACGTTCTACGGGATGGCGCGGTGGCAGGCCGGACTCGAGAAGCGGCAGGGTTTCCTGGGCCGGATCGTCGACATCGGCGCCGAGCTGTTCGCCATGTCGGCGGCGTGCGTGCGTGCCGAGATGCAGCGCGAGGACGACGTGCGCGAGGGCGAGGTCGCCTACGAGCTCGCCGACGTGTTCTGCCGGCAGGCGCGGCTGCGGATCGAGACGCTGTTCGAGGGCCTGTGGCGCAACACCGACGACGCCGACCGCAGGCTGGCCGACCGGGTGCTGGACGGCGCCTGCACGTGGCTCGAACAGGGCATCCTCGACCCGAGCGAGGGGACCGGGCCGTGGATCGCCGACTGGCGCGTGGGAGCGTCCACGGAGGACAACGTCGCGCGGCGGTATGCGACGGGCTGAGATGTGGTAGTACCCGGCGGTGGCATTCGTCGAGCTCAGTACGGACACTGTGGACGGTGCGATCGCGGCGGACCGGCTCGGTGCTGACCGGGTCGAGCTGTGTGCGGCCGCGGGGTGACCTTCCACCGGGCGATCGACGTGTGCTCGGACCCGTTCGGGGTGCTGGAAGTGCTGGCAAAGCTGGGGTGGGGCGGGTGCTCAGCTCCGGCCGGGCCACGACCGTGCTGGACGGCGCGCCCGTGCTGGCGCGGATGCGCCCCGGCGCCCGGCCGGGCAGACCCCGTCGACCGCGGTGGCCTTCGGCGTCCACGCGACGCTCGACGTGGACGTGGCAACGGAGCTGATCGCCGCGGCCCGCTGAGCTAGTCGGAGCTGCCCGGCTCCGAGGAGGCCTTCGCCAGCTTGTCGGCGGCCTTCTTCTTTTTCCACCGCAGGAAGAAGAAGAGGCTTACCGCGACGAGCACGCCGAGCACGATCAGGCCGCTGGTGCTGAGGATGCCCTCGATGCGCTTGGCGGCCTCGCCGAGCGCCGCGCCCAGGCTGATGTGCAGCAGCGACCAGCTGGTCGCCCCCGCGGCGGCGGCCGGCAGGAACTTCCGGAACTCCAGGCCGGACGTGCCGGCCGCGGCGGGGGTCAGCGTGCGGATCACCGGCAGGAACCGCGCGAACAACACCGCCCACGCTCCGCGCCGGTGCAGTACGTCCGTCGCCTTGTCCCATGCGTCCGTGCCGTACTTCCGGATCAGCCTGGTTTCGCGCAGCCGGGGCCCGAAACGTCTGCCGATCGCGTACCCGAGCGAATCACCGGCCGTGGCGCACACCGCCACCACCGCCCACAGCAGCAGGAACCGCGGCGCGGTGTCGGCGGTGGTCGCGGCGATGAGGAGTCCCGACTCGCCCGGGGCGATGAAACCCAGCCCGATCGTGCACTCGGCGAACACGAGCCCGCCCGTGGCCCCGACCAGAGCCGGCTGCGGCAGCGCCTGCAGCCATTCCAGGATATGGGTGACCAGCGCCACGTGCGATTCCCCTGTCCGTTTTGCCCCTGCTGACCCCTTAAGCTACCGCGACGGTATCGGGCCCGTGGCGCACTTTCGTCAGGGAATTCCCCGGACTTTCAGCGCGTCAGCAGGCTGCTGGCCTCCTGCGCGGCCGGTCCGGCCTCGGCCAGGTGCGCCAGGTTCCGCGGCAGCTCCTCGCCGCGGTGGCGCTTGGTCTGCGCGTAGAGCCGCCCGGCCCGGTAGGACGAGCGGACCAGCGGCCCGGCCATCACCCCGGCGAACCCGAGGCCCTCGGCGACCTTGGCGTGGTCGACGAACTCCTCCGGCTTGACCCACCGGTCGACCGGGTGGTGCCGCAGGGACGGGCGCAGATACTGGGTGATCGTGAGGATCTCGCAGCCCGCGTCGACCAGGTCGCGCATCGCGGGCTCGACCTCCTCGGGGGTCTCACCCATGCCGAGGATCAGGTTCGACTTGGTGACCAGCCCGGCCTCCCTGGCGCGGGTGAGGACCTCGAGCGACCGGGCGTACCGGAAGCCGGGGCGGATGCGCTTGAAGATGCGCGGCACGGTCTCCACGTTGTGCGCGAGCACCTCCGGCGCGGAGCCGAACACCTCGGCCAGCTGCTCGGGGTCGGCGTTGAAGTCCGGGATCAAGAGCTCAACGCCGGTGCCGGGGTTGAGAGCGTGGATCTGGCGGACGGTCTCGGCGTAGAGCCACGCGCCGCCGTCGGGCAGGTCGTCACGGGCCACGCCGGTGACGGTCGAGTAGCGCAGGCCCATCGCCTGGACGCTCTCGGCGACCCGGCGCGGCTCCTCGCGATCCAGCTCGGCCGGCTTGCCGGTGTCGATCTGGCAGAAGTCGCAGCGGCGGGTGCACTGGTCACCGCCGATGAGGAACGTCGCCTCGCGGTCCTCCCAGCATTCGTAGATGTTGGGACAGCCCGCCTCCTCGCAGACCGTGTGCAGGCCCTCCCGGCGGACCAGGCCTTTGAGCTCGGTGAACTCCGGCCCCATCTTCGCGCGGGTCTTGATCCAGGACGGCTTCTTCTCGATCGGCGTTTCACTGTTGCGGACCTCGAGCCGCAGCAGTTTCCGACCTTCAGGCACAACAGTCACGCGGCCCAGCCTACGCCCCCGATCCGGGCAAACGACCTACGCCGGGTCAGGGATCACGCTGGTCAACTTGGCCGTCAGCGACCACAGCCGCGAGCCGTTTTCGCGGTCGAGTGCCGCCCGCAGCGGCGGCACCACCGCCGGGTTGCCGCGCATTCCGCGGAACTGCCGTGGGGCGATGTAGTCGCCGCCGTTGACGTCGGGGGCGGTGGCGGCGATCAGCGACGGCAACGCTCCGGTGCGGACGCTCTGGGCGATGAGCAGGTCGCCGAGGGCGGTGACGCGATCCATGACCGCGCGGACCACCACGTTGCCCTGGGCCTTCGACATGTTCGCGGTCAGGTTGGTGGCCGTATAGCCGGGGTGGGCGGCCACGCTGATCACGTCCTCACCGGCCGCGCGCAGGCGGCGGTCCAGTTCGAGCGCGAAGATCTGGTTGGCGATCTTCGACTGGGCGTACGCGGTGGCCGGGTTGTAGCGGCGATGGTCGAAGTTGGGGTCGTCGAAGTCGACGCGTCCACCGCTCGCGGCGAGGCTGGACAGCGTCACCACGCGCGCGTCCGTGCCGCGCCGCAGCGCAGGCATGAGCAGCCAGGTCAGCGCCGCGTGCCCGAGGTGGTTGGTGCCGAACTGGAGCTCGAACCCGTCCCGCGTGTGGGCTTTCGGGACGGCCATCACACCGGCGTTGTTGATCAGGATGTGCAGCGCGCCCCCGGTGAGTTCCCCGACCCGGGCCACGGCGGCGTGGACGGACGCCAGGTCTGCCAGGTCGAGCGGGACCAGTTCGGGTGGGGTGGACGCCGCCGCGGCGACGGTGCTCAGTGCCTGCTGACCCCGCTCCGGGTTGCGGCAGGCGATCAGCACACGCGCGCCCTTGGCGGCGAGCGCGACCGAGGTTTGCAGACCGAGACCCGAGTTCGCCCCGGTGACGAGCGCCGTGCGGCCCGACTGGTCGGGGATGTCGGCCTCGGTCCAGGTTTTCATGCCCGCGATCCTAGGCAAGATCACGCACTCGGGGCCAGCATTCGCAGCAGGCGGTCGAACGGGCGGGCGGGGCGCAGGCCGGGGCCGTCGCTCAGCAGAGCCTCGAACGCGGCGCCGACCTTGGCGACCTCGTCCACCGGCTCGTCCGGCTCGGCCAGCCTGGCCGCGACGGCGAGCATCGCCTGCTCGGCGCGGTGCGCGGCCCGCAGCGCCGGGTATTCGTCCCGATGGGCGGCGACGACCTGGTAGAGCGTGCGGTCGCGGCGCACCGCCGAGGTCCAGGCGCGCTTGACCGCGTCCACGTGGTCGTCTTCGCTCCCGGCCTCGGCACGCAGGTGCCCGCTGAGCAGCTGGGTCCACCGGTAGTGCAGCGCGAGCACGACGTCCTCCCGGGTGCCGAAGGTGTCCGCGACGCCGGGGATCTCGTCGAAGGGCAGCGGGCCACGCGGATCGCGGGCCGCGGCGGTGAGGACGGCGTCCAGGATGTCCCGCCGTCGGTAGAAGTCGTTCCAGCTCATGGGTCCTCCATGAGGGCCTACTGAGAGTTTGAAGCATACCGTCGGTATGAACATACCACGAGTATGGAAATGGGACACCCGCGTAAGCTTGTGAGCGTGGTGACAATGCGGTCCAGGCGTCTGGAGTATTCGGAGTCCACGCGATCGGCACTGGTGAACAGCGCGGTCGAGCTGTTCACGAAGCGGGGCTACGCGAACACTTCGCTCGACGAGGTCGCCAAGCGCGCGCGGGTCACCAAGGGCGCTCTGTATCACCATTTCAGTGGGAAACAGGCGCTCTTCGAAGCGGCGTTCGCGAAGGTCGAGAGCCAGGTCTTCGGGCGCCTGGAAGGGATCATGGGCGGCAGCGGCACGCCGTGGGAGCGCGCGCTGGCCGGGCTCCGCGAGTTCATCTCCAGCTGCCTCGATCCGGCCTACCAGCGCATCGCGATCCACGAGGCGCCGGTGGTGATGGGCTGGGAACGCTGGCGGGAGGCTGAGGACAGGGCGAGCTTCGGGCTGGTCCGCTCCGGCCTGGAAGACCTGATCGAGGCGGGCGAGGTCGACGACGTGCCGGTGGAGATCACCGCGCGGCTGCTGTTCGGCGCTCTGCACAGCGCGGCGACCGAGATCGCGAGCTCACCAGACCCGAAGAAGGTCGGCGCCCAGGTCGAGGCCGTGATCGTCCAGCTGCTGCACCGCCTTCGCCGTACCCCCTGACCTGGTCGATTCCCATCGAGTGGCGGGAGGACCCCGTCGCCTACGCGTTCGGGTCAGGCACAAATACCCCGCCCAACATCGTGGCGCGCACCCGCCCCGAGGTCGCCGCCGTACACGCGGTGCTGGCGAGTGGCCGCGAGGTCGCCTGGCGGATGTCTCCCCCCATCGCAGTGTTCGGGCTGCCTTTCGCTGCGGCGATCCTGCCCGAGGATGATTCGTTGACGGGCGTCCGTGCGGTCTTTGCGGACGGAAGGGAATGGTCCGCGGAGAACCGGATATCGCATCCAGAACCGATCACCAGCTCTGACCACGGGTGGCGGCCGGGAAGTGCCGCGGATTCCTGAGGTTCGCCCGCCGCGCGGCCGGCTCTCCCGACCTTCAGGGCCGGAGAGCGAAGGTGACGCCGGGCGCCGAGGGGGCCGTGTCCTCACGGCGCAACCAGCGGCTGTCCGACACCGGCAGCTCCCCGTCGAGCGCGGCCAGCACCGCGTCCCGGGCCGGCGGGAGCACCTCGCCGACTGTGACGTCCCGCTCCAGCTCGACCGACAGCGAGGTCACCCCGGCGTCGCGGATCCCGCACGGCACGATCTTGTCGAACGCGGTCAGGTCGGCATTGCAGTTCAGCTCGAACCCGTGCATCGTCACGCCGCGTTGCACCCGGATGCCGATCGCGGCGATCTTGCGCTCCGGTCCGCGATCGTCGGCGGGCACCCACACGCCGCTACGGCCCTCGACGCGTCCGGTGTAGACACCGAACTGGTCACAGACCTTGATCAGCGCCTCCTCCAGCCGGCGCACGTAGTGCACGACATCGATCGGGTCGCCCAGCTTCACGATCGGATAGCCGACCAGTTGCCCCGGCCCGTGCCAGGTGATCTTTCCGCCGCGGTCGACGTCGATCACCGGCGTGCCGTCGGTGGGCCGGTCGGACTCCTCGGTGCGCTTGCCCGCGGTGTAGACCGATGGGTGCTCGAGCAGGAGGAGGGTGTCCGCTGCCTCCGCACAGTCCGCCCGCGCGTTCACCAACTCCCGCTGCAGCTCCCACGCTTGCAGGTAGTCGATGGTGCCGACGTTCTTGACGCTGACGGGGGTGCTGGTGGCGCGGCAGGACTGAGGGCTCACGTCTGGCAGATTACGCCGACGGCGTCGCGGACGGCACGCGCTGTGGCGGTAGCAACCGCACCGCCCACCCCGTGAGAAAACCCACCCCCAGCACGCCCAGGACCGCGCCGACGGTGTCGCTGACCCAGTGCGCGCCGAGCACCACCCGACTGGCCGCGCACAGCACTGTCGCCGCCGAGAAGAACGTCACAACCCACTTCGTCAGCTTCGGCGCCAGCCACAGGCACAGCAGCGTCGCCGCGAGTCCGGTGCCGGAGATCGACACCACGTGCCCGCTCGGGTAGCTGAACTCCGGGAACACACGCGGCCGGGCTCGCACGAACACAGGCTTGAACACCACGCTCACCAGCCGGGTCGCGGCGAGCACGGCCAGCACCCGCAGCACCACACCCGTCTCGTACCGCATGCCGCGCCGCCAGCACACCAGGAGCCCGACCACCAGCCCGATCGCGAACATCGAGGGCACGACCGGCCCGAAGGCGTCGCTGACGATCTGTGCCACGCGTCCCGGGGTCGCCTGCCACCAGCCCTGCACCAGGCCGGCCACAGCGAGGTCGACAGCGTCCGGTGGCCCGGCGACGGCCAGGCCCAGTCCGAGGAACAGGACGAAGAACACGCCGCCGAGCGGGGGCCATCTGGTCAACGGGCGACCGCCAATGCGCCTTCGAGGTCGGTGTGCACGAAGGTGAAGCCGGCCTTCTCCAGCACCGAAGGCACCGCGCGCTGCGAGATCAGCGCCATCTCGTCGGCGACCTCACCGAGCGCGGCGCGCAGCGCGAAGCCGGGTACCCACCACGGCGCCGGCCGCCGCAGCACGTGGGCGAGCGCGCGGGTGAACTCGGCGTTCGTCGCGGGTTCCGGCGCGCACAGGTTCACCGGACCGGACAGCGTTTCGTGCTCGATGAGGAACCGGACCGCGGACAGATGGTCGCGCAGGCTGATCCACGGCATGTACTGCCTGCCGTCGCCCAGGCGCCCGCCCAGTCCGAGCCAGAACAGGGGGTTCAGCGTCCCTAGCAGACCGCCCTTGGCGAGCACCAGGCCGGTGCGCAGGTTCACCACGCGGGAACCGGCGTCGGCCGCCGCGGCCGTCGCGTCCTCCCACGCCTCGCACAGCTCGGCCAGGAAACCTTCGCCGCGCGGCCCGGTCTCGGTGGTCACGGTGTCGCCGGTGTCGCCGTAGTAGCCGACGCCGGAGGCGCTGACCAGCGTCGGGATCCGGTACTCGGCCACCGCCTCGGCCAGGACCTCGGTCGGCTCGATGCGGCTGTCCCGGATCATCTGCTTGCGGGCGGCGCTCCACCGCAGGCCCATCGGCGAGCCGCACAGGTTGACCACCGTGTTGACGGCCTCGAAGGCGCGGTCGTCGATCTGGCCGGCCGGCGGATCCCACGAGTGTTCGTCCGCGGCCCGGGCTTCGCGGCGCACGAGCCGGCGCACGTCGTGACCCGAGTCGCGCAGCGTGGCGACGAGCGCCGAGCCGAGGAGCCCGCTGGAACCGGCGATCAGTACTCGCATACCCCGATCGTTGCTCACGCCGCCGGTTCGCGCACCTCCCCCCTCCGCAGCAGGAAAAGACAAACCCCGCCGTCACCTCCGGAATTCCGGGAGGCGGCGGCGGGGGTCCGGAGTCAACCGTCCTACAGGCCCAGCTCGTCGTCGAAGTGGCCCTCTTCGAGGCGGTTCTTGATGGTCGTGAGGAACCGGCCGGCGTCGGCCCCGTCAACGAGTCGGTGGTCGTAGGTCAGCGCCAGGTAGGCCATCGACCGGATGGCGATGGTGTCCAGCCCGTCGGCGTCGGTGATCACGACCGGCCGCTTCACCACCGCGCCGACGCCCAGGATCCCGGACTGCGGCTGGTTGATGATCGGCGTGTCGAACAGGGCTCCGTTGCTGCCCAGGTTCGTGATCGTGAAGGTGCCACCCGACAGCTCGTCCGGCTTGACCTTGTTCGCTCGCGTGCGGGCCGCCAGGTCGGCGATGCCCCGGGCCAGTCCGGCCAGGTTCAGCTCGCCCGCCTTGTGGATGACCGGGGAGATCAGGCCCTTGTCGGTGTCCACCGCGACGGCGAGGTGCTCCTCGCCGAAGTAGGTGATCTCCTTGGTCTCCTCGTTGAGGTAGGCGTTGATGTTCGGGTGCTGCTTGAGCGCCTCGACCGTCGCCTTGGCGAAGAACGGCAGGAACGTGAGCTTCACGCCCTCGCGCTCGGCGAAGGAGGCCTTCGCCTGCTGCCGGAGCCGGGCGATCCGGGTGACGTCCACCTCGAACACCTGGGTGAGCTGCGCCGAGGTCTGGAGCGACTCGCGGGTGCGCTGCGCGATGACCTGACGGATCCGGCTCGCCTTCTGCACCGTGCCGCGCAGCGCGGCCAGCTCCGGCGAAACCGGGGCGGGCGCCTTGGCGGCGGGAGCACTCGGCGCGGCGGCCGGCGCCTGCGCGACCGGGGCCGGGCTCTGCTCCTGCTGCGCCTCGGCCGCCGCCAGCACGTCCTGCTTGCGGATGCGGCCGCCGACGCCGCTGCCGGACACCGTCGCGAGGTCGATGCCGTGTTCGGTGGCCAGCTTGCGCACCAGCGGGGTGACGTACGGGCCGCTGCCGTTGCCGTCGCTCGCGGCCGGGGCGGCCTGCTGCTGCGGAGCAGGCGCCTGCTGCGGAGCCGGGGCCTGCGCGGCCGGGGCCGGCGTGGGCTCGGGCTTCGGTTCCGGCTTCGGCTCGGGCTTGGGTTCCGGCGCCTTCTGCTGCTCCGGCTGCGGGGCCGGCTGCTGCGGAGCGGGAGCAGGCGCGGCGCTCGCGTCGCCGATGACGGCGAGCGTGCCGCCGACCTCGACGGTCTCGTCCTCACCCACACTGATCTCCAGCAGGGTGCCGGCGATCGGCGAGGGAACCTCGGTGTCGACCTTGTCGGTGGAGATCTCCAGCAGCGGCTCGTCCACCTCGACCTTGTCACCGACCGCCTTGAGCCAGCGCGTGACGGTGCCCTCGGTGACGCTCTCGCCCAGCTCCGGCAGGGTCACCGGGGTGCCCTGAGCGGACCCGCTCGGCGCGGGCTGCGCCGGCGGCGCGGCCTGCTGCTGCGGTGCCGGCTCCGGCTCCGGCTGGGCCTGCGGTGCGGGCTGCTGCGCCTGGGCGGGGGCTGCGCCACCGCCGGAACCGTCGTCGATCACGGCGAGTTCGCCGCCCACCTCGACGGTCTCGTCCTCCTGGGCGACGATCTTCTGCAGCGTGCCGGCGACCGGCGACGGGACCTCGGTGTCGACCTTGTCGGTGGAGATCTCCAGCAGCGGCTCGTCGACCGCGACCGTGTCACCCTCCTGCTTCAGCCAGCGGGTGACGGTGCCCTCGGTAACGCTCTCCCCGAGCTCCGGCAGTGTGACGGAGAAGGCCATCGTGAATTGACTCCCTTGAATCTTGTCGGCTGCGGTCCGGCTCAGCTGTGCACGTGCAGTGGCTTGCCGGCCAGGGCAAGGTGTGCTTCGCCGAGGGCCTCGGTCTGGGTCGGGTGGGCGTGGATCAGCGGAGCGACGTCCTCCGGGAAGGCCTCCCAGTTGTAGATCAGCTGGGCTTCACCGATCAGTTCGCCGACCCGGTCCCCGACCAGGTGCAGGCCGACGACCGGCCCGTCCGGCGCCTTGATCACCTTGATCGCGCCGGAAGTCTTGAGGATCTGGCTCTTGCCGTTGCCCGCGAGGTCGTAGGTGAACGTCGTCACGTCGGAGCCGTAGCGCTCCTTGGCGGCCGCCTCGCTGAGGCCGACGGAGGCGACCTCGGGGTGGCTGTAGGTGACGCGCGGGATGCCGGCTTCGTCGATCGCGCGCGGCTGCAGGCCGGCGATCTCCTCGGCCACGAAGATGCCCTGGGCGAAGCCGCGGTGCGCGAGCTGCAGGCCGGGCACGATGTCGCCGACGGCGTAGACGTTCGGCAGGTTGGTGCGCAGGCGCTCGTCGGTGATGACGAACCCGCGATCCATCGTGACGCCGGCCTCCTCGTAGCCGTGGCCCGCGGTGTTGGGACCGCGGCCGACGGCGACCAGCAGCAGGTCGGCCTCCAGGGTCTCCCCGGACTCCAGCGACACGGTCACGCCGTTGTCGTCCTGCTTGGCGCCGGTGAACTTCACCCCGGTCCGGAAGTTGATCTTGCGGCGGCGGAAGGCCCGCTCCAGCTGCTTGCTGGCGAACTCGTCCTCGGCCGGGACCAGCCTCGGCAGTGCCTCGACGATGGTCACGTCGACGCCGAAGGAGGCCCACACGCTGGCGAACTCGACACCGATGACGCCGCCGCCGAGCACGACGACCTTCTCCGGGATCCAGTCCAGGGTCAGTGCCTCGTCGCTGGCGATGATCCGCCCGCCCAGCTCGAGGCCCGGCAGGGTCTTCGAGTACGAGCCGGTGGCCAGTACGACGTTCTTGCCGGTGTACCGGGTGCCGTCCACCTCGACCGTGGTGCCGCCGGCGAACGTGCCGGTGCCCTCGACGACTGTGACCTGGTGGGCCTTGGCCAGACCCTGCAGCCCCTTGTACAGGCGGCTGATGACGCCGTCCTTGTACTTGTGGACGCCGGCGATGTCGACGCCTTCCAGGGTTGTCTTCACGCCGAACTGCTCGCCGTCACGAGCGGTGTCGGCGACCTCGGCGGCATGGAGCAGGGCCTTGGTCGGGATACAGCCGCGATGCAGGCACGTCCCGCCCAGTTTGTCCTTCTCGATCAGGATGACGGACTGGCCCAGCTCAGCGGCGCGGAAGGCCGCGGCGTAGCCGCCGGATCCGCCACCGAGGATCACCAGGTCGGCGCCAGCGTCGCTCACGTCATTTACTCCTCGTTTTACGTCCAAACCCTCATCATCTTGTCACTACGGAGTCAGGGCCTGCGAGGTAGCCGGGTGTGTTAATCGGCGCACTTCTGATCGCCGGGATAATGGCGGGGGAGGGCAGGCGGAGATTGAGGTGGTCGAGGTGGGTCTGTTCGACGGGCTGAAGCGCAGGCGCGGCGCCGGGAAGCCGGGAACCCTGCGCCGCGCCAGTGATGCCGACCTGCGGCATCTGGAGAGCTGGGCGGCCGTGCGCCGGGGCGTCGAGGCGTTCGTGGAGCCGCGCACGACGGTCACGGAGACCACCGTCGTCCTGATCGCGCACGACGGCGAATGGACGCGCCGGCGGATCGGGAGCCTGGACGCCGCGCAGCACTTCGGGCGCAAGCATTCGATCCCGGTCTACGAAGTCGCCAAAGTCGGTTACCCCCGGCGCATGCGCGAATACACGGAGCGTCAGAAGCGCGCTCAGCCCTGACCGCGGGCGGTCGCACATTTTCGACAATGTGCGACCCGGCGGCCGGTCTCAGCCCTGGTCGGCGATGTCGGCGAGGACGGCGGCGATGGTCCGGACCGGGACGCCGGTGCCGCCCTTGCCGGTGTAGCCCCAGGGCCCACCGGTGTTGAAGGACGGGCCGGCGATGTCGATGTGCGCCCAGGGCAGGCCCTCGGCGACGAACTCGCGCAGGAAGATGCCCGCGGCGAGCATGCCGCCCCAGCGGTGCCCGGTCACGTTGGCCAGGTCGGCCAGCCGCGAGTCGAGGTCGCCGCGCAGTTCGTCGGGCAGCGGCATCGGCCAGCCGCCCTCACCGGTCGCCTGCGCGATCGCGGCCACCCGGTCCCGGAACTCGTCCGAGCCCATGATCCCGGCCGTCCGGTTGCCCAGCGCGACCACCTGCGCGCCGGTCAGCGTCGAGGTCTCGATCAGGTAGTCGGGGTCGTCCTCGGCCGCGCGGACGATCGCGTCGGCCAGCACCAGGCGGCCCTCGGCGTCGGTGTTGAGGACCTCGACCGTCTTGCCGCCGTACATGCGCAGCACGTCACCGGGGCGGTAGGAGGTGCCCGACGGGAGGTTCTCCGCGAGCGGGATATTGGCGGTGACCTCGAGCGGGTACTTGAGCTTGGCCGCGAGCACGACCGAGGCGAGCACCGCGGCCGCGCCGGACATGTCCGAGGTCATGTGGTCCATGTTCGCGGCGGGCTTGATCGAGATGCCGCCGGAGTCGAACGTGATGCCCTTGCCCACCAGCGCGACCTTCTTGGCCGCCTTCGGGCCACGGTAGGAGACGCGCACCAGGCGCGGTGGCCGCGCGGAACCGCCGCCGACGCCGAGGATGCCGCCGAAGCCCTTGCGCTTGAGCTGCTTGTCGTCCAGCACCTCGAAGTCGAGGTCGTTCGCCTCGGCGAGCTTGCGGGCGCGCTCGGCGAACGAAGCCGGGAACAGGTCGTTCGGCGGGGTGTTGATCAGGTCGCGGGCGGTGATCACGGCCTCGGCGATCGCGGTCGCGGCTTTCAGCGTCGCGGTGTGCGCCCGCTTGGCGCCGTCGGCCGGTGCGGTGAAGTCGGCCGCGGCCAGCGGGCCGTCACCCGGCTCGGACTTGTACTCGGTGAACCGGTACGCACCCAGCGCGGTGCCCTCCACCGCGGCCTGCAGGTCCACAGCGGACAGCGTGACCACCGCCCGCGCGGTCCCCGCCAGCGCGCGCCCGGCGGCGCCCGCGGCCCGCCGGACCTGCTCGGCCGTCACGGTGCCGTCCTCGGCGGCCCGGCCCAGGCCGACGGCCAGCACGACCCCCGCGGGTAGCTTGCCCAGCGTGGGAACCTTCACGACCTCTTCGGCCTTGCCGCCGGCGCCCACCGTGGCCAGCACCTCCGCCAGGGTCCCGTCGAAGGCCTCGTCGACGGCCTCCGCACCCGGCGCCAGGGTCACGGCCTTGTCGCCCTGGAGCGTCCCGACCACGACGACCTCCGCGCGGCTCTTGGCGAGCGCGGCGCCGGTGTTCTCGATCAGGGCAAGCTTCGGCACGGTCACTTGTGGCTCCTCGCGCATCTGTCGACGGTCGTGCCGGGTCGCGTACCCGGCCGGGTAGTGAGCCATGCTAATGAGGACGGAGCCCGGCAGGAGAGGCAGGTGGTGGGCGTGCGTCTGGCGGCGGGGCTGCTGATCGCGCTGGCCGTGGGTGCGCAGGCGGGTGGCTGGTGGCTCCTCGGCGGCGCGGTGGTCGCGGCGCTGCTGGCGTTCTGCGTGCCGGAGACGCCCGCCCTCGAACCGAATCCGGCCCGGCTGCTGGCGGCGGCGCGGCTGGTCTCGCGCGTGGCGCTCGTTCCGCTGTTCGCCGCGGTGTTCGTCGCCTACCTGTGCCCGAGGCAGCCGTGGGCCGGCGCGGTCGTCGCCGTGGTGGTCACCGCCGCCGACGCCGCCGGGTTCCGGCTGGCGCGGTACGCGCGGGCATGGCTGCTGGGCATCCTGCTGGTGGCGGGCGCCGGGTTCGTGGCGCTGTGCTTCGCGATCGAGCCCGCGCAACGCGTGACCGCGCCGCATTTCACGATCGGCGGGCTGTTCGCCGCGGGCGCGGTGCTGTTCCCGTTGCTCCCCAGGCAGAATCCGTCGTGGCTGGCCGGTTCGGTGATGGCGGTGCTCGCGATGGGCGCGGGGGCGCTGTACCAGCTCGGCCCGGTGCGGCTGGCGCTGTCCGGCGTGCCCGTCCGGGACGCGCTCGCCGCGCTGGACGGGCAGGTGCTCGATCCGTTGCTGGGCGGCGTGGTCGTTCTGTCCACTGTGCCTGCCGCGCTGCTCGCGATGCGCGAGGCGCGGCAGGAGCTGGCGCGGCCCCGTATGTCCGTCGCTTGTGGACTGATCGCGGCCGTGGCCGCGGTGTCGCTCTACCCGGACCAGGCGCTGCTGCTGGCCGCGGCGGCCGCTCTCGCCGAGGTGCTGGTGACCGCGGTGCTCTCGATGGTCACCGGTCTCACGGTGCGGGCGGTGACTGTCGCGGTACTGGCGGTGACGTTGCTGGCCTGGCTGCCGCCGGTCTATCTACTGGGGACGGTCGCGGCCGTCGCGGCCGGTGCCCTCGTCACGCGACGATCAGGAACGCCAGCACCGTGATGAGAGCGGTCGCGACCGCGAGAACGATCACCGACTTGACCGGCAGGTCGCGCGGGAACACGCGCTTGTCGTGGATGGTGCGCCACCACACCACGCCGAGGATCGCGCCGACCAGGCCGATGATCCCGCCGAACGTGCCGAGCAGGGCGTAGCCGAGGAGCACGAGTTCGCCACCGGCGAAGGTGAGCAGGACGGCCGCCACGAACGTGCGGATGTCGGAGGCGGCCCCGGCGGACACCGAGTTCTCGGTCGCGGGTTGCGGCATGTTGGCGGTCACGCCGCCATGGTAGGGGAGTCGGCGATTCTCGGAAGTCCAACTAACGGTTATTCTGTGGCAATGACGACCACGTTGCCCTTCACCCGTACCCCGCACCCGTCTCCCGCTTCGGCGGAGCGTGTAGCCGAGGTACTGGCGAAGCCGGGCTTCGGGACGTTCTTCACCGACCACATGGTGACGATCAGGTACCGCAAGGACCGCGGCTGGTACGACGCGAACGTCGGCCCCTACGAGCCGATCACGCTCGACCCCGCCACCTCGGTGCTGCACTACGCGCAGGCGATTTTCGAGGGCCTGAAGGCCTACCGGCAGCCGGACGGATCCGTCGCGGCCTTCCGGCCCGACGCCAACGCGGCCCGCTTCCGCCGGTCGGCGGCCCGGATCGCGATGCCGGAACTGCCCGACGAGCTGTTCCTCGGATCGCTCCAGGAGCTGATCGCGGTCGACGAGCGCTGGGTGCCCAGCAAGGCGGGCGACACGCTGTACCTGCGCCCGTACATGATCTCCACCTCGGTGGGGCTCGGCGTGAACGCGCCGGCCAGCGAGTACCTGTACCTGGTCATCGCCTCGCCGGCGGGGTCGTACTTCACCGGCGGCATCAAGCCGGTGAGCGTGTGGCTGTCGACCGAGTACGTGCGGGCCGCGCCGGGCGGCACCGGCGCGGCGAAGTTCGCCGGCAACTACGCGGCGTCCTTCGTGGCCCAGTCCCAGGCAGTCGAGCAGGGCTGCGACCAGGTGGTGTGGCTCGACGCGGTGGAGCGCCGCTACGTCGAGGAGATGGGCGGCATGAACCTGTTCTTCGTGTTCGGGTCGGGCTCCGACGCCCGGATCGTCACGCCGGAGCTGTCCGGTTCGCTGCTGCCCGGTGTCACGCGCGACTCGCTGCTCAAGCTGGCCGCAGACCACGGCCTGACCATCGAACAGCGCCGCATCTCGACGGACGAGTGGGAGAAGGCGGCCGCCTCCGGTGAGCTGACCGAGGTGTTCGCGTGCGGCACCGCGGCGGTCATCACGCCGGTCGGCCGGGTCAAGCATGCCGGCGGCGAGTTCACCATCGCGGGCGGCCAGCCCGGCGAGCTGACCATGAAGCTGCGCGCCGAGCTGACCGGGATCCAGGAGGGCACCCGCCCCGACCCGCACGGCTGGATGCACAAACTGTCCTGATTCGTTGTCCGACGGAGCCCCGCGCCAGTTCCCCGGCGCGGGGCTCCGTCGTCCGGATCACGCGTTCGGCGGCGTGACCCCGGCCTCCGCATGCGTGGGCAGATCGGTGAGCAGCCGGGCGGCCGTGATGAGCAGCGGGAGTGCCGCCGCGGCACCCGTGCCGTCGCCGAGCCGGATGCCCAGGTCCACGATCGGCCGCAGGTCGAGGTGCTCCAGCACCATGCGGTGCGCCGGCTCGGCGTCGGCGTGCGCGGCCTGCCACCACGAGCGCGCTCCCGGCGCCAGTTCCTCGGCCACCATTGCGGCCGCCCCCACGGCCAGCCCGTCCAGCAACACCGGCGTCCGGCGCACCGCGGCCTGGGCGAGGAAACCGGTGAGCGCGGCCAGATCCGCCCCACCCGCCGTGCGGAGCAGGGCGACCGGATCGGGCAGCACCGCGCGGGCCCGGCGCAGCGCGTCCCGGATCGCGACGGTCTTGCGCATCCAGCCGTTGTCGTCGACGCCCGATCCGCGGCCCACCACGGCCACCGGTTCCGCCCCGGTCAGCGCGGCGACCAGCACCGCGGCCGGCGTGCTCACCCCGATTCCGACGCTTCCCGCGACGAGCAGGTCCGTGCCCTCGTCCACCTCGGCGTCCGCGATGGCCGCCCCGGCGCGCAGGGCGGCCCGCACCTCGTCGTCGGTGAGGGCGTCCTCGACGTCGATCGAGCCGGATCCGGCCCGGACCTTGAACTCCGCGACCGGGGTGTCTCCGTCGACCGACATGTCGACCACGCGCAGCCCGGCGTCGGCCACCGCGGCCGCCACCGCGACCGGACCGGAGCCCTTGAGCAGGTTGCTCACCAACTGCCCGGTGGCCTCCGGCCGGTACGCGGAGACGCCCTTCGCGGCGATCCCGTGGTCCCCGGCGAACACCACGATCCGCGGCCGCTGGAACCGGCGCGGCGGCACCTCGCCCTGGCAGGCCGCGACCCACGCGCCCAGCGTCTCCAGCACACCCAGCGACGCGACCGGCTTCAGCAGCTCGGCGTGCCGCCGCAACGCCTCGGCGCGGGCCGGCTCGTCGGGAAGCGGAACATCGGCGAACGACACGTCAGTCACCGCGCCAACTTATCGCGGATTCGGGGCCGCCCTGATCGACGGCCGGTTACCCGGCCCGGGCGGTCAGCCGCGGATCACGCTCGACGACGTCCGCCAGGACGGCGTCGATCTCGGCCAGCAGGTCGGCCTCCAGCTTCACCCCGGCCGCCTTGACGTTCTCGTGCACCTGTTCCGGGCGGGAGGCGCCGATGATCGCCGCCGAGACGTTCGGGTTCTGCAGCACCCACGCCACGGCCAGCTGGGCCTGCGTCAGCCCGGCCTGGGCGGCCAGCGGCTCCAGCCGCGTGACGGGTTCGAGCACGTCGTCACGCAGGAACCGCTGAACCCACTGCGAGCCGGTCTCGTCGGTCGCCCGCGAACCGGCGGGCGGCGGCTGGCCCGGCTTGTACTTGCCGGTCAGCACGCCCTGCGCGATCGGCGACCACACGATCTGGCTGAGGCCCTCGCGCTCGCTCGCGGGCACGATCTGCGGCTCGATGACGCGCCACAGCATGTTGTACTGCGGCTGGTTCGACACGAACGGGATCCGCAGCTCACGGGCGAGCGCGGCACCGCGGGTGATCTCCTCGGCGGTCCACTCGGACACCCCGATGTAGAGCACCTTGCCCTGGTGGACGAGGTCGGCGAACGCGGAGAAGGTCTCCTCGAGTGGCACGGTCGGGTCGAACCGGTGGGCCTGGTAGAGGTCGATGTGGTCGGTCTGGAGGCGCTTGAGGGAGGCGTGGCAGGACTCGATGATGTGCTTGCGGCCCAGGCCCTTGTCGTTCGGGCCACCGGGCCCGGTCGGCCAGAACACCTTGGTGCAGATCTCCAGGCTCTCCCGGCGCTGGCCGGCGAGGCCGCGGCCGAGCACCGACTCCGCGGCCGTGTTCGCGTACACGTCCGCGGTGTCGAACGTGGTGATTCCCGCGTCGAGGGCGGCGTTGATGCAGGCCTTGGCCTGCTCCTCCGCGAGCTGCGAACCGGCAGTGATCCAGTTGCCGTACGCGATCTCACTGACAGACAGGCCACTGCGGCCGAGGCGGCGAAATTCCATGCCGGGAGCCTACGTGAAGTAGTTCGTCGCACCAACGAATTGGCGCGTTTTCCCACCGGCGGTCAGGAAACCTGCTCGCCCACCTTGACTCGCGGCTTCGGCATCCGGAGCTTGCGGATCTGGCTGGCCCGCACGAAGGCGTACCAGCCGATCGACCGGCCGCTGATGCTCTCCTTCGGGAACTTCTCACGTGCGAGCCGGGTGATGCGGCGGCCGTTGAGGTAGCCCTCGACGGCCATCACGACCAGGGCGACCATGCACAGCAGCGTCACGTACTGCTGGATCATCGGGTAGGGCACCAGCAGGACGATGAACACGAGGATCGCGAGTGGCATGAACGCGCCGAGGAAGTGGCGGCGCGAGTCGACCAGGTCCCGTGCGTAGGCCTTGACCGGGCCCTTGTCCCGCGGCAGCAGGTAGCGGTCGTCGCCGGCGGCCATCCGCTCCTGGCGCTCCTTGGCCTGGCGGCGACGTTCCTCCTTGGTCGCCGGGTTCGCCTTGCGCAGGTCACGGTTGCGCTTCATCGCCTCGCGCATGGTCTTGGGCGGGGGAGCGACGGGGCCGCGGCGCTTGCCCTCGGCCTCCTTGCGCTTCGGCGTCGGCTTGCCCTTGCTCGGCGTGTAGCCGCGAGTGTGAGATTCGACGCTTTCGGCGCCCTCGGCCGTTTCGGTGTCGGGGCTGTCTTCGGTGGTCGCGCTGCTACGACGGAGGAACCTCACCCAACCAGCTTATTCCAGACAGCGGCGCGCATGTTCAACACCCTCGTGGATGTGCCACCATGGTCGAAAGCGCCAAGGCGGGAACCAGCCCGGAACATATCGGGTGGCCACGGTGTTCCATCATGGAGGAGCACCCCCAACCCGGTGCACGGCAAGACCCCGAGGGAGAGCTATGACTACCGCTGAGCAGACCGGCACGCAGGCCGAAGCTGGCGAGGCCACCCACGGCGTGACCTTGAGCGACGCCGCGGCCGGCAAGGCCAAGGCCCTGCTCGAGCAGGAGGGCCGCGACGACATGCACCTGCGCATCGCGGTTCAGCCGGGTGGCTGCGCGGGCCTGCGCTACCAGCTGTTCTTCGACGAGCGCACGCTCGACGGCGACCTGTTCCGCGACTTCGACGGCCTGCGAGTGGCCGTGGACCGGATGAGCGCGCCGTACGTCGAGGGTGCCGTGATCGACTTCGTCGACTCGATCGAGAAGCAGGGCTTCACCATCGACAACCCGAACGCCACCGGCTCGTGCGCCTGCGGCGACAGCTTTCACTGATCTGACTCACACGAACTCCCTGCCCGCGGGCAGGGAGTTCGTGTCTGTCAGGCCTCACGCCGCACGATGAAACGCGGAGGATCTGAGGCGACGAGGGTCTGTCCACGCATCCGGCACCATGCGGCCAGGTCCGGACCGGCGGCTGGATCATCCGCTAGCAGCTGCAAGGCCGAGCCCACGCTCACCTCACCGATCCGGCGCGCCACCTCGATAATTGGTCGCGGGCACTTCATGCCGCGACAATCCAGCGACAACCCTTCAAACGATGACGCATTCATGACGCGCCCACAGTCGCGCGGATCGCCGACACGATCGGCGGCATAACGGCCAGGAACTGACTGATCTCCGCCGCCGTCGTAGTCCAGGTAAGCCCGAGGCGTACGTTGCCGTGGGTCAGGGCTCCCATGGCAGCCAGTACATGCGATGGATGTTCGCTGCTGGCACTGCAGGCGGACCCGCTTGCGACCGCAAAACCGGCCTTGTCCAGTTCCAGCGTCAGCGTCTCGCCGTCCACATACAACGCCGAGAACGTCAATAGGTGCGGCACACGGCGCACTGGATCACCCGCCACGTCGACATCGGGCACTTGTTGCACGATTCTCGCGCGCAGCTCATCGATCAGGCCGTACTA
>Ga0081455_10000089_pt1 | contig 98248 bp, 93 predicted proteins | sample TabmetS3T2R1_FD_70207 | JGI IMG/M metagenome (GOLD analysis project Ga0081455, IMG submission 70207) | Tabebuia heterophylla rhizosphere microbial communities from the University of Puerto Rico - S3T2R1 | ecosystem: Host-associated > Plants > Roots > Rhizosphere ... | reverse complement strand
GGACCATCGACCTGCCCCGCCTGGGCCTGCGCCCCGTCGAGAGCGACAATGACCGTGCGCCGGTCTTCGAGATCGTCGCGCTCAATGTCGGCAATCGCTGGGTCCAGATCGGCGCGCTCTGGGAAGCGGTCGCCAAGCATACCACGGGCGAGGTCTTTCTCCAGGGATCGATCGATGATCCCAGCCTCCCCGAGCCGCTCCCGATCGCGCTGTTCGGCAATGAGCAGGAAGGCATGCGCGTCGCCTGGCGCCGGCCCCAGCGCCGCGACGATTTCGGTCCCGCCATCCGGACCGGCCGCCGCGACTATGACGGGCAGGACCAGGGCGGCTTCGGCGACAGCACCGCAGGAGCCGAAGGCGAACTGATGGGCGCCGACGCTTCGCTCGATGGCGATCACATCCCGTTCTGATCGCGATCCCAATGGGCCGGGGGCGCTTGTCCGCTCCCGGCCTTTTTCTTTGCCCCGTTCAGGAGACAGGCAATGTCCCACAATGCTTCCCATAGCGTCAGCCGCTTCGCCGATTTGAAACAGCTCTATGCCGAGATGACCGCCACCCCCGAATTCCAGGCCGCGTTCGGCGATCCCATGGCGCTTTCGATCGTCGAACCGGGCGAGATGCCCGGCGAGCACGAGATGCCCGAGCCGCTTGCAGCGCAAGCCGATTGCGGCGGGATCGTCGCCACCATTTTCGACCTCTTCACCGGCACACGGCTCGAACCGCTCGCCCCCGAAATCGCCTGGGGCTTCGTCAATTCCTTCCACTTCGTCGCCGGCAAGCTCGAACGGCGCGAGGATGCCCTGGCACAGGAGGTCGGGGAACTGGCCCGGGCGCCCGATATGAGCGAGGTCTATGCCTCTAGCCTCGAGGAAAAGCAGCTTCTCTGCCAGTCGACCGCCGAGCAGCGCGAGGCGATCGAATGCATGCGCGACTATGCGGCCGAGATGTACCGCGCGCTCTCAGGCTGGCCCTGGTCCCCGGCACGGGGCACGCGCGCCTCCTCCGCCTCGCTCGCAAGCCAGATCGCGGCGCAGGATTTCCTGCGCGAGCGGGCACTCGCCGCGCGCGAACGCCACCTGCCCCAAGGGCCGATCGTGATCTTCTCCGGGCCCGCCCTATGGCATGACTGGGAACCGATCTGGGAACGGCTCGACCAGATCAGGGCGCGGGTGCCGCATATGACGCTGGTGACGACTGGCCAGCGCAAGGGCGCCGATGCGATCGCCGCCGCCTGGGCCGCACGGCCCGAAGTGAGCGTCCCGCTGGTCGCCTATGGCCTCTACGGCTCGGGCCGCAAGGTCGCCTTCACGCGCAACCGCAAGCTCGTCGATTTGAAGCCGGTCGAGGCACTGCTCTGTGAAGGCTCGGGGCTTCAGGCCAATCTCTACCAGCTCCTGCGCCAGGCCGGGGTGCCGATCCACGCCTTCAAGAAGGACGGGCAGGCGCTGGACAGCGTTCATGCCGCTCGGCCCGGTGCAGGCTGGCGTACACGCCGCGCCGCAGCCTGATTGGGGAGGCGGCAATGGCGATCCCCGATGCCTATAAGCGCAATTTCCAGACCCTGCTCCGCGCGGCGGAGCAGGGCGATCTCGCGCTCATGGAATGCGCTGACGCTGCGACCGGCGCGCCGCGCTATGTGATCTGCGCGGTCGGCAGGGCCGATGGCGATTATGTCATGACGCCCTTCGGCCATCTTCATGACGGAAACCCGTTCGAGGCCTATGTGCCACCGACCGTCAGTCCCTCAGCTCCTGCCTGATAGGAGCGGTAGCCTCTTCCCCGAGGCGGCCGCTTATTCTGTAAGACGCGCCAGATTGCGGAGCGAGGCGGCCATGCCGAGGCGATGATCCTCGGGCGCGATGCCAGGCGGGACTCCGGTCGCTTCCAACGTCACCTTGGTGCCGTCCCGGTCGGGCTGGAACAGGGTCGTCAGCGTCATCGTGCCCGCAAAAGCGGGATCGTCCGAGAGGAAGGTCACATCCTCAATGATGCGTTCATGGGCGAGCAGTTCGACGAACCGGACCTCGACCTCATCTTCCCCCGGCCGTGTCTTGCCCTCCACGGGCGAGGTCGGCGCATCATGGCGCAAGAGCATCCGATAGCCCCCGCCGACCCGGGGATCAAACGCCAGAATGCGGGCTGTCATGCCGTCGGGCGCACGCCAGGCGGCCATGGCCTCGGCGTCGATAAAAGCTCTGAACAAGGTGCGCGGCGGCGCCAATATCACCCGCGATGCGCTGTCAATGCGTGTCCTGCTACTCGGTTTACTCAACGCTTCACGGCCTCCCTGTTGCGCCCGATTCTCGTCCCTTGCGGGACTCGCGCCTTAGCCGCACTCGAGTTGCATGTCGCCTGTGGCTGTGCGCGGCCGCTCTGTTTGAAGGGGGCTTGGGGCGATCTTCGCGCTCCCTCTCAATGCCCTGCGAGGGGCATCGAGCCCCCCGCAGGGCAGCTCTTCCTCTCTCTCAACAAGGCCAAGGGTGCCACGGGACCGCGACGGCCTCAAGGACGACGGGGCCCCACCATTTTGCTTCGCAAAATCGTGACCCCCATCGCCGCTGACGCGGTCGCAGGCTGTGCCTGCGATCCTTGACCCCGCCGCTCGGAGCCCGTGCCGGGGAGGAAACCTCTTAGAAGAAGGAGGTTCCAATGACTACTTCACATCGTTCCGCCACCCGCTTCACCGACATCGCCGAATTCCTCGCCGAGGAATTCCACGGACCTTCCGACCGCTTCGCCGCCGCCTTTACCGAAACCGCCGACCAGGTTCGCCTCGCCGCGACCGACGAGGCGGTGACGGCCGACATGCCCGATCCCCTGCAGATGCAACTCGGGGTCGAAATGCTGGTGACGACGCTGTTCGATCTGCTCCGCGATACCCGCCTGGAACCGGTCGCCGAACGCCTCGCCTGGGGGATGGTCCACAGCTTCCACAAGGTCACCGATCAGCTCGATGGAGAAGCCGACCGCGCCGCCCGCCAGCTTGGCGAACTCGTCCGCGAAAATGACGGCAGCGAGATCGCAACCGGGGACATCGAGGACGCCCAGACGCTCTGCCACGGCCTTGACGAAGCACGCGAGGCAGTCGCGTGCATGCGGGACCATGCCGCGCAGATGTTCCACGCCGAGACCGGGCGGCCCTGGTCCGCGCCGCGCGCCACGCTCACCTCCGGCAAGCGCACCGCCTCGGTGATCGCCGCCGCCGACTTCCTCGCCGCCCGCCGGCAGCGCCGCATGGAAGCGAATGCGCCGACCGGGCCGGTGGTCATCTTCTCAGGCGGACAGGTCTGGGAGGATCATGCCCGGATCTGGGAGCGGCTCGACCAGATCAAGGCGCGCATTCCGGCCATGGTGCTGGCGACCACCGCGCAGGACAAGGGGTGCGATGCTATCGCCGCAGCCTGGGCGGCCCGCTCGGGTGTCAAGCTGGTCGCCTTCACCCTCGACCGTCGCCTGGGCAAGCGGGCTGGGTTCGCGCGCAACGAGGCGCTGCTGCGGCTGAAGCCGGTCGAAGCGATGGTCTGCGAAGGCTCTGGATTGCAGTCGCATCTCGCGCGCATGGTGCGGGCGGCGGGTGTTCCGGCGCACTTCCTGACGCTGGCCGGACAGGCGAAGCGCGCGGTGGCATAGGGCAAGGACAAAGGGAACCGGCGGGTAGGGTTCGTTCCCTCCGCCGGTTCTCTCTTTTTGTGCGCGGGGAAGGATCGCCGGGCTTGGGAACCCGGCCTATTGGCCGGGTCCGTCGCCCGCCGATGCGGCGCCCTTGACGGGCTCCGGCCTCCTGCGCGCGGCTCCGCCGTGCTCGTCGCTGGGACGCCGTTCCGGCGAAGTCACGGATTGGCCGGAGAGGGCCGGGAGCGCCTTGAGGGCAGCGATAGACGCATGACCGCCCGCGCGGATGGCATGGGCAAGCACATCCCTGAATTCCCGTTCCGAGAGCATCTCGACGGCCAGCTCCTGCGCGAGCGACCCGTAATTGGCGCGCACGGCGCGCCGTACTGCATCCGCTTCACCGACCAATTTGCGTTGATCGGCCTCGATCTTCGCGAGGCGTTCACGATCCGTCATCTTGGGCATTGTCGACTCCTTCGTAAAGGAGGTCAGCCCGCCACGCTCCACTATCCATATCGGAGGGACATCATGCAATGCGATTTGCAGAGCGGCATGGTCGCAGAGAGAACTGGAATGCTCTTTGAGAGAACTTGGCAGCGGCCGAGTGCCTGGCACCCGGCCACCCCCGTCAGCATCGATATAGGGGTTGCCCTCGAAGGGCGGGAACGATCCTCAACAGTACGACCCGGGGCTATTTTATATTTGCCGGTCCAGCCCACGCTAGCGGGCGGGCAGGCTCCTGCCAAGGATCTTGTTGATGGAGGCCGGCGTGCCGCCGGCGAAGAACAAGAGCCCCCTTCGGGGAGCCCCGCGCCTTCCGGCACGAGGCGGCGCAGCGGACAAGCGCGCTGCGAAGAAAGGACGCACGCCGGGGGGCGTTTGTAATGCACCGTACGCACGGGTGCTGCGGGCGCGAATCGCCCGGAAATCCGCGCGTTTTGCGCGTCACAGACCGTCGGACGGTTTGTCACGGATCGTCCGCCTGCGTCTGACACTATCGCTGTGCGATCGGCTTAAGCCATTGACCATGCTTGTCATCCCGCGTCCGACACCGGCTGACGGCATAAATTCTTGAGATTACAAAGGGATTCTGCTAACAAGGTCCTGCTTCATCACGTGCCGGCGCTGAACAGGATCAGCGCATGGCCCGAATAACCCTCCGTCTCGACGACGCCCTGCACGACCGTCTGGTCGACCAGGCGCGGACCAGCGGGACCACACCCTCCGCCCATATCCGGGATGTCCTCGACCGGTTCGAGGGCAATGATCCGGCCGGTTATCACGCCCGGTTCGACGAGCTCCACGCGACCGCGATCCAGACGCTCGCCATCCTCGCGACCTCGGTCGGCAAGCGCATGCCGGAGATCCTGGAAGAGGGGCTCGCCGATGCCCGGCGGCTGCTCCGCGAAAGGGGACTGCTCGATCCCGAGCAGGACCGTCCATGAGCATCTTCCGGCACGACACGTTGGGCTCCTGGACGCGCGGTGGGCAGGCTATCGTCCACAATGTCCGGATGACCACCCAGGTCTTCTACCAGACCTTCCTCGCGGGCCTTGTCATCTGGATCGGCGGCATCATCTGGTACGCGCTTGAGAAGTCCACCGACTATGAGCGCTTTGTCCTCCTGAAGCTCGGCCAGGCAACCGTCATGGGGGATACCGTGCCTGGAAACGCTACCCCTATCCTGTTCAGGACGCCGGCCGGCCGGGAATATTGGACGACGCCCAGGGCCCTGCTGGACTCAGGGGTCGCCCACAGGACGCTCGAAGCCTTCGAGACCTACCTCATCCACGGCGCGGCTCTCTCCGGGCTGTTCGCCCTCGCCATGCTGTTCTGGGCCTGGTTCTATTTCACCCGGACGGGGAGGGGGCTGGGCTCCAACCAGTTCCTGCGCGGGGCGCGGTTCGGAACCGTGCGGCAGGTCCGCCGGGCGCTCTGGGGTCATGCCAAGGGCCGCTTCGAGATTGGCGGCGTCAATGTTCCCGACGCCTTCGAGCCGGAGCATATCCTGATCTGCGGCGCGCCCGGTACGGGCAAGACCAACATCATCGTCAAGATGCTCGCCGGAATCCGCAAGCGCAAGCGCCGGGCGATCGTCTATGACACCGCCGGCACCTTCGTCGAGAAATTCTACCGCCCCGGCATCGACGTTCTGCTCAATCCGCTCGACGCCCGGGCGGACGGCTGGTCGCCCTGGGTCGATGTGCCCCGCGACTATCATTACGACCAGATCGCGGAGTCGACGATCCCCGACAAGACGGGCGATCCCTTCTGGGCCAAGGCCGCGCGCGGCACGCTGGTCGCCGTGATGCGCAAGCTTGCCCGGCAGGAACGGACCCTGGTCTCGATCCTGCTCGACACGCTGCTGCGGTCCAAATTGAAGGAGCTTGCGGCGTTCGCGCAGGGTACCGACGCGGCGGCGTTCATCAGCATGGAGGGCGAGCGCACCTCGGCGGGCATCCAGGCCGAGCTCGCTTCGGTCATGCGCAGCTTCTCCTATCTGGACGATACCGCCGACGGGCTTTCGATCCGTGACTGGGTGGCGAACGAGAAGGACGACAGCTGGCTGTTCATCACCGTGAAGGCTGACCAGTTGCCCTCGCTCAGGCCGCTCATCACGGTGTGGCTCGACATCGCCATCAGCGCGATCATGAGCATGGCACCCGACCGCAACCGGCGGCTCTATTGCGTCATCGACGAACTGCCCTCGCTCCAGAAGCTGCCCTCGCTCTCCGACTTCCTCGCCCGCGCGCGCAAATATGGTGGCTGCGGCATATTGGGGTTCCAGAGCTACCCGCAGCTCGAGGCGACCTACGGCATTCAGGATGCCGCGGCGATCACCGGCTACTGCTCGACCTGGGTGGCGCTCAGGGCCAACGACACCCCGACCGCCAAGCATGTCAGCGAAAATCTCGGTCAGGTCGAGCAGGTCGAAGCCAATGAGGGCATGTCCTACGGCGTCAACGACATGCGCGACGGCGTCAACCTTTCGCGCATGCAGGTAACCCGGCCGCTGGTGATGCATACCGAGGTCACCAACCTGCCCAATCTGGTCGGCTATCTCCGATTCGGACGCAGCCTTCCGGTGGTCCGGTTCGAGGACCAGTACAACAAGCTGCCATCGATCTCTGTCGCATTCGAGGAACGGACCGCACCGCCCGTCCGCCTGGACGTGCCCGTCAGCAGCACGCCCGAAGCCCCAATGGAGGAGCCGGCAGAAGACAATACCCCGCCACCACCCGTGAAGCGTCGTCGTGCACGCCCGGCGGCACCTGGTCCCGAACTGCCGCTGGCCATGCCGCAGTCCGCCAAGGAGGAGCCGGCGGGTGTCCCCAATGATCCGCCTGCGGAAGACGTATCAGCCCCAACGGACGGGCAAGCGGGGACTCCTCCTCCGCCGCCGCTTGCCCTCTACGGGAAATCGGCCGGATTTCGTCTGAGCCAGCACGGCCGTCGTGACGGCGCCCGCAACAGGGCGAGGCCGGCATGATCCATCCACGCCGCCTCAAGGGCACATCCGCCAATATCGCCCGCTACTATACGGTGGGCGACTATTACACCAAGGGCGCTGACGAGCACTCCGAATGGGGCGGCAGGATTGCCGCCGAACTCGGACTCGAGGGCAAGGTCGATCCGGCCGTCTTCCAGGAACTGCTTGCGGGGAAGGTTAGCGAGCAGCAACTCGGGCGGCACCGCGCCAATGGCCAGATCCAGCATCATCCGGGATGGGACTTCGCGGTCAACGCGCCCAAATCGGTATCGATCATGGCTCTGGTCGCGGGCGACGAGCGGATCATCGCTGCGCATGAACGCGCGGTCGGCGTGGCGCTCTCCTATCTGGAGGAGCACGCGACGCTACGCCATCGCGTCGATGGCGAGATCGTGCATGAGACGACCGGTCGGCTGATCTTCGCGCGGTTCACCGAGCACGCTTCGCGTGAGCTCGATCCGCATCTCCATACCCATGTCGTGGTGATGAACATGACTAACCGCGAGGACGCCGCGCAGATGGCCAGCCTCGAGACCCGGGCCATGTTCGCCGAGCAGATGGTCGCGGGGCAGGTCTATCGCAATGAACTTGCCCATCACCTGCGCGAGCTTGGCTATGAGGTTGCGTTCGATCCGCGCAAGGGCCTGTTCGAGATCAGGGGCGTGCCAAGGGACCTGATCGACAGCATGTCGCAGCGCGCCGAACAGATCGAGGCACACGCGCGCGAACATGGCCTCAGCGGTCAGGCCGCGCGGCGCAAGTCCTTCTACGAGACCCGCGGGCCCAAGGAGAAGGTCTCGCTCGACGCTCTCCATGAGCGGTGGGCGGAGCGCCTCGGCGCCCATCGGGAAGCAGTCGAGCAGACCCGCGCCGAAGCCGACAAGGCCGGAGATCAGTCGCAGGCGGCCGATCCGGCGACATCGGCGCGCGCGATGCTGTTCGGGCTCCGTCAGGCGGAGGGCAAGGAGGCGGTCAACAATCTGGGACAGTTCCTGCGCCTGGGGCTTGCCTCGCATGTCGGGGAGGTCCGGCTAGGCGATATTCGTCCACTTGCCGAAACCCATGAAGCCCGGCGCAAGCTCCTGGAGACCCGCCATCAGACCGGCGGCGACGTCCATACAAGGGGGCGGACCTCGCGGCGCACCGCGCGCCTGGAACTCGCCCTGGCGGACCATCTCGCGCTTGCGCTCAACGATGCAACGCCCATCGCCTCGCCTGACCGGTTGCGTGCGATCAGCGATGAGGCGGGACTCAATCCGGCGCAGGAATCCGCCCTGCTGCACATCGGTGCGACCAGCGACCGTGTGGTGGGTGTCCATGGCGTTGCGGGGGCCGGCAAGTCGACCCTGGTGAAGGCGCTGAATGATGCGGCGGAGCCCGGCAGGGTGCTGATCGCGTTGGCGCCGACATCGTCCGCTGCCGCCAATCTTGGCGCCACGGCAGGAATAGAATCCCGGACGGTGGCAAGCCTGTTAGCGGGAGGCGGGCGCAATCTCGACGACCGGCATGTGCTGGTGCTCGATGAGGCGGGACAACTCGGTAACCGGCAGGCCCTGCGCGTGCTGGAGATCAGCCGCCTGACCGGTGCACATCTCATCCTGCTGGGCGATAATCGCCAGACCGGGGCGATTGAGCAGGGCAAGGCCTTCTGGCTCATGCAACGCCTTGGGCTCCCCAAGGCGGAGCTGACCGAGTCCGTCCGGCAGGAAACGCGGGCCATGAAGGCGGCCGTGACGCAGGCTCGCCTGAAGAATTATGCGGCCTCTCTCGCCAACCTCGACAAGGTGGTCAGCGGCGACACTGCTGAAAGGCTGGCCGAGAACCTCGTCGGCGAATGGACCCGTCTCAAGACCGAAAGCCGCGCCAACACCAACATCCTCGTGCTGGAGAACGCGACCCGGCTGATCGTCAACACGAAGGTTCGTGAAGCGCTCAAGACCGAAGGCGCGATCGCGGCCGAGGAAGCGCGCCTGTCCATCCTGTCGCCCGCCGGCATGACCGACCAGGAGAAGCACATGGCCCGCTTCTACTCCGGCGGGCAGGTGCTCATCTTTTCGCGCGACAATGCTGGTCTCGGCATCGCCCGTGACGCCGAATATCGGGTGCTGGGTATCGCGCGAGACGGACGCGGCCGGCAGATGGTCAGCCTTGTCGACGAGCATGGCCGGACCATCCGCTGGGATCCTCGTCTGGGCAAGGCCTCGCAGGTCAATGTGTTCCGCAGCGAGGAACGCAGCCTCGCGCAGGGCGACCGCATCCAGTGGCGGCTCGTCAGCCATGATCTCGACATCAAGAATGCGCAGCGCGGGACGGTCGAACGCCTGGAAGGTCCGATCGCGACGATCCGCTGGGATCGTGACGGACGGGTCCAGGACATCGATCTTTCGCGGCACAAGAATTGGGATCATGGCTATGCGGAAACGGTCTACTCCGCGCAGTCCAAGACCTATGACCGCGTCTATGTGATGGCGCCGGTGGGTTCCGCGCTCGTCACCGGCCAGAACTACTATACCGCCATCACCCGCGCGCGGTTCGGCGTGAAGCTCTGGACCGAGGACGAAAAGCGCCTGGTCGATAAGCTCGAGCGACACTCAGGCGAGAAGACCTCCGCGCTCGAAGGTTTGGGCCGTCTCGATCGCAATACGATCCGCGGCAGAACCGCGCGGCATGGCGAGCGCTGGGATCGATTGAAAGACCAGCAGAGGACCGATCGGGAAGTCCGCAAAGCGGCTATGGCGGCTGAACGGGAGCGGCGCGACCAGGAACCGGATGGGCTGGCGGCCTTCCTTGCCGGCCGGGCGCAATCGGCGGCGCAAGCGCTCGACAAATGGCTGGTCTCTCTTCTGGATCGGGGAGGGGGCGAGAGAACCGGGCCGAACCCTGACCAGCGAACCGCTGAGCGAGAAGCTCCGCATCCGAGCCACCAAACTCAGGACCATGGAGCGGGCCATGACCGTTGATCCGCGCGAACGCCTGTCGGCATCGCTCCGGCTTACCGCCACTTGCGCTCTCTTCCTCGCCTTGCCGGGGCAAGCGGCGAGCGCATCGCCCGCGCCTGATCGCGCCGCACAGGAGCGCATTGTCGCTGGATGCATTCGCAATGCTGCGGATGGACGCACCTGGCTCGAAAAGACTCTGTGGGGACTTCGCGACCAGGAGGGCGGGTGGATCGGCGCGGAAATCGCCAATAGCGATGGAAGCCACGACCTGGGACCGCTCCAGGTCAACAGTCGGTGGGTCGGACGCATCGCGAAACTGACGGGGCGGCAACCGGCGGATATCCGATGGTGGCTGACCCACGACGCCTGTTTTAACGTCGATACGGCGCGCTGGATATTTCTGTCGGGCGTGTCCGTCACCCGGGACTACTGGCAGGCTGTTGGCGTCTATCATAGTCCGACCGGTTGGCGGCAGCGTCGCTACGCCCGTTCGGTCGCTTCAAAACTCAGGATGCGCTTCGGGGCGGCCATCTTCCATTCAAGGGAGGTAGTAACAAATGCGCCCGATTGATGGTCACCGAGATCATAGCTTTCGTCCCAATTTGTGCTCCGGTTGCTGGAGCGGCGACCCCCTGCATATTTTGACCACTGAACGCACGGTGTGCCCCCATGTCTAGTCTCCTGTCTTTCTCCGACCTCAAGGCGAAGGGCATCCCCTTCACCCGCCAGCACTTGCATCGGCTGATACGAACGGGATGCTTCCCACCGCCCTTGAAGCTCGGTGTAGGGACGAACCGCTGGATCGAGCATGAAATTGACCAGTGGCTGACCGAGCGGGCAGCCGAACGCCAATCTCGCTTTCCCAACGGTCAGCCAACTCACCCCAAAAATGAGACTAAGGGCACATAACGCTGAGAACCTCTGGTCAGATATAGTGCCGGAAAGGCAGCGGCGGCAGGTCACCGACCGGAGCAGCCGTAAGAATATCTCCAACGGCATCTGCAAATTTGAGCGTAACGGGCAGCCCATCCGCGAACACACAGGCATTAAAGTTGATTTTGGTGAGTCCGAGGACGTCCGTCATGACGCGTTGCAGATCCGCTTCGCCGCGATGAATTTCCACTAGCAGGGGATTGGGGACCTCCCAACCCGGGTAGGTAGCGAGCCTGGCTATAAAGCCCTTCGTCCAGAGATAGCCGTAGCGATCACCTGCCATGTAAGCCGTCCCGCGCTGCACGGCCGTCTTGCCCAAGCGAAGCAGCTTAAGCTCGTTGGTCGGCCGGATGCGCACGCCGACAAGATGCGTTTTGGGCGGCACGGCCGACGAGAAACCCTCCCATTCATCATCGCTGAAACGGGCCTTGCCGTGAATGAACAGCTCGGTCGGGGGGGCGCCGTGCATGTCGCGATACGCCCCCACAATGAGCGTCATCAGCTCCGCCGCTTTCTCCTTTGTCAGGTGAAAAGACTTGTCTGCCTCCGAATACCAAGGACCAACAGCGCCACGAAAAACGACGCCGTCGCCGCTGTCGAGAAACATCTGCGCGCCGCAGCACGCGTTCGCAGCACCCAGCGCGGTGTCGTCCTTCTTGAAAACAAGACCGACATAGCAGACGCCCGTCCGAACCTCGGCGAGCCGCCATGGCTTACCGCTTGATTTGAAGAATGCCGTCGTGCAGAGATTCCAGGCGACGGTTGCAGGATCTTGCGTCGCACGCACCTGCCGCCCCCTGTCATCGACGAACTCGTCAGGGGTGAGGGTGGTTTCGCGGACGATTTGAATCACGGCCTTCTCGCCCAGCAGCTTGGCCTTCAGCTGGTGGTGGAAGTTCAGTTCGAACCTGTAGATCTCTGCGGCATCCACCTCTTCCTGGAACAGCGAGCCGGTCTCGAGAACGAACCGCCCGGCACGCCGACTTAACTTGGCATCCCCTTGGACGCGTTCCCCACGCGGCACATTCGACTTGGGCCGGCCAAAGCGATGAACGTCTTCAGGGATGACGACGAACCACATGGTCGGCGGCGCTTCGTTCTGCCGAAGATAGCGGCGGATCGGAGTCTCGAAAAGTCCGACCGCTTTCGAGATCGCCTCGTGGCGATTTTCAATTCGTATCGCAGCGGCGAGCGCCGCGCCGTCTACCTTGATCTCGGTGATCGGCCGTTCGGGCCATTTGGTGTCGAACACAGCTTCGAAGCCGGGCCAGCTCGCATGATGCGCGACCTCCGGGTTGGTGGACGGAATATATCCCCGGATACGCTTCGCCCATGACCGAAAGCGCTCGATGCCGCCTTCGGTCCCGATGACACCGACCCGCATTTCCGCCGGATGGGCATCATCCGCGAGCGGGCCGAAGAGAAAGAGGCCGTCCTTGGGATGCTCCATTCGCTGTTGAAAGCCAAAACCGAGGAGCGGCTCGGGCAGCTGGACGAGTTTGAGCGCGGCCATCAGGCTTCCATCTCGCCAAATTCATCCGCATCGAGAAAATCGGTTCCGTCGTCGAGACGATCGGCAGAGGTCTCGTTCTCCACCTCTTCCTCTTCGATTGCTGTGCTGTCACCCGCGATGCTGGTTGGAGCCTCGAACGCCATCAACTCGCCGGCCACTATCAGCGCTGCACTACCGCCAAGCTGAATATGAATGTCACCGTCTTCCTCGGACAAAAAACGGACATAGGCGTTGAGCAACGTCCGCCACTGGTCGTTCCACCAATTCTTGCAGAAGCTCTTCCGCAAACGCGCCATCTTAACCTTGCTGTCTATCGGCTTGATCCCGTCCTCCGTGAATACGACTTGCGGCTTGAGTTCCAGATGCCACCGGCGCCCGACAACCGGGTGAAGGGTCACAGCGAAGCTCCAATAGACCTCGCGCTTTTCGCTTCGTCCGCTCAGCCTTTTCCGCCGCTTTTTGCCGGTACGGTCCACGAAAGTTACCGTATCCTTCTCGATTAGGCCGCGCGGCACATACCAGCCGATGCTGTTCGCAAACTGATAGGGAAGGAGGCCCTTCTCGGTTGCAAAGCGTTCCCATGCCTGTCGAAGCAGATTCGCGATCATGCGCCGTGCATCGACGCCGCGCAGTTGCGGCGATCCGCTGGCCTCTCCGGCGACGAACTTCTGTAAATCCACATCGTATCCGTGCTCGACCGGAAGATCCGGTGCCTCGGCCTCGAGGATGTCACTGGCTCTGGCAAAGCCGAGCCCGAGCCTATCCCATGCGACCACAGGCGTCCTGAACCTGCCAAGCGCCCTCGCGACAGTCTTGGGGTCCGAGCCATAGCGGCAGAGATACGCTTTGCTGGGAAGTGAGCGAATCTGAAGCCAGGTGCCTTCAACTGTCTCGGGCTCCGCCAAGATCGACGCGCTTTGCCGTAGCCGGAAGTTCCGGAACTCCGCGATGCCCTGCATGAAATCTTCTTCGCTCTTAACCACGGCACGCTCGTCGAGCGCCTCGAGAAGACGGTGCAAACCATCGGCCCAGTTGCCATTGAAATTGATCGCGTTGAGCCGGATCACCTGCTCAGGAAACTCGTCATACGGGAGATCATCCAAGCGCACCGGAATGATGAACTTCGGATTCTTCAGCTTGCGGGAGGTTGCGACCGCTAGCGCGACCTCGTCGAGAACGCCCGGCTTCTGGACGGATGCACGCGAAAGGACGAGGACGACGACCTCAGCATGATCCTTGATCGCATCGCCGATATCACGCCAGAACGGTTCGCCGCCGATCAGGCGAAGAAGGTCGCTCCAGACATGATACCCCGCGCCGATCAGCCGAGTGCCGAGCCAGGCGGTGAACTCATTGTCTTCTGGATTGGCGTGGCTGATAAAAACAGTACGCCGAGTGATTTCGGAGCCGGGTTCAACTTCGTTCAGAAGGCCTGTTACATCATTCATGCCACCATCATGACTATCATCATGGTGCTCGTCTACCAGCGCGGATGGGATGCGCGTGCGTGGTCACATAGGTGACCGTGCGAGCGAACAGGCCCATTGTCGGCCGGTCTTGGTCTGCCCGCGTCATCTCGCTTTCCCGGCAGCCACCCACTTCGCCCTTGAGAGGGGTGACTTGGGCCAATCACTGACGATCATTCACAACGGTTTCCCCGAAAAGAATGATTCGGGCTTGGGGCTGCCACAGGGATCATATTTGCCGGACTGGGCGCGACGCTGACTGTCACCTGGCGGAAATTTATTGAGCGTGGAGGAGCCTCGCATCACGCCAAATCTGTAGCGCAAACTGTAGCGCAAAACCGGATTGGCAGAAATCCGACCTTCCGCCGCTGATCGTAAGTACTTGATTTTCAAGGGGAAGGTGGTGGACGCACTAGGGCTCGAACCTAGGACCCGCTGATTAAGAGTCAGCTGCTCTACCAACTGAGCTATGCGTCCATGATCCTATGCGGATCGTATCGGCCATGCTGCGCTAGGCCGTGAGGCGCGCCCGGTAGCAGGCGTGGAACACGGTGTAAACCTCTTGCTTGAAGTGTTTTGCCGGACTCACCGGCTTTTTTCGCGTTCCGTCCGTGCGATCGCCATGAGCAGGCCGAGGGAGAGCATCACCGTCATCATCGCAGATCCGCCGAAGGAGACGAGGGGGAGCGGAATGCCCACTACCGGAGCCAGGCCCATCACCATCATGAGATTGATCGCGAAGTAGAAGAAGATTGTCGTTGAAAGGCCGGCTGCCGCAAGCCGTGCGAAGCGCGATCGCGCCTTAAGTGCTACGCGCATACCCCAGTTCACCAGCAGGAAATAGGCCAGGATCAGCAGCAAGCCGCCGATCAGGCCCCATTCCTCGGCCATGGTGGCAAAGACGAAATCGGTATGTCCTTCGGGAAGATAGTCGAGATGGCTTTGCGTTCCCTGAAGGAAGCCTTTGCCGAACAGCCCGCCCGACCCAATCGCGATCTTTGACTGAATGATGTGGTAGCCAGTGCCGAGCGGATCCCTTTCCGGATCAAGGAAGATCTCGATGCGGCTGCGCTGATATTCGTGGAGGAAGGATATCCCAATGGGAAGAGCCGTGGCGATTAGCAGCCCGCCACCAACGAACAGCCGCAACGGCAGTCCCGCGAGGAACATGACGGTCAGCCCGCCAGCCATGATCATGACGGCGGTGCCAAGATCGGGTTGTATAAGCACGAGCAGGAATGGAACGCCGATCATTGCGGCCGCGGGCCATATCGCGTTCCAGCGGCGCGTCTCGCCCGCCGGCAGAAGATCATAGAAGCGGGCAAGGGTCAGCACGATAACCGGTTTCATCAATTCGGATGGCTGAAGACTGATGATGCCGAGGTCGAGCCACCGTCGGCTGCCGCCACCCACGACCCCCAGTAGCTCGACCGCGATCAGAAGCGCGAGGACGATGCCGTAAGCGGGAAAGCCGATTTGCTTCAGCCGTTCCAAGCTTATTCGAGAAAGGGCGATGGCGGCGATGATGAAGACGAAGAAACGCACGCCTTGCGACAGTGCCCACGGTCGGAGGCTGCCGCCTGCGGCCGAGTAAAGTACCACCAGCCCAAAACCGCCGATTGCGATTACAAGCAGCAGCAGCTTCCAGGGGAGCCGCGCGACCGATGTCGGAATCAGGGAGGTCGAGGTCATTCGGCGATTGGCTTATTGCTGACGTTTCCATCGAGCGGCGATGCAGCGTGGTCAGGTGTCGTGAGCCGTGGATTGGCGGCTTCGAGTTGAGCCTGCTGCCACCGTGCCGCGTCCGCCCGCATACGGGTGGGGATGTCGCCGCCCCACGCTTTTTCCATTTCGACGAGCTTGGCGAGCGCCTTTTGCTGATCGAAAAGATAGAGCATGCAGTCGCTGCCGACTGGTGCGGCGGCGCTCGACCCGTGCAGTCCATGCTCGACGACCACGGACGCTGCGTAGCGAGGATTTTCGACCGGGGCGAAGCACACGAACAATGCGTGGTCGCGATATTTCCACGGCACGTTGGTGCCGCCACGCGCCGATCCAGCAATGCGCCTGACTTGTGCCGTGCCGGTCTTGCCCGCCAGACGAATACCTTCGAGCTGTAGCCGGCTGCGAACTGCCGTGCCGCCCGCGTTGACCACTTCGTCCATGCCCCGTCGGACAGCAGCGAGATGTTCGGGCGGGATCGGCAGCATGGACGTTTGCTTGGCCCTTCCGATCAGGCGCGGAACAAGCTGGCTGCCGGAGGCGACCCGCGCAGCCATTACCGCGAGCTGCAACGGGCTGACCTGTAGAAAGCCCTGGCCTATTGCCGTATTGAGTGTGTCCGCCTGTCCCCAATTTTGGTCATGGCGCCGTTTCTTCCATGCAGGGTCGGGCACGGTGCCATATTTTTGGGATGGCATCGGCAGGTCATACGATTGACCCAGCCCCATCAGGCGCGCCATCGCGGCGATGCCATCGATGCCGGTCTTACGGCCTTGCGTGTAGAAATAGGTGTTACAGCTCCGCGCGAGCGCCCGGTAGAGATTCATCGGTCCATGTCGTCCCAGACAGGCGAAGCGCCGATTCCCAAGCTGATAGCCGCCATTGCAAAAGACAATCTCCTCCGGATCAATGCCGGCATGTTGGAGTGCCAGCGCCGTCACCGGTTTGAACGTCGATCCGGGCGGATAGAGGCCTTGCAGCGATTTGTTGAGCAGGGGGATATGGTCATTTTCCGACAGCATCTTCCATTCGCTATGGCTGATTCCGTCGGAAAAGCTGTTGGGATCATAGGCGGGCATCGACGTCATCGCGAGGATACCGCCGGTGAGCGTGTCGATCACGACCACCGAGGCTGAATTGTCGCCGATCCGCCGCGCGGCGAATTCCTGCAGGCCCGCATCGATGGTGAGCTTGACGGTGTTGCCCGCGATGTCGGGCCGGGTGGTCAACTCACGGACAAGCCGGCCGCGCGCGGTGACTTCGGATCGTTTGGCTCCCGGCTTTCCGCGTAGCCAGCTTTCCATCGTCTTTTCGATGCCGTCCTTGCCGACCTTGAAACCCGGCGTGATCAGGAGTGGGTCCTTGCTTTCCTCATAATCCTTGGCCGAGGCGGCGCCGACATAGCCGACGAGATGGGCCACCGCAGCACCTGCCGGATAGAAACGCGCGGTGCCGCTGCCGGGGAGCACGCCCGGCATGTCGGGGGCGCGCAGGCTGAGCGCCGCGAAGCGGTCATAGTCGAGATTGCTGGCGACCTGCACCGGCTGATAGTCCGGCGCCTTGTCGAGATCCTCGCGGATGCGGTCCATCTCCTCAGGCGGCAGAACCAGCATGCGCTGAAGGTGTGCGAGAACGGCGTCCTTGTTGCGAATATGGCTCGGGATCAGATCGACGCGGAAATCGGTGCGGTTGATAGCGATCGGCTTGCCGAAGCGGTCGACGATCCAGCCCCGGCGAGGCGGGATGATGGTGAGCTGGACGCGGTTGCTTTCGGCAAGCGTCTTGTAGCGTTCGTTCTCGGCGATAGAGAGCCAGGCCATGCGCACGCCGAGCAGCGTCGCGACCCCGGCCTGGACGGAGCCGAGAACGAGCGCGCGGCGGGTAAAGGTGAACGCCTGCGAGTGCTGCGTAACGATCTTGCCGGTTCGCATCAGTCCATTAACGCCTGCCGACGTGAACTCACAATGGCAGTCTCCAGTGGTCGAGCCGCACGCAGACGCGAACGAACATCGGAAAGACGAGAATAGAGAGCAACATCTGCGGGATCAGGGACTCAATCGCCATGGGGGATGCGCGCAATCCAGAGAACCAGTAGCCAGCCAGAATATAGAGGATTGTCGCTATCGCCGCGACCGCCCAGTCGATCCAGTAATCGCGCCAGATCATGTAGGAGTCGATCAGATCGAGAACCAGGAGCGTCAACGTCCAGAGGCTTATCGCCGTGCCAAGTGGCTGTCCGGACAGCAAATCATCGACAAGGCCGAGCGGAATGCCGATCCAGACGGGCCACAGTTCCGGCCGCAACAGCCGCCAGGCAAGCAGCATGACAAATCCCGTCGGCGGCAGCAGTGGCGCGGTCGACACCATCGGTAGCAGACTCAAAAGCGAAGCGACGATGGTCGCGACCACGGGCACCACGCGGACGCGGATGCGCGCGGCGCGCATGCTTTCAGTGGTGATTGTCCTCGTGATCATGTGGGCGGCGCTTCGAGCCGGGAGGGCGGTAGCGGCGGCTGATAAGGTTTTTGCACTACCCCGAAATCGACCGTCGCGGGATTTGCGAGCGGCCACGCAAGAGCGGTGTCGCCTTCGACCTCGGTAATGACCGCTACAGGCACGTCAGGGGGGTAGAGTCCACCGGTGCCGGTGGTTGTGACAACGTCGCCCTTGCGGAACGGACGCGAGCCGGGAAGTAGCGAGGTGACCAGCAGTCGCCCGTCGCCCCGGCCCCGCGCCAGTGCGGCAGTTCCACTGCGGATGAGGCGGACGGGAACGGTGCTCTCGCCGTCGGTGAGGAGCAGGATCCGCGAGGCCGAGTTGCCAACCTCAAGCACACGGCCGACCAGGCCGTCGACCGAGATGACTGGCTGGCCCGGACGAACGCCATCCCGGACACCGGCCGCAAGGGTCCCGAAGCGTCTTGCCGAGGTGAGGCTCGATCCGATCAGCCGCGCGGTCACGACGGTTTCGCTCCGATGCTCGACCAGTTTCAGGAGCTTGCGGAGCTGGGTGTTCTGGCGGCGCAGCGTTTTGGCCTCGATCAGATCACGCCTGGCCTGCGCCATTTCCTTGCGTAGCGCCTGGTTCTGGTTCCCCGCTCGGAAATAGCCGGTGACATAATCCTCGACATTCTGAATGCTGCGTATGCCGCTGCGGCCGGCGCCGGTTATCGGCGCGGTCACGTCCAGCGCGACCGCCCTCAGGCTGCTGAAGCCTTCCGGATCGAGCCGGTTCAGCATCACCAGGCCAACCGAGCAGACCGCGCCGACCACGGCTACGACATAGCCGATGAACAGCCCGAACTGGATGCGGCGGGAGAAACCCGGACGCCGGTTGCGAGGCGGCGCCATCGCCCGGAAACGCCCGTCAGGCGGTCAGCAGCACGCCGCGGAAGACCGGGTCTTCCAGGGCTCGGCCGGTCCCCAGCGCGACGCAGGTGAGCGGGTCGTCGGCGACGGTAACGGGAAGGCCAGTCGCCTCGCGCAGCACTTCGTCGAGGCCTGACAGCAGCGCCCCGCCGCCGGTGAGGACGATGCCCTGATCGACGATGTCTGCCGCGAGCTCCGGCGCCGTGTTCTCAAGCGCGATGCGCACGCCTTCGACGATCTGCGAGACAGGTTCGGTCAGCGCCTCGGCGATCTGCCCTTGGGTGATCGAGATTTCCTTGGGCACGCCGTTGACGAGATCGCGGCCCTTGATGTGGATTGTCTGGCCCTTGCCATCGGCTGGCATCTTGGCGACGCCGACTTCCTGTTTGATGCGCTCGGCAGTGGCTTCGCCGATCAGCAGATTGTGGTTGCGGCGGACGTAGGAGGAAATCGCCTCGTCCATCTTGTCGCCACCGACGCGGACGCTGGTGGTGTAGGCAAGGCCGCGCAGCGAGAGCACGGCGACCTCGGTGGTGCCGCCGCCGATGTCGACCACCATCGATCCGATCGGCTCGGTGACGGGCATGTCGGCGCCGATCGCCGCAGCCATCGGCTCCTCGATCAGCCAGACTTGCGACGCGCCGGCGTTGGACGCGGCGTCCCGGATCGCGCGGCGTTCGACCGATGTCGAGCCCGACGGCACGCAGATCACGATTTCCGGCCAGCGCGGGAAGCGGCGCTGTCCGTGCACCTTGTGGATGAAGTGCTTGATCATCTGTTCGGCGACGTCGATGTCCGCGATCACGCCGTCACGCAAAGGACGGATGGCTTCGATCTGGTGGGGTGTCTTGCCCATCATCAGCTTGGCATCATCGCCCACGGCCTTAACCCGTTTCACCCCATTGATCGTCTCGATCGCGACCACCGACGGCTCGTTGAGAACGATGCCGCGACCGCGCAGATAGACGACGGTGTTCGCCGTGCCGAGATCGATCGCCATGTCGTGCGACATGAATTTGAAGAAACGCGTCCAGAACATCAGGCCTGCCTTATCCCTTTTTCCGGCGTGCTCGCCGCTTCGCACCTCATGCCATGGAAAAGCCGGTCTTGGGAGTGCAGATCGCGGGTCGCGGGAAGCCGGCGCTTGGGCTAGAGACAGAGGCATGTCAATACGCCGGTTGCCAGAGCATCTCGTGAATCGCATTGCCGCCGGCGAGGTCGTCGAACGACCCGCGAGCGCGCTAAAGGAACTGGTCGAAAACGCTATTGACGCCGGTGCCGAACGGATCAGCGTGCGGCTTTCCGGCGGGGGGTTGGCGGGGATCGAGGTGATCGACGACGGCTGCGGCATGGCGCCAGATGAAATCGCCTTGGCGCTCGAGCGGCATGCGACGTCCAAATTGCCGGACGACGCCATCGACGCTGTCGAGACGTTGGGATTTCGGGGCGAGGCGCTGCCGTCGATCGCGAGCGTCTCGACCCTGCGAATCGAGAGCCGGGTACGCGGCGCCGACGGCTGGTCACGGACGGTCGATAATGGCCGGGTGACGGGAGAGGGGCCGACGGCGCTGCCACCTGGAACACGCGTCCGGATGGAAGGCCTATTCGAACGGGTGCCGGCGCGGCGCAAGTTCATGCGTTCGGCACGATCCGAATCTGCCGCCTGCGCTGATGCGGTGAAGCGGCTGGCAATGGCGCGCCCTGAAATCGGCTTCACGCTGGAACATGACGGGCGGCGTGTGTTCGGCGTCGTTCCCGGCGAATCGCGGCCCGAGCGGGTGGCCGCGCTGACCGATCGGGCGCTGGCAGAGAATAGTGTGGCAATCGACTATGGTCGCGGCGCCGTGCGGCTTGGCGGCGTGGCGGGCTTGCCGACCTTCAACCGGGGTGTGGCGGATCATCAATATCTGTTCGTGAACGGGCGCCCGGTTAGGGATCGGTTGCTGGTTGGCGCGGTGCGCGGCGCCTACCAGGATCTGCTTGCGCGCGATAGGCATCCGGTGGTCGCGCTGTTCATCGATCTTCCGCTCTCCGAGGTGGATGTAAACGTCCATCCTGCCAAGACCGAAGTGCGCTTTCGCGATCCGGGCATGATCAGGGGGATGATCGTCGCCGGGCTACGCGACGCCCTAGACCGCGCGGGCCATCGGAGTTCGCAGGCCGCAAGGCCGGTTTCGTGGACAAGCGAATTTTCTTCTCCTCCGGTCATTCCCAGCCAGGCCGGAATCCGCAATCTTCGACCTTTTGAGAACATGGATTACCGGGCGGCGAACACCGTTTCCCGCCTGCGGGGGAACGACATCGGACGAGTGGGGGACGGCAGGCTCGATTTCAACGCTGCCCCCGCCGCGCGTGCAGAAATTGCCGAGCAGGCCGTGCCGGAGGGGCAAAACTTTCCTCTTGGCGTCGCGCGAGGGCAGGTGGCGTCAACCTATATCGTCGCGGAAGCGGAGGACGGGTTGGTGTTGGTCGATCAGCACGCGGCGCATGAGCGGTTGGTACTAGAACGGATGCGCCGCGCGATGGCGAACGGCGGGGTGGCGCGACAAGCGCTGCTGCTGCCCGAAGTCGTCGAACTGGACGAGGCCGCCTGCGATCGGCTGGAGGAGCGGGCGGGCGAGCTTGCCGAGATGGGTCTCGAGATCGAGCGCTTTGGGCCAAAGGCGCTATTGATCCGCGCGACACCTGCTTTGCTTGGGCAGGGTGACGCGAAGGGATTGGTGACGGATCTCGCGGACGAGTTGGCCGCCTTTGAAACGACGGTTTCGCTCAAGGAAAAGCTCGACCGTGTCGCCGCTACCATGGCGTGTCATGGATCGGTGCGGGCAGGGCGCATCCTCTCGGTAGCCGAGATGAACGCGCTGCTGCGCGAGATGGAGGTGACGCCGCATTCCGGCCAATGCAATCACGGCCGCCCGACATGGGTAAAGCTCGGCCATGGTGATATCGAGAAATTGTTCGGACGAAAATGAGTTCGCTAAAATTTCCTAAACGGCAATTTTATTTGCCTACAGACAACCATATCGGTAAATCGCGTAGCGCCTAGCTTAAATGCCTCCCGATTTGAGGGGGGTGCTATGACTGCAATTCCAGTAGCCTATCGCTGGCTCGAAACCATGACGCCGCAGCCGCTCATGATTCGCCACGCGCTTGCTGAATATGGCGTGATCGAAGGATCCGGCGCCAGCGAAAACCCGGCCATATTCGGCTGGGCGCGCGAGGTGGGACTGGGACGTGTCTATAGCAGCGACGCCATTCCTTGGTGTGGTCTGTTCATGGCTGTTATCGCAAAACGGGCGAACAAAGCGGTGCCGGACAAGCCGCTTTGGGCCCTCGGTTGGGCCAAATTCGGGATTGCGGCTGATCGGCCGATGCTGGGGGATGTACTGGTATTCCGTCGTGATGGTGGCGGGCATGTCGGGCTTTATGCCGGTGAGGACAGCGACGCCTTTCATGTGCTTGGGGGCAATCAGTCCGACCGCGTCTGCTTCGCGCGGATCGCCCGGAGCAGGCTCCATGCGGCAAGACGGCCGCTTTATCGCGTCGCTCCGGCAACGGTTAAGCCGTATATATTGGCAGTGGCTGGGGAGCTTTCCACAAATGAAGGCTGATAGAGCCGCTTTCGCTGCGTCAAGGTTTCGGCCAAGGAGCCGTGATGGCAAGGAAACTACGGGCCGATCAGTTGCTGGTCGAGCGCGGACTGGCGGAAAGCCGGTCGCGCGCGCAGGCGTTCATTCTAGCGGGGCTGGCCTTCGCGAATGATCGTCGAATCGCCAAGGCCGGCGAGCAGATTGCCGAGGACGCACTCCTTGCAGTCAAGGGGAAGGATCATCCCTGGGTGTCACGCGGCGGCGTCAAGCTGGCGCATGCGCTCGATCATTTTGGCTGGGACGTGGCCGGCGCTGTGGCAATCGATGTCGGTTCGTCCACCGGGGGGTTTACCGACGTGCTGCTTACCAAGGGAGCGGAGCGCGTCTACGCGGTCGATTCCGGAACCAACCAACTCGCCTGGAAGCTGAGGCAGGATCCGCGTGTCTTGGTGCTTGAACAGACCAATGCGCGCCATCTTTCCGAGTCCCATGTGCCCGAAGCGGTCGATCTGGTGGTATGTGACGCGAGCTTTATCGGGCTCGCCAAAGTCCTCGACGCGCCATTGAAACGCGCCAAGCCAGGCTGCCGGCTGATAGCACTTATCAAGCCGCAGTTTGAAGCGGGTCCGAAGGAAGTGGGGAAGGGCGGTGTCGTCCGCGATCCGGAGATTCATCGGCGCGTATGTAGCGAGGTTAGAGACTGGCTAACAAAAAACGGATGGATGGTCGTCGGGTTGACGGAGAGTCCGATCACTGGACCGATGGGAAACGTCGAATTCCTGATAGCCGCTGAACGAGCCGACTGAAGCTGCAGCATGTGCGGCAAAGTGTTGCCGGAAAATGACGAACAGATTCCTTTTTCGCCGCTTGCCAAGGCGTTTCGCCCAATTTACGGCGTCACAGCCCCAATGCGTGTCCCGTTTTCCATTCTGGTCTCGGCGATCTTCCTTGCCTCCTGTGGTGGCAATGGAGGACAGCGTGTCGCCGCGCCGCCGACAGTCCGGGTCGAGCTCGCCGGAACGCATGTCTTTGTTGATCGCATCGATGCGGTCGGCACCGCATTTGCGAATGAACAGGTAACGCTTTCCGCGCCGGTCACGCAGCGACTCGTCCGGGTCAATTTCCAGGACGGCGGTTTCGTGCGGGCCGGCCAGGTAATCGCCATGCTCGCACAGGGTCAGGAAGTCGCTCAGTTACGCAATGCCCAGGCACGGACGCGCGAGGCCGAACAGCAGCTCGCTCGTCTTCAAGCGCTCAAGAATCGGGGATTCGCGACCAACGCTGCATTGGATACCCAGGTCGCGCTGGCGGCGTCCGCCAATGCGGATGCGGCGGAAGCGCAGGCTTCGATCGGCGATCGCGTCATCCGCGCGCCCTTCTCGGGTTGGGTGTCGCTTCGCAACATCTCGCAGGGCGCCGTCATCCAGGCCGGCACCGAGATCGCGGTGATCAGTGACCTTTCGCGGATCAAGCTCGATTTTCCGGTTCCCGAGACGTTGCTGGGATCGCTGCGGGTCGGGCAGGTCATCGATGCCATTGCCGCCGCTTATCCCGACCGTCCCTTTCGGGGTCGGGTCAGCAGCATTGATCCAACCGTCGATCCCGCCTCGCGCGCGGTACGCGTGCGGGCGCTCCTTCCCAATCCTGATCGCCTGCTCAAGCCGGGCATGCTGCTGACCGTCGGCGTTCGTTCGGCCGAACGCAACGCGATCGCGGTTCCCGAGCTCGCCGTGGTCGGGGAGGGAGAGAGGCGCTATGTCTATGTGCTGGGCGCGGAGAACAAGGTGAAGCGGATCCCCATTCAGGCAGGGGTTCGGCAGGATGGGTTCGTCGAGGTGAGGGAGGGGCTCAGGCCAGCCGACCGGATCGTCGTGGAAGGCGTGGTGAAGCTGAGCGACGGCATCACGGTGCAGACGGCATCGACGAAGCCGGCGGCCAATATCTAGCGCTCGATGCAGCTATCTGATCTATCGGTGCGCCGTCCGGTTTTCGCCGGTGTCATCGCCCTGCTGCTCTGTATTGTCGGCATCGTTGCCTTCCTCAACCTGTCGGTTCGTGAATATCCCGATACCGATCCGCCGGTTGTTTCGATCCAGACCACTTATACCGGCGCGGCCGCCAATGTAGTCGAATCCCGCGTTACCGAAGTGCTTGAGGAACAGCTTGCCGGAATTGAGGGCATACGTTCGATCGTCTCGCGATCGCGAGACGGGGCCTCGGACATCACGGTCGAGTTCAACCCAGGCCGCGATATCGATTCGGCCGCGAACGACGTCCGGGACAGAGTCGCGGCTGCCGCCGAGGATCTGCCGGAAGAGATCATTCCGCCCGAAGTGCGCAAGGCCGATGTCGACGCTCGGCCCATCCTTTTTCTGGTGGTCTCGCGTCCGGGTTGGTCAGCATTGCAACTCAGCGACTATGTCGATCGCAATCTGGTCGATCGTTTTTCGGCGATAGACGGGGTAGCGCGCATATTCATCGGCGGCGAAGCGCGGCCTTCGATGCGGGTTTGGCTCGATCCCGAGCGACTCGCTGCCCGGCAATTGACCCCCGGCGATGTCGAACAGGCGCTTCGGACACAAAATGTGGAACTCCCTGCCGGGCGGGTTGAATCGCGCGATGCCGATGTGACGCTCAGGGTCGATCGGCCGTTCGTAACACCGGCGCAGTTCGCGCAACTGGTCGTGGGACGCGGCTCTGACGGCTATCTGATCCGGCTTGGAGATGTGGCGCGGGTCGAACAGGATGCAGAAAATCCCTATCAGATATTCCGGCTAAACGGTCAGTCGGCTGTAGCGATGGGAATCGTGCGGCAATCCGGTTCCAATACGCTCGCGGTAGCAGAAGCGGCCAAGCGCATGATGGAGACCGTAAAGTCCAGTCTTCCTCGCGGCATGACTATATCGGTCGCTTCCGACGAATCGCTGTTCATAAACAGCGCGATCGACCGCGTGTGGGATACACTTGCCGAAGCAGCAGTGCTCGTTGTCCTTGTGATCTTTCTTTTTCTGGGAAGCTGGCGGGCCACGCTCATTCCGGCGGTCACCGTTCCGATTTGCTTGCTGTGTGCATTCGCGACCCTGTGGGTTTTTGGCTATTCAATCAACTTGCTCACCCTGCTGGCGCTTGTGCTCGCCATCGGGCTGGTCGTGGACGATGCGATCGTCGTGCTCGAAAATGTCTATCATCGGATCGAGCAGGGCGAACCTCCGTTGGTAGCTGCCTATCGTGGCACGCGTCAGGTCGGGTTCGCGGTCATTTCGACTACGCTGGTGGTCTGCATGGTTTTCGTGCCTGTCATGTTCCTTGCAGGAGAAACTGGGCTGCTTTTTCGGGAGCTTTCGGTCGCACTTGTGGGCGCAGTGGCGTTTTCGGGTTTTCTGGCACTGGGCTTGGCGCCGATGCTCTGCTCGAAGCTCCTCAGGCTGGAGAGACGGACGCCGCTTGCGAAATGGATGGAACTCCGTTTCCAACGCCTGGAAGTGTGTTATCAGCATGCTCTTGGATGGGCGTTGAACCATGCCAGAATACCACTCGCCCTGACGTTTGGCCTATGCGTAGCTGCCGGCATCCTGTTCACCTTCATGCGATCCGAACTTGTGCCCGAAGAGGATGTTGGGATCCTTTTCGCGGCGCTTACGGCCCCTGAAGGGACGAGCTTCCAGGGCATGGTGCGCAACGTAGCCGAGGTGGAGCGGACGCTGTTGCCGCTGCCCAAGGATGGCCCGATACGCAACGTGGTGTCGCGCGTGCCGGCCTCATACGGTGCCACGGAAGATTTCAATTCGGGAGCTGTCGTGGTTTTTCTCAAACCATGGGGTGAGCGGAATAAAACCACTCAGGAGGTGGTGGCGGACGTCAATTCTAAAATCCGGTCGATACCGGAGCTGCGCGGCAACGCTGTTGTGCGCTCTGCACTGGGGGGTGGCAGAGGACAGCCCATCAACTTCATCATTACCGGCAACACTTATGCTGAGCTCACCATTGCCCGTGACAGAATCCTCGCCGCAGCAGCCGCCAACCCGGGCATCGTGAATTTGGATTCCGATTACAAAGAAACCAAGCCGCAGGTGCGGATCGACGTGAACATCCCGCGACTGGGCGATCTCGGCATCACGGTCCAGCAGGTGAGCGAGGCGTTGCAAAGTCTGCTCGGCTCGCGGCGGGTCTCTACCTATGTAGATCGGGGCCAGGAATATCGTGTGATCGTGCAGGCCGAAGCCTCGCAGCGTGACATGCTGTCGGACCTTGGCCGGATCCACATCCGCAGCCGCGACGGCCAGCTCATTCCCCTCTCCAACCTAGTGACGGCGCGTGAAATGGCCGGGCCGCGCGACCTCGGGCGGTACAACAAAATGCGCGCGATTACGCTCACGGGATCGCTTGCGCCCGGTTACGCGCTGGGCGAGGCGCTGACGTTCCTGGAGCAGCAGGCAGCGGCCTCGCCCGAGGTGACGGCGGTGGGCTATCTCGGCCAGAGCCAACAGTTCAAGGAGACCGGCGGATCGATCTGGATAGTGTTTGGGCTCACTATCGTTATCGTCTTCCTGCTGCTCGCCGGGCAATTCGAAAGTTTCATCCATCCGCTGGTGATCATTACCACGGTGCCGCTGGCCGTCGCGGGCGGCGTCTTTGGCCTGGCGATTACCGGGCAGACGCTCAACCTCTACAGCCAGATCGGCATTGTCATGTTGGTCGGCCTCGCGGCAAAAAACGGCATTCTGATCGTCGAGTTCGCCAATCAGCTTCGCGATGCTGGTCAGAGCGTCGGCGAAGCAATTCGCATGGCCGCCGCGCGCCGGCTCCGCCCGATTCTCATGACGTCGATCGCCACGATTGCGGGCGCTGTACCGCTTGTGATCGCGGGCGGCGCTGGGGCCGCTTCGCGAACCGCAATCGGCACCGTGATCGTTTTTGGGGTTGCCATTGCAACGTTCATCACGCTTTTCCTTGTTCCGATTCTGTATCAAGCACTAGCGCATCACACCGGATCGCCGGATGCGGTGGGCCGTGCGCTTGATCGCGCGCTGGAAGCGCAAGGAGTGGGTACGGTCTGAGCTGAGTTCAAAAAGGGTGAAGAATGGGTCAAATCGCGTCGCCTTCGCAACTTCGTATGTCGTTCCTGCGCTGGGCTCTGGTGACTGTTCCGCTCATCATCCTGCTTGGCGTGGCGAGCGGCGAACTTTCGGGATCAGGCTATGGGAATGCATGGTTCGCGGATCTGCGCAAGCCAGACTTCATGCCGCCTGGCTATGTCTTCGGCACTGCCTGGACGGCGCTTTACGCACTGATGGGGCTTGCGCTGGCGATCATACTCGGTGCGCGCGGGGCACGGGGCAGGGCGCTGACGCTGGCGCTCTTTGCCGTTCAAATGGCACTGAACCTTTCGTGGTCGCCGCTGTTCTTCGCCGCGCATCGGGTGACCGCCGCATTGGTGCTCATTTTGGTGCTGATCGTTGTGGTCATGGTCGTGACAGCACGCTTTATCATGATCCGGCGCAGCGCGGGCCTGCTGATGCTCCCCTATCTGGGCTGGCTGATCTTTGCCGGAATGCTCAATTATGAGATCGTGCGGCTCAATCCGGACGCCGAAACACTTGTTCCCGAGGCCGCTGGCACCCAAATATCGTTGTAAAGCCCTCGCGGGCGGGAGATTATATGCAGACCGAGAACAAGCTCTTTGAGGATTTTGCGAAATTCGTGAACGGTGCGGCAGGCACGCTGGCGGGAATGGGGCGCGAAGCTGAATCCTCGATGCGCGAGCGCGCGAAAGAATGGATCGGCGGTCTCGATTTCGTTAGCCGCGAGGAGTTCGAGGCGGTTAAGGCGATCGCGTTGGAGGCACGGGCCGAAATTGATCAGCTCAAAGCCGAATTGGCTGAGGTGAAAAGCAAGAAAACACCCGCAAAAGATATTCCGTAACCCGCTTAAACGGCTTAACCGAGCGCGATTCGTCCACAGTTTTTTAGGCCCGTCGGGTAGGCTTGGTTGCGCCGCGGATGCCAGAACGGCACCATGTTAACGATGGTGATTGGGACCGCCGCATGATTGAAGACAACGATTTTGAAGCCGTGCGGGAAGCCAGCGCGCCGATCGACATGCTCGAGCAATATTTCGAGGCGCACGGCTGGTCCTATGAGCGGAGCGGCGATGAGGAGATTCTCGCCAGCTACCAGGGAAGCTGGACTCAATACGAGCTCCGTGCGGTCTGGCGCGACGAAGACAAGGTATTGCAATTCCTCGCGCTTCCCGACATTCGCGTGCCGACGGATAAACGATTGCTTGTCTATGAAACGCTTGGGCTTGTGAACGAGCAGCTATGGATCGGACATTTCGAGCTGTGGGCGTCTTCGGGCGTGCTGCTGTTTCGCCACGCGGCGCTGCTCGATGGCGGTGGCGAGGCGCAGCTTACTCTCGATCAGGCTGAAACGCTCGTGGAGGCCGCGATCGACGAGTGCGAACGCTTCTATCCGGTGTTCCAGTTCGTGCTGTGGGCTGACAAGAGCCCCGCCGAGGCGATTGCCGCCGCATTGATCGAGACCCAGGGAGAGGCATGAGCGCCCGGCTCTGGCTGTTAGGCGCTGGCAATATGGGTGGCGCGATGCTGCGCGGATGGCTCGTCAGTGGAACCCGCCCAGATGAGATTGCTATCGTAGACCCCTACGCGACTGATGTTCCGTCGGGTGTGACGCATTATCTCGAATTTCCTCAAGGTGGATCTCCGGATGCGGTTGTCGTTGCCGTTAAACCGCAACAGCTTTCCGCCTTGTCCACTGCCTATAAGGAGCGAATGGCGCCACCCCGCTTGCTTTTGTCGGTGCTCGCGGGTGTTGAAACACCGACGCTTGCGGAAGGCTTCGGGGCAACGCATGTCGTCCGTGCCATGCCCAACCTGCCTGCCGCGATCGGCCAAGGCGCAACGGTACTTTATTGTGGGTCCGATGATCCGAGCGTGCGGGCGGAAGCCGTCGCGTTGATGGGGCCGCTGGGCATTGTCGAATGGATTGACGACGAGCTTCTGTTCGACGCCGTAACCGCTTTGTCAGGCAGCGGGCCGGGCTATGTCTTCCGCTTCATAGAAGCGCTGAGTGAGGCCGGGGCGCGGCTTGGCTTGCCCATTGATCTCGCCGGTAGGCTGGCCGCCGCAACTGTGCGCGGCGCTGCGATGATGGCCGAACGGAGCGAGGTCGCTCCTGCAACCCTCGCTGATCGGGTTGCCAGTCCGGGCGGTACGACCCGAGAAGGCCTTAATGTTCTGGATGAGAACGAGGCGATGAAGAAATTGGTTCAGCGCGCCCTCGATGCCGCTGCCCGGCGCAGCGCTGAGCTTGCCGCCATCGCGCGAGGGCAGTCGGCCGGTTCCTAACGATTGGGAATACGCAAGCGCTGATCGGAAGGGATGAGCCCTTCCAGCACCCGCCAAAAGCCCGTGACTGAGCCTTGGCCAGCCTCGGCATAGGCTTCGGCCATTTTTGCTCGAATGATCTCGAAGAGTTCCGCTTCCAGCGCGATACCTGCCTGAGTCAGGCGCAAGAGGCGCTGGCGGCGGTCGCGCAGCCCCGGAAGGGTCTCCAAATAACCGCGTTCAGACAGATCGCCGAGAACACGTCCAAGCGACTGTTTGGTGATGCGGAGCAGCTTGAGGAGATCGCCCACAGGCATTTCGGGGTGGTGCGCTATGAAGTAGAGGGCGCGGTGATGCGCGCGCCCCAATCCCTGTTTGGCGAGCGTTTCATCCGCGGTTGCCGTAAAATTGATGTAGCCGAAATAGAGCAGTTCAATCCCTCGACGGATCTCTGGCTCACGCAAAAATAGAGGAGATGCAGATGGGACAGCCATGTTGACCTATTTTTTCAAGCTATCTAAGGCCATGCAAGCGTTACACGAAATTATCCAGATCTAGAATGTGGGAGGGGAAGGCTTGTGACCAGCGTCGAATTCATAATCGAGCCCAATCCGTCGCCAGTAGGCGAGGTCGAGCGGCAGGAATTGCTCGCCAATCCCGGTTTCGGAAAAGTTTTCACCGATCACATGGCTATGGTCCGCTATGTGGACGGCAAGGGGTGGCACGATGCGAAGGTGATACCGCGCGGGCCGCTGCAGCTCGATCCCGCCTGTGCCGTGCTGCATTATGCGCAGGAGATTTTTGAAGGATTGAAGGCCTATCGGCTGCCGGACGGCGGGACGGCGTTCTTTCGACCCGAAGCCAATGCGCGCCGCTTTCAGAGTTCGGCGCGGCGGTTGGCCATGCCTGAACTTCCGGAAGACCTGTTTCTCGAATCATTGCGGGCGCTGGTGAAAATCGATGGGAGCTGGATTCCGGAGATTGAGGGAGGTTCGCTTTATCTGCGGCCGTTCATGTTCGCCAGCGAGACATTCCTCGGCGTGAAACCCGCCAGCGAATATCTCTACCTGGTTATCGCTTCTCCGGCCGGAGCCTATTTCAAGGGCGGTGCGCCGGCCGTGTCGATCTGGATTTCGGACGAGTTCAGCCGGGCCGGCCCGGGCGGCACCGGTGCCGTCAAGTGCGGAGGCAACTACGCGGCGAGTTTGCTACCGCAGTCGGAGGCGATCGCGAACGGTTGCGACCAAGTCGTGTTCCTCGACGCGGTCGAACATCGCTATGTCGATGAGTTGGGTGGCATGAATGTGTTCTTCGTGTTCGACGACGGATCGATGGTGACGCCCGAGTTGGGGACCATTCTTCCCGGAATTACCCGCGATTCGATTTTGACGCTCGCGCGCGATGCCGGAATGACGGTGCGCGAGGAGAAATATTCGATCGATCAATGGAAGACCGATGTCGAATCCGGGCGGTTGCGGGAAGCTTTCGCCTGCGGAACGGCCGCTGTCGTGACGCCAATCGGATCGGTACGTGGCTCGTCCATTAACTTCACGATCGGCAATGGCGGTCCCGGCCTTGTTACTGAAAAGCTGAAGGCGCGACTGACGGCGATCCAGCGCGGTGAGGCGCCTGATCCGCATGGCTGGCTGCGACGGCTGGATTGAGGCCGCCGGTTAGATGCCGGTATAGCCCCGATACCATTCCACAAAGCGGGGAACGCCGACCTCAATAGTGGTTGTAGGCGTGAAACCGAGGTCGTGTTGGATGGCTGTAAGATCGGCAAAGGTCGCCGGAACGTCGCCTGGCTGCATAGGCTGGAAATCGCGCAATGCGGGCTTGCCGCAGGCGGTTTCGATCAGGTCGATCAGTTTCCCAAGCTCCTCGGCCTTGCTGTTGCCGATATTATAGAGCCGGTGTGGGGTAGTGCTGCCGCCGGCCTTGATCGAGCCGTCATCGGACGGTGGATTGTCGAGCGCGGAAATGACACCTGCGACAATATCGTCGATATAGGTGAAATCGCGCTGCATCCGGCCATGGTTGAACACCGGGATCGGCTCGCCGGCCAGAATCTTGCCGGTAAAGATCCACATCGCCATGTCAGGCCGCCCCCATGGTCCGTAGACGGTGAAGAAGCGAAGGCCCGTTTGCGGGATGCGATAGAGGTGCGCATAGGTGTCGCTCATCAGTTCGTCCGCCTTCTTGGTGGCGGCGTAGAGCGAAAGCGGATGATCGACACGGTCCTCCACGCGGAACGGCAGGCTTTCATTGCCGCCATAGACGGAAGATGAAGAGGCGTAGACGAGGTGTGCGACTTTGCGGTGGCGCGCCAGTTCCAGGATATTCAGATGGCCGGCGACATTCGACGCGACATACGCACGCGGGTTGGTGAGCGAGTAACGCACGCCTGCCTGTGCACCGAGATGCACGATGCGGTCGAAGGCGCGGCCTTCCAGGAAAGTATCGAGCGGCAGATGGTCGGAGAAGTCGACCTGCTCAAAAACATAGTCGCCGCCCAACGCTTGTGATGCCGAAACGCGATCACGCTTCAGCCGCACTTGGTAATAATCGTTGAGATTGTCGATGCCGATGACCTGCTCGCCACGGCCGAGGAGGGCGTTGACGACGTGAAAGCCGATAAAGCCCGCCGCGCCCGTAACGAGAACTGCCATTCCTTATTGCCCCTGCCTTTTTGTCGGCGATAGCGAAGCATTTTGGCGACGTCGAGGCTTCCCACCGCGCTCAACCCGACTATAAGGCACCCCGGCTGATGGGGCGTCGCCAAGTGGTAAGGCAACGGTTTTTGGTACCGTCATTCGGAGGTTCGAATCCTCCCGCCCCAGCCACGCCATCAACTGGCCGCAACCATCGTCATTCTCGTGGCGTGCGATCGAACGGTTTCAGCACATAATAGACGTAAACGAGCACGCCCACAATGATGGACACCGCCAGCAGATGGCGTCCCGTGTCGCCAATTGAGGCCGAAATCCCGCCGTCCTTGTCGTTGCCAACATAGTTGGCGATGGCACAGGCGACCGAGGCGGCAAGATATTGCCATATCGAATCGCGCGGTTCGGCCTCACCGGTCGAGCGCTGCAAAAACAGCACGATCAGACCCGCGAAGATCATGACCGTCAGCCAGTCATAGATCGTTTCCACGCTCTTCCTCCAGCTTGGCCGTGCCCGCCGATCAATAAGCGCGGCTGTGGAACGGCAGGGTCGTCGCGGTGCGCAACAGGATGTAAAAATCCATCATGATCGACCAGTTTTCGATGTAGAACAGGTCATGCTCAAGGCGTTTGAGAAGCTTTTCCTCGGTATCAGTCTCTCCCCGCCAGCCTGATACCTGCGCCCACCCTGTAATGCCTGGTTTCACCTTGTGACGCGCCGCATAGGTTTTCACGACGTCGTTGAACAAGCGGTCACCCGCGCGGGTAGAGGGGGCATGAGGGCGGGGGCCTACCATCGACATTTCTCCGACGATGACGTTGATGAGCTGCGGCAATTCATCAAGGCTGAAGCGACGAATGAAATGACCCACCCGCGTGACCCGAGGATCGTGCTTGCGCGCCTGAATGATCTGATCGAACTGGCTCCGGTCATGATACATTGACCGAAACTTCCAGATGCGGAATCGCTTGTTGTTAAAGCCTTCGCGTTCCTGGCGGAAGAAGACCGGGCCCTTGCTGTCGAGCTTGATCGCGATGGCGATCGTGAGCAGCAACGGCGAGATCAGCATCAGGCCGATGCTCGCAAGCAGCAAGTCCTCGAGGCGTTTGACAATGTGATCCATGCCGGAGATTGGACGCTCGAATAGCGTCATCACCGGCAGATCGCCGAGCAGCACCACCGCGCGTTGGGCGAAGGCAAAGCTGGCCAGATCTGGCGCGAGACGGATGCGAACGGGAGTGATCGCGAGTTCGCCTACGACCTCTTGCAGCCGCGTTTCGGCTGACCACGGCAGGGCGACGATCACCTGATCGACATCACCCACCCGAATCAGCTTGATCAGTTCGGCAAGGTTTCCCCGTACATCGAGCGGGCGTTCCTCCGGTCCCAACCGTTTGGGCGTACGGTCATCGAAGAAGCCGACCAGATCGATGGTGAGCTTGTCATTACCGATAATGTATCGGGCCAGCCGGTTACCCTGCGATCCCGCGCCAAAGATCGCGACCCGTTGGTTATAGACGCCGGTACGCTTCATCCCGCGCATCCATCCGATGCCGATAAGGCGAACGATGCAGAGTGCGGCCGCCCCGCCGAAGAACCAGCTCACCGCCCAGATGCGAGAAAAATCTTCCGAATTCTTGAGAAGGAAACTCAATGTGAGCATGAACATGCTGGTGGAAAGCCAGGCGGTAAGCAGCCGTCCCCAAGCCTGTCGTACCGAAAAACGGACGTCGGGATCATGAGCGCCCATGACCTCGGCAAGGCCGGCATAGAAGACGATCGTGAACAGGGTTGCGCCCAGATAATTCTGCTGTGAAGCAGTCGGGATGTTCTCGCCAAGCCAAGAGATGCTAAGCAGCGAAGTAGCTGCGAGGGCCACGAGTTCCGCGACCCGGAGCGCGAACACGGTGATCTCGAGGAGCAGAGGAACCCGCCGGCTAGCTTGCTCGCCGCGCGACCTCTTCGCCCGTGAAGTCCCTGACGATGCCGGCGCTGTGCTCTCGTCGTTCATTCTGAAGGAATCATCCGATTGCAAATTGGCAGCCATGGGTGTTCTGCCGCCCGTCGATCTTCATCCAATGACAACAATGTGACTTTCGTTGGGCAGCCGTTGCCCCGCTTGCGTCATTTCACGGCCCCGGGTCCGGTTTTGGGTATCCGGGCTTTGGCGAGGGGGCGTAGCCTTTCCTATAGGTCACCTTTGCCCGCGCGGCCGCAAGCAGCGGCTCGAGTTCTCTCGTCGCCTTGTTTGCCATATTCTGCTTGCGCACCATTTCGCGTGCGATCCTGATCGCTTCGGGGCCACTCAGCGGCGTTGACCGAACCTCGAGGATCCGGTTGGCCGTCAACTCCCCACCGGCGGGCACCACGAAAACCTCGCCGGAGGGTAAACTCATGATGCTCTTCACCATCGCGGGAGATAGCTGCAGCGTGTCAAGCGAGGTCGGCACGCGCTGATGTTCGACCCCATCGGAAACGAGCTTCTGCTCAACTTCGTCGAGCGTCTTGAGCGGGCGATAGGCCATCAGCGCCTTTTGATCGGCGGGCATGGGAAATTGTATCTGATCGATGATCAGCAGCTTGCGCTGCGAGAACATTGAGGGATTGGCCGCAACGAACTTCTCGACATCCTCACTCGTTGGCGCAGGTGCCTTGCCGGCCTCATTCTGCTGGAGGAGCGAAACGAGTAGCTGCTCTTCCACGCGTCGGGTCTGAAGCAGATATTCGGGAGTTTTATCCAGCTTTCGCTCTCGGGCGATATCGGCCAGAATCTTCCGGTCTACGATCCGTTGGACCGCAGCCTGCTCGGCTTTCTTGCGAGCCTCTCCAGACGGAAGTTGGACGCCCTCGAGTTCCGTACCAAGCTCATAGACCGTGACATCCTCACCATCGACCGTGGCGATGACCTGGCCCTTTTCCAGTTTGTCCTCAACGCCGGATTTCCCGCAGGCTGTGAGAAAGATAGCGGTTCCGATCAAGAGACCGTTAAGGATAAATGCGCGCATCGGTGCCTTTCCGCAAGTCCGCAGGTGCTAGGACAAGCCCCTGATCGAGACAAGCCAAAAGAGCGTTAACCGCGGCTGCGTCAACGCGATGCGAGCGCGACTCTGGGATTTTCGGCCCGAAGGGGACGGAGAAAATCAGCAATGTTGTCGAGCAGCTCCTGGCTGGCATAGGAGGAAATGCCCGGCGATTGCTGCATCGGACGCGAAATGAGCGCGCTCATTTCCGTCTTCAACGCCGTCTCATTTTCGACGATCTTGAGGCCTGGAACGTTGCTGAAGCGGGTGGCGGTGTGAAGCTGATGATCCGTGGTATGTTCGCCGAGGCTACGATGCCGTGCCAGGGCCAGCATCTGCTTCCGTTCCTCCATCGCCTGGAGGATTGAGCCCATGCCAACGTGGGCTACGAACAAGGAACAGCTCATGAGACGGCGATGATATTCGTCGTGCGGCATCATACGTGTCCACGGCACATGGCACGGTTCATATTCGCCTTCACCGATTTGCAGAAAAACATCCTGGCCGGGATTGCTCGCAGCCCATTCGTCGACCGCACGAACGAGCCGGTCAAAGGGCATGATGGAGCCGACCGATGCGAAGATCAAAGTACCGATCCCCAATAATTTAAGCCTTCAGTCTTCGCGATTTCGGGCCATTGGGACACCGTCTGATGTGCTATGTGGCGCGCGAGCTTCCCCGACGAGGACATGCGTTCAGGGTTCGCCAGGCTGTCCACCCACAAGGTGCGGGCTCCCATAAGCCGACCCAGGAGCAGGAACACGAGCATTGGCGCGGAACCGGTGGTCACAATCGCATCGGGACGTTCTCGCAAGAGGATTTTCAGCGCTCGCCAAGCACCCGGGAGAAAACCCTTGAGCTCGAAACGGGATGCATTCGGGACGACGTAATAGCGGTGATCCGGCACCTGCGTAATATAATGATCGAACGTGGATACATAGGCCACGTCGAACCCTTTGAACGCGGGCAACAGCCTGCGCAATTGCACCCAATGGCCTCCGCCAGATGCGATAGCGAGAAGGCGTGGCGTGCTCATCGCAGGCACCCCGGTGCCAGAATCTCCATCAAGTTCGTCACCGATTGGTTACCTAAATCCGTATCTTAGGCTGCGGCATGAATCGTTCTCCGGGGGGGATCGGTAGCAGGCAATGGTAAATCTGCCGTTTGAATCATTGGTGCCGGATTGACAAGGAACAGCACATGCACCCATCCCGGTTTGCCTTGGTGACTTGGCTTCAAGCTTTCCCGGCTGCTTTCCGTGGCTGGGAAACCATTTCCCCGGTATCGCGCCCTGCTCTAAGATGATCGCGAGCAATACGCAGCCACAGATAGGTAGGCAACGCTTCGTCGATAAAACGGTAGCGCGGCGGCTCGAGCGACATGTCAACCGTCAACACATGACCGACATCGGCCAGGGCGCCGAATTCGGTTTTTACGTCGAAGCTCTTAAGATGGGTCGGAAGATTATCAACGATATCACCTTCTGAAAACCAGCCATCCGGGGTGGTGGCTGCACGCGCGACCGCTGCGATAAAGGGAGCTTTCTCTTCCCTGATGAAGCGTTCCAGCCCACGCGGCCCCAATGCATCGACGCGCATCTCCGCCTCGTCGACTGCCTTGTCCAAGGCTTGACGAATATCGCTGACTTCAACGATCATACGCCCAGCGTCCACGGCCTTCATGCTGGCGTGGTGGCTGAGTAAACGCACCAGATAAGGCGATCCATTCGCGAGCAATTCGATCATCGAGGTCACTCGATCCTCGAACTTGATGCCCGCGCCGGCTTCGCCCACCCCAATCAGCGAACGAACCTCCGAGCCGGTCATGCGGGGCATTGGCACGCCCACGATATTGCGACGAACCGACGGGATATAGCCGATCAATTCCTGAAGATTCGAAGCGACGCCCGCGAGCACAAGCTGCACGCGCGCTGCCCGATCGGACAGATTCTTGATCAGTTCGGCCACGCTGCGACGAAACTGGGGATCTTCCGTCCGATCATATTCGTCAAGAATGATGATGACGCGGGTGCCGACGACGCGAGCCAGCAGCTCGCTGAGTTCGCGCGCGTTGAAAGGAGCGTCACCGATTTGACTGGCGAAATTCGACTTGGCTTCGGCCTCCGGCGCCATCGGTGACAGCGTGGAAAGATAGAGAAGGGGGATCTGTCGAAGCGCCGAACGGAAAATCTCGTCGAAGCGCGAATCCGAACCGCAGGATTCGTAGATCACGAGATATTGCGATTCCCGCGCCAGATCGGCGAGAATATGCATTAGCGAGGTTTTTCCAATACCCCGCTCGCCATATACCACCACATGCGAGCGTTGCTCTTCGATGATCCCGATAAGATTGGCGAGCACATCGAGCCGGCCGGCAAAGCGGCTGCGCTGCGTTACGGGTTGCGCAGGTGTAAACAGATCGCGCAGTTGTAACCGTGCATTGAGCAAGCCGCTGCGTGCTGTGCGGGTGGCCGGACGGTCGATTGCCGACGCAAGAAAGCTTGGAAGATTATCGGTCTTGTTCTTGCGCCGCGCGCTAGCGATGTCCAGAATCGGACTTATCGTTTGTTCATCGCCAGCATCTTCTTCCAGCGCAGCAAGCTGTTTGCGTTCGCGAGAGGCGCGTGTGCGAAAGAGATCACCGAAAAAATTGGTAAAGGCAGGCAAGGCAGACCTCATTCACTAGCGAAACATATACCGGTGCTTCGGGAGGGATTAAACGCCGATTTCCATGATGGTCAACCAGCCCGTGCTCCAGCCGATGCTTCAACTCCTCAGCCTTCGGCTCTCCACCTGGTGCGTGATCGCATTAGCGGCGAAAATATGAACAATCGCTTTCGTTCGCGTATCACCACTCGCGAATCCTATCACAATCTTTCAATCGTCGAAAGGCAGCTCGACTGCGGACGGTGGGAGCAAAATTGACGTCGCTGACGCTCGTGGTTCAAGCGCTCGCGACTCCTACGTTAGTGTAGGCGAAAGAAAAATTTCACCAATCTTTGCGTATCGGACGTGCCTGTCTTGCCCTGACACCAACTAGGCGGCTAGCGAGGACGGGTCGTACGAGGGAGACGAGTGATGAAGCAGGCATTCAAGCGAATGCTTGGCACAAAATGGCAATATGTTCGCGCAGTTCGTTTCCTGTCAAAGGCGGCGATCAAGGGTTTTGGGCAATATGACAGGGAATGCCCTTTGTGCGGTCACAAGGGCCGCTTCCTCGCGGAGGTGCACTTTCCTGATATCTTCAACTTCGATGCGCTGTGCCCTTCGTGTGGATCCTTGCCGCGCAATCGGCTCTTGTGGCTTCATGTCTTTCAGCGCAATCTCATAGGGTCCGGGGATCGATTGCTTCATTTTGCACCCGAGGTGTGCCTTGCGGATCATCTTCGCAAGCTCGCGGGGGAATATCGGACGGCCGATCTGTTCGCATCTGGCGTTGACCTTAAACTCAACATTGAGCAGATCGAACTGCCCGATGGTCGGCAGGATGTCATCATCTGCTCTCATGTGCTGGAACATGTTAATGATCGCACGGCCATTGCCGAACTGTTCCGCGTGCTAAGCCCCGGCGGAAGGCTGTTAATCCTGGTTCCTGTGGCGGAGGGCTGGGAAGCAACCTATGAAAACGACGATGATTTCGATCCTCAAGACAAGGCGCTTCATTACGGCAAGGACAACCATGTTCGACGCTATGGACGCGATCTGAGGGAGAGGCTTGCAGCGCCGGGTTTTGAGGTTGAGCCGGCATCCTTTGATGGTGCCACAAGCGTGCGTTACGGTCTTCTGCCCGGCGAAAATCTCTTCATCTGCCGAAAACCTAGCGCTTGATGAAGGGAAGGCCAAATGATGCGCGCAGTATAGCGATTGCTTTCGTCCTGTTGCCACTGAGCGAGCGCCGGAGTGCAAGCGCCATCCCATAGGCGAAGTATAGTGGCAGCAAGGCCGGGTAATGCAGTTTGCCGAAGATCAGCCTGCTGCGCGTATGATGATATTCCGAAAGTTCGCTACGTCGCTCGCTTCCCGAAGATGATCCGGCGGACGCACCTTCCTTGTGATAGACCACGGCGTCAGGGCAATAACCGAGCCGAAATCGGCCACGTCCGCGTACGGCCCAGTCTATTTCCTCATAATAGAGGAAATAGCGCTCCTCCAGCAGGCCAACCTCATCCAGAAAGCGGCGGCTGACGGTCATGGAGGCGCCGCAGATGAAATCCGCTTCCTGTTCCACGCGATCCGCTGGAAGCGGATCGAATATGGAGCGTCCGGCGCCTATGCCGCGTGCGCGGCCCGTCCATTTATCGAAGCTCAGCCCGCCTTGCATCTGCAATCGTTCCGGATCGCCGTAAAGCCTGAGGTCGGTGCCAACCATCCCCAACTCAGGGCGCGTTTCAAAACAGGCAAGGATTCGAGCAGCCGTGTCACGTTCCACAACGGTGTCGTTGTTGAGCAACCAGAAATGGGTGACGGCGGGATTCTGGAGTGCGGCCCGGAGTCCCACATTGTTGCCGCCAGCATAGCCAAGATTTCCGCCTGTCTCAATTATTGTGAGCCGCTTCCGCGGCCCATCCTCTAATGTTTGTCCCGGTTGCAGATGGTCGAATGCCACTGGACGCTCCAAGGCGCCATCTGACAGACGCGCCAACCGAGAGTTTTTCAATTGCACCCGCGTTCCACCAGACGCCCAAGCCGCGATCATTTCGGCCGATCCATCGGCAGAGTCATTGTCGCAGACGATAACCTGGACCGGAATGCTGCTTCGCAGCAAGGTTTCAAGACATTCAATCGTATCCGCAGCACTACGCCAGTTGACGAGAATGACTGCGAGCCTTGCTTCCTGTCCCACGAAAATCTTGCCTAACGATGCTATGGCGGAGTGTTTCAACCTGTCCCGTTGCGGGGTGCACGTGGGGGGATACCGAGGTTGCAACCGTATCGCAACAGAGCTAAGCACATGCAGCATCTCATGCGACACGAGGATATGCCGGCGGCTGAGCTTGGGGATATGGACGCTGAATGGTGCCTGTCGGCCGCTGTATGCGGCCAGCCTTTTTCAACTGTTCCGATCATTTGATATGCGCTAATGAGTGCGCGCATAAGATTAGGGAGGTTTGGCGCTTGAGACTTTGGTATGGGGTCATGCTCACGGCATGTTGGAGTGGGGCAGCTGTCGCGCAGACGAGCCCATTGCGCAACTTGGACATCTTCGTTGGAAATGTCCTCACCTATGACGACAACGTTTTTAGGACCTCCAACGCTACGGCAAAAGAATCCGATTGGATTATCGAGCCTACCGTGACCGTGGGCTATACGCGGCCCCTGGCACGCGGCAGTATCAACCTAGGCGGGCGTCTGGCATATCGTTTTTACACTAGGAACAGTCAACTCAATCGCGAAAATATCGAGGCTTACCTTCGAGGCAACACGGCGCTGTGGCGTTGCAATCTAACCCCGAATGCCAGTTTCCGTAGGCAGCAGAGCGACCTTGCTGACATTATTGATGGCGCGACGGCGAAAAATGCCGAGAGCCGTATTCGCGTTGGCTCGGGAATTTTGTGTGGCAATGGCATCGGGATCCGTCCTGGCATCGAGTATACCTACGAAAGTGTGAGTAACAGCTCGGACGTTCGGAGTATTTCCGACTTTCATCGACATACCGTGACTGGAAGGCTCGGCTATTCGCGGCCGAGCTTGGGCTTGATCGCCCTGTATGGCACGCTGCAGCAAGGGAAGTATCCCAACCGTCCGGCTGGATCAGCCGATGACGAGGTTAAAACTTATTCGGTTGGGATAAGTTATAATCGCGAACTGGGCACGCGACTCACAGGTGGCGTTCATGTTGGGTATATGAAGGTCAAGGCAAATCCGTCCGGGCTTCCAGGCGTTTCCGGCGTTCCGGGACATACTGGTATAACCTATGGCGGCGATCTTGCCTATCGTGGGAGCGACCGAATTAGTGGCACGCTGAGCTTCTCGCGCGACACGCAGCAGTCCAATCTACTTGGCGTCGATTATTCGCTTCAGACGCAATTCGAGGGTGCCATAAGCTATGCTGTGTCACGGGTTGTCAGTTTGACGGCCAACGCCAGCCATACCCGGCGCGACTTCCGAGGCACCTCCTTTGTTATTCCAGGCGTTGTTCTCGGCGCCGGTGACAGGACGACCCGTTTCGGCGGAGCAGTCACATTTCAGTCATTTCGCAGACTTAATTTCACGCTTAGCGGAACTCATTTTATCCGCAATTCCCCAGCTCGGGACTACACTGCTAACCAGATCGCATTGACGACCGGTATGCGCTTCTAATGAGGGTATCGATGCGCTTTTTCCAGTATGTAATTGCGTTGCTTGTTCTCACGACGGCCGGATTGCATCCGGTTGTTGCGCAAACTCCGCCGTCGCCCACCGCCGCACCTTCCGCTCCTTCCGATGGGTATCAAATAGGGCCGGAGGATGTGGTGGAGGTGGACGTGCTCGGCCAACAGGACTTCCGCAGCCGCGTAAAGGTTAAATCCGACGGCACCATCCCGCTTCCCTATATCGGCAATGTGGAGGCCGCTGGCTATACAGCGATCACACTGGCGCAGGCTGTTTCGTCACGGCTCAAGGCCGCGGGCATCTTCGCGGACCCGGTGGTGAATGTTGAGATAGTGTCTTATGCGAGCCGCTACATCATAGCGCTTGGCGAGGTGAGTTCGACCGGGATCGTACCGGTTGACCGCGCCTATCGGCTTTCTGAAATCATCGCCCGGGTTGGCGGCATTAAGTCAAGCGGTACCAATTATGTCATTCTGACGCGCCCGGGCCAGCCAGGCATGAAGTTCATGTTCGAGAACCTAGCGAAAGGCACGGAGCAGGACGATCCGATGGTGCAGCCGGGCGACAAGATTTTCGTGCCGCAGGCGGAGCGCTATTACATGTCGGGCGCGATCAATAACGCCGGAGAGTTTTCCCTTAACGAAGCTTTGACGATCCGTAAGGCAATAGCACGAGCGGGCGGTGTGAAGGCGGAGGGTTCGATGAATAAGGTCAAGATCTTTCGCCAGGGGCGTGAGATCAAGCGCGTGAATCTCGAAACGCTCGTTCAGCCTGGGGATTCGATCGTCATCGGCGAGCGCATCTTCTGATCAACGGGCGGGTCGCGTCCATGGGAATTGCGTCATGAGTCTGCTTCAGTTTCTGCGAATATTGTTCGCGCGGCGGTCGATCATTTTGGCAGCGCTGTTGAGCTGTTTCGTTGTCGCAACCGTCACGGCGTTCATGTTGCCCAAGAGGTATACCGCGACCAGCCGGCTACTTCTGGGGCAGCAGGATTCTCTGGGTGAGGGGACCGCGAGTGATCGTGGCCTGACGGGCTACGCGCAAACGCAGATTCAGATCATCCTGGATTATCGTACGGCCGGCCGTGTCGTGGACGCGCTCGGTTGGGCACGGGATCCGAACGTCATCGCGACTTATAACGAATCGGTCGACCCGTCGCAGATCGATATTAGGCGGTGGCTCGCGCAGGGAATCATCGATTCCACCGAAGCTTCGCTGGTAAACGGAACGTCCATTCTTGAGATTTCGTTCACGACATCCAGTCCTGGGGAAGCAGCACAGACGGCGGATCTCGTTCGCGACGCTTACATCGAGGAAAACCTCCGTTTCCGTCGCTCGGGAGCGACCAAGATCGCTGACTGGTATGACGAGCAGGCCGCCAAGGCTTTGGCTCAGCTTCGGGCTGCGGAAAAAGCGCGCAACCAATACGCTCAGGCCAACAATATTGTTCTCGACGAATCCAATGCGGACCTCGAGAGCATGAAACTCCGCGCCCTCACCTCGGAAAGCGCGACCGCCGGTCTCAGCCAGCCTGTCGTCGTCTCCGGTGGAGGCGTTTCTCAGCTCGACCAGTTGGACGCCAAGATCGCGCAGTCCGCCCTCACGTTGGGCCCCAATCACCCATCCATGGTCGCCATGCGTCGTGAGCGCGATATGCTCGCCTCCGCGCCGGCCGCCACGACGACCGGTGGCACGAGCGTTGGCGCTATTGAATCAGCCTTCGAACGGCAGAAGGCGAAGGTTCTCGGTCAAAGCGAAAAGCTCGATAAACTGCGTCAGCTCCAGAGCGAAATCGACCTTCGCAAGGACCAGTATTTAAAATCCACGCAACGCGTCGCCGAATTCCGCCTTCAATCCAATGTCGACGATACTGGAGTAACGCCTCTTGCGGACGCAGTAGTTCCGACCGCACCGTCATTCCCCAACATCCCTATTATTATGGGCGGTGCAATAGCGGTTGGCTTTGGTTTTGGTGTCCTTCTCGCCCTGCTGATTGAATTGCTCGCTCGCCGCGTTCGGAGCGCCGACGATCTCAGCTATGCGTCGGGCGCGCCAACCTTTGCGATTGTCGGTGTGAGCCGAAAGCCGGATTCCCTTACGGCAAAAATCATTCGCTTTCTCGATCGCAAGCGGAGACGGCGCGAGGCGGAGATCTATGGATGAACATCGAAAATTCCCCGTTGAGTCCTGATATTTCAACTTCCGAGACCGCCCATCCGGATTTCCGGATAATAAGAGGGGAGGGCGAAAGGCCTACCCGTCTTCCGCTCGTGTTGAGCGATCCGACTAGTATCGAAGCAGAAAGCATAAGAGCACTGCGTACCAGGTTCGTAGCGCAGCATGTTCAGGAGGGTCGCCGTTCGATTGCAGTCTGTACGCCAGCCGAGAATGCCGGTTGTACCTTCATTGCCACCAATCTGGCGGCGGCAATTTCTCAGATTGGGCTCTCTACTGTGCTTGTGGATGCCAATTTGCGGTTTCCGGGGGTTTCCGAAGCATTTGGACTTCTTCCCGCCCGTGGAGGTCTTTCAGAATATCTCGCTGATCCGAGCAAGGAGATCGATGATATCATCATCGAGAATGTGTTGCCCGATTTGGCTATTATTCCGGCAGGCATGGTTCCTTCCAACCCCCAGGAGTTGTTATCGGCCAGTCGCTTTCCACATCTTGTCGACCGCCTGCTGCGCGAGTTTGACTTGACGATCTTTGATACCACACCGACCAATAGTTGCACCGATGCGCAACGTGTCGCGAATGTTGCGGGCTACAGCCTAATCGTGGGCCGGAAGCACAAGACTTACTTCAACGACGTGCGGACGCTCTCGCAGCTTCTGAGCGCGGACCGCTCGGTGGTCGTGGGGACGGTGTTGAATGATTTCTGATGTCGACGGTGATCGCTTCGCTGTCGTCCTCGAGGCTTCGCATTTCCACCATCCTTCTCGCCATCGGTTTTCTGTCTATTGGAGCACCGACCATTGTTTCACTCGCGGGAGACGCATGGTCCAAGGATGACGGCGTCCATGGCCCGATCGTTCTAGCTACCGCTGCATGGTTGATTTGGAGGCGTCGATATGAGGTCGCCACAGAAACAACGGACAGTTCCGCTACAGTAGCCTTCATAGGTCTGGGACTTTCATTGTTCGTCTACGCGTTCGGCAGAGCATTCGATTTTCTTAGCTTAGAGGTTTTTGCGATGCTGTCCGTGGGGGTGGTTATCGCCTACAGCTTCGTTGGTCTGCGGGCGCTGCAGGCGCTATGGTTCCCCATATTCTATTTGTTTTTTCTTGTTCCCATGCCCGGCTGGCTGATCGACCAGATAACGGCTCCGCTCAAGGAATTCGTCTCCTATAGCGCTGAAATGCTGCTTTCATGGGCTGGCTATGCGATCGTACGCCAGGGGATCGTGCTTTACATCGACCAATATCAATTGCTGGTGAAGGATGCCTGCGCCGGTCTGAACTCGCTATTCAGTCTCACGTCCATCAGCCTCTTTTACATCTATCTCCGCCACAATGCTTCATGGCAGTATGCTTTGTTCCTGGTCCTATGGATCATTCCGATCGCCGTCGTTGCCAATATCTTGAGGGTGATCGCGCTCGTTCTCATCACACATTATTTAGGCGAAGCGACTGCTCAGGGGTTCCTTCACAATTCTGCCGGCATGTTCATGTTCATCGTCGCGCTGCTTGGCATCTTTGCCCTCGACAGCCTGTTTTCTATGATCATCAAGCCCGGGAAGCTTGTGCCATGATAACAGCCCGGCGACATGCTATCATGGGTATTGCCTGTCTCGTCGCGGCGGGCTCCGCCATGGCGCTCAAGCCACGCAGACGGCTGTCTCTCGGTGGCGATACGCAACTTGACGTTATTATTCCTGGTAGCTTTCACGGTTGGACCGAGCAGCCGACCGACGCGCTGATTACGCCGGAGGGTGAGGATAGCTTGGCAGCCCGCTTATATAGTCAGGTGGTCGGCCGTCTCTATATCAACGGCCAAGGGATAATGGTCATGCTGCTGATCGCCTATGGCGACACGCAAAACGACCTGCTCCAACTCCATCGTCCAGAAGTCTGTTATCCGGCTTTCGGCTTTGCCATCACGCAGAGTGCCAAGGTGCAGATTCCGTTGGCGGGCGATGTTGCCATTCCAGCGCGGGCCCTGACGGCGTCGAGCGCGCAACGGGTCGAACAGATCCTCTACTGGACACGAATCGGCGAGCATCTACCGACTGACGGCCGCGAGCAGCGGATCGCCAAGCTCGAGGACCAATTTGCCGGCATTGTGCCGGATGGCGTCCTTGTTCGCATTTCGGTCATTAGCGAAGATGCCGCCGAGGGTCTCGCGCTGAACCAGTCTTTCGCAACCGACCTCATGAATGCGATTCCTGCGCGCAACCGGCCAATGCTCATCGGAACGCAGGCAGCGAACGGCTTTGGAGCAACGCAATCGAGGAGAACATGATGCCGCTTGGCACATATAAGGAACCAGCGGATGACGAATGACGAGCGCACTATCAGTCTCCTTGCCTGGTTCACGATTATCCTGTTCTTCGCGGTGCTTCTAAAAAAGCTCTTCATTTTTTGAGGCATTGATGATCAAGCGAAGGCCCTCTGCAGGTTGGGGGTATTCGGCTCGGTTGATCGACTGTTAAGGAGACGAACGGTCTTATGGGGGGCGATCTGATCGATCGATGCGGCAGGGCCGTTTCGTCACCTTATGTTCTGGCACTATCCCTTCTGATCCTTGCGTCGATTGTTCGGTTGGTCGGGATCGGTGATGCACCGCTGCGGACTGACGAAGTCTGGCATTTGCTTGCGGGAAGATCCTGGGTGGATCATGGAACGTTGGCGATGGGGGAAGGCGCCTACACGCGCGCCCGATTCTATTCGATGGCGACCGGGGAATTCTTCCATCTGTTCGGACCCACGCCCGGTGCCGGACGAGCGCTTGCGGCTGTTGGCGGCATCACACTTGTTGTCGTAGTCGCATTGTGGGTCCGCAAAATTGGTGGCGTGATCGCAGGCTGGACGTCAGGGATCCTGATGTGCGTCGGCTATACGGGGGTCACACTTTCCCAGTTCGCACGCTTCTATACCTGGCATGCGCTAGGCGTTTTCGTGCTGGCGGTCGCCGTGTATACGATCGTAACCCAACATACCCGCATGGGCGCGTGCAAACTTGCTCTTTGGTCGGTGGTGGCGCTCGTCGCGTTGCTGACATCGCTTCACTTGCAGCACATCACGATGCTGATGGTTCTTGCCTTGGCGCTCTGGGCGGGTTTGCATTTTCTCCTTTCTGGGCGACTCGACTTCATCTTTCAATCTCGGTTTTGGCTCGCCGCCGTGGCGCTGGCTGTCCTGCTGGGCATGGTGGTCATGTGGCACGAGCAGCATCGTATCGAAGGCCTCTGGCATGAGCTGAGGGGCGCGGCGGCATGGTCGGAAGAACATCGCGATGATTTCTATTATTACGTTACGGTGTTGGGCCATTGGTTGAACTGGCTATTTTATTTGCTGCCGGTCGCCATCATCATTGCTTGGCGGCGTTTTCGCGATCCGGTGCTGTTCTGTGCGACGATCCTCGCGGTCTGCCTGATACTGCATTCAATCGCCGGCATGAAGGCCATTCGCTACGTCTATTATCTGTTCCCATTCATTTTCGCGGTCTGGGGCTTTGCTGTCGCCGTGTTGGGCCCGCCACTGATCCGCGGTATTACTGACCTCGCTGCGGCTCGGGCGGGGCGTGTTGGCCAATATGTCGCAATTGGCCTCGTCGCATTGGCGGGGGCGTCGGCGGTTATAGCCGTGACCGAATTCCGACTTACAGCTGCTGCCGCGGCGCGTACGCTGAAGACAGGCAGCCCGGTGCTGCCGATCGAATATGGAATGGCGCGGGAAGAGATTCATTGGACCCCATATCTCGGGTCGTTGCGCGCATTACAAAATCGGGGACTCTTCATCACGACCGATTCTGTTCGCACCCTCTATTATCTGCAAGACTTCGACGTGTTGCTCAACAGATCCGAATTAAGCGACGTGGGGGCCAGGGAGTTCACGCTTGACGGTCGCACGGGCAAGCGTGACATCAGCAGCAGCCGTTCGATTGAGCTATTGGTGAAATGTTATCCGAAGGGATCGCTCATCGTTTCCGACGCCAGGTGGCGGTCGGCGCAGGTGACCGATGAAGCGTCGGACATGATCGAACGCACTATGAAGCCGGTGAAGCTTCCACCCGGGCTACGGATGCGGGGCTATATATGGGCGCACGCTCCGGATTCGTCGCTGGAATGCCGGCGCGTTCAAGCGCTGTTGGCCGGGAAGCCCTGATCCTTCCTTCAAGAGGCAAGCGTGGCATAGGCACGATCTATTCTGCCCTCGAACGCCGCGAGCCCGTAACGATCGCCGGCGCGCGCGGCCGATGCGGTGCCCAGCGTCTGACGCAATGTAACGTCCTCGCTCAGGCGTTGTAGACCGCGCGCCATCGCACCGGCCGTTGGCTCCACCAGCATTGCGCAACTCTCATCGAGCACCTGGCTGTGGCTGGGGATGTTTGTAGCGAGGATCGCCTTGCCTGCGGCCATGTAGGAATAGATCTTCATCGGCGTGTTCACGCCCTTGAGCCGGGGTGAGCAGAGAATGTCCGCTTGACGCAGATAATCGCCCAGTCGATCGATCGGCCGTTGCCCCAGAAAACGAACATGATCGTCAAGACCCTTGATGGCAGCTATCTTGCGGTGAGCATCGACCATCGCGCTGGCGCCACCGATCACGATCAGGTTGCAGCGATCGGCGGGCGGCACCATTTCCATCGCGTCGAGCAGCAGGCCCACGCCTTGATACCCTTCCAGGTTGCCGACATATAGAGCGAGCGGGGCTGTCAAAGGACAGTATCCGCGTAGATCCTCTGCGACGGTCAGAACGTCGGGTGGAACAAAGGCAACATCGGGAAGCAGATGGACGCGGTTCGGTGCGGCGACCTCGCGAGCCCGGACGGCGATCGCCTCGCAAACCGGCAGCACGAGATCGGCCCGGCGTATTGCCAGTCGCTCAAACCAGCGCAGGATCGGGAGTAATAAGCCGGCTCTTGGCCATTTCTCAGCGATCTGATCAGCCATCAGCGAATCCATGTCGTAAACGAGCCGGAACTTGCGGAAAGGCCGAGCAGCGAGCGCAATGAATACCGATTCCTCGACGCCGTGGACAACATCATAGCGCTTACGAAGCAGGAGCTTGTAAGCGGCCGCCGCCAACCAGAGATCGCAGATGAGCTTCTTGATCGAAAAGCCGATAGGAACGTTTTTCACGGCGGGCGGACGTCCGATGCGCAAGAGTCGCACGCCTGGAATCTCGACATCTTCCCCCTCATGATAGGTGAGGAGGTCGATCTCGTGACCATTCCTGGCAAGCGCCTCAACCGCCAAGCGTACCGCTATGGGTGTACCGCGTTCAGCGAAAAAGGGATGGGGAGCAAGAAACAGGATTTTCATCGTACAGCGTCGCCGCCGGCAAGTCGTAGTCGTGTCTGGTCAACCACGAATCTGATTGGTCCTGCCAGCTTTCCCATCCGTTCGATGTTGGTGGCGGAGTCTCGCAGCGCCGCCTTGAGCGAAGCGGCTGGCCTATCCGGCGAAACTTCCGCCGCAATTATGGAGGCTAAATTTCCGATCGATTTCGGCCAGCCAGGCAGGGGCAGAGGATCGGTTCCCGAAAGCACCGGGGCCGCCGACGCGAATTGACGCACCGGCCAGAAGACCGGCCGCCCACCATTGTCGCCCAGAAAAATCCTTCCGGGCCGTGCGGTCGCAATCAGCCGATCGACTAGCGCCCCGCGCTTGCCCAGCCATTTGCCGACACCCCATGGCAGCACGACGATCGCATCAGCGGTATCCATCTCGGCAATCACCTGCTCTGCGGGCAGTCCATCGGGCAATCGCGCGGATGTGGCGAGTGCCAATATTTCCAGCTTCTCGGCGCTAATGATTTGTCGGCCTGCCAGTATGAGAAGCTGGCGGTTTACATCCGACCAAAGCGATTCGGGTTCCTCCGTCGCGACAAATCCCGGTCGTAATGCGTCGAACACATCGAAGCCCTGCCGTTCCCCCAACATAAGGACGCCGATCCCGCCGCTCGAGCCGATAAGCCGCTCGCGTGCCGCCCGAAGTGCCTCGCCGGCACCGGCGGCGTTGTGCAAATGGACGTGCGCGTCGATGGCGACACGTTGGATGCCAGTCCTCATGCAACGCGCTTTGTGGGCCAGAGCCGATCCGCCACATCCATGCTCAGCAGAGGCGCAGTGGTCAGCTTTCCGCCCACAATGGTGTGGAAGCCGGTTGGCCGGTTAAATGAAACGAAATCACGAGAGGACAGCTTTTTACCGCGTCCGTCCACGTCGGGTAGCAGGCCGGGCATCACCTTCAGCACCGCGGCTCCGGAGAGGCCCCAGCCTGGCAAGGCGCGGTCGAGTACTTCGAGAAATGCTCTTATGTCATTTTCGTCGGGTGTGGGTTCTGTTTCGCCCCGCGCCTCACGATAGAAGGTGCCGACGAAGGTTTTGCCGTCCTGCGGGCGAAGAAAGTAGCTTCGCCCGCGGCCCGGGCGTTCGGACACGGCCAGAGCCGCGTCGCCGGGGAAGGGCAAGTCGAGCAGCAGGTTGAATGCCAGCATGGCCGTGCTTGGTCCAATTCGCTGATCGTTCCACTGGTTGGCCCAAGAGCCCGCGCAGTTGACCACTGTATCGCTTTCGATGATCCGTTCTTCGCCGGACTTTCGATCACGAACACGCACACCACTGACCCGTCCCCCGGTCACGCAAAGCATGGTCGCTTCGTTGTTGGTCAACAGCAAACCATCTCTCAATCCGGCGTCATTCAACATCGACGACATCAGGCCCCCCAGATCCGTGATGCTGGCGTCATACCACAATGCAGCTCCGGTCAAACCCCGACCGGGAACCGAGAAGGTCTTCCTGACCGGATCCGCCGGAATCAGGCGGAGGCGTGCCAACGGCGGTTCTCCGCCCAGCATTCCGAACAGGATCGCTTCCAAGATCGCCGCTGCCCGGAACGCAATCGGCGAACGAAAACAGCCTCGATACAACGGCATAATACAGGGCAGGGGCGAAACAAACTGGGGATAATTCCCTAGGAACCAGCGCTGCGCTCGCCGTGATCGGTGCCAACGCGCGAGATCAAGCGTCTGCAGATAGCGCAGACCGCCGTGGATGATCCCATAACTGTTCCCGGTCGCGCCGCCAGCAACCTCCGATCGTTCGATCAAGACCGGCTTCAACCCCTTGCGGGCGGCGGCGAGGGCCATCGTCGCTCCCTGGATGCCGCCCCCGATGACGACGACGTCAGCATGCATAGGTCAGACGTCGTCGTCTTGGGCGACGATCTTATCGATGCGATAGGCGGGGGTTGTGCGGTAGCGGGTGAAGATCACAATCTCCGCCATTAGGCCCACGGCGCCCACTTGTATGCCGAGAACGATGAGCAAGACGGTGAGAAGCAGCGCCGGACGATCAGCAAGCGGTATATTTCCGAAATTGCGCTGCACCAGGACATAGAGGCCAAAGAGCAGGCCAATGGCGAGCAACGTTGCCCCAATCGTGCCAAAAAAGCGGAACGGTTTGTGCATAAATCTTGTCATGAAGGCGAGGCCGACAATGTCCATGAGCCTTGTAACATAGTCAGTCGGGCGGTGGACCCGGAAGTGGCGATCGATCTCGGCTTGTTCGAGCAGAATCTGCTTGACCGAGAAGCCCAGCCGCTCGGCGAGCAGGGGCAGGAAAAAATGCTGGTCGCTTTGTAGATGGAGCTCGTCGAAGACATGACGTCTTACGACGCGCGCTGTGCAGCCCGGATCTTCGAACTTTGATCCGGCGAATGCCGCGAACATGTTGAATATCTTGCCGCGCCAACGGCTCATCGACTTATCCCGGCGACGATCGCGCACGCCCGCTACAACATCATAGGAGCCGGCGAGTTCAAGCAGGGCAGGAAGGGATTCCGGCACGACCTGTAGATGCGCAGGCAGGATGAGAAGTGTGTCGCTGCGTGCATGACGAACGCCCTCCTGGATGCACGCGGCTTCGCCAAATGAGCGATTGAGCGATACGACCCGAATTCCAGCCTGCTCTCCGCCCAGCCTTTCGAGTGCCTCCGCGTAGGTTGCGTGCGGGCCATCGAGAACATAGACGAACTCGAATGTCTTTCCTGTCTTGAGCATGGCGCCTTGGTAAGCATTCCATATCGCCTCGGCTCCATCATCGCGGGTCATTACCGGGATAATGACAGAGACATCGCACGGGGTGTCCGCCACTGGAAGTTTGGTTTCGATGTTCATGAGTTTCTCAACACCGGTTGTTTCAGTCGGGTCGAAAGGATTGCCGACAGGGTTGCATAGCGGCTCACTTCGGGCTCCACGACGGCGAAGAGGTGGCCGATGAGCGCCCAGGCGAGCAGGAAGAGCGAGAGCGAGAAGAACAGCATTGCAATGCCGCCCGAGATGACCAGCGAACCGCCACGACCGAAGATTGCCCAGATCATACATAGTACACCCAGCAGGAAGCTGATCGCTGTCGGGCGGGCCTGCCAGCCTAGCGGGCTGTGCGCGTAGCTCAGCAACGCACGGATTGAGACAATGTCTAGTGCCACTTTGTAGATGCGGGAAAAGCCGTATTTGGATTCGCCAAACTGTCGCGCGCGATGGTTAACCTCGATCTGGGCGAGGCGGGCACCGGCCAGTTGCGACAGCGCCGGAATGAAGCGGTGCATCTCGCCATACATTGGGATTCCCTGAATGAGCGATGCTTTATAGGCTTTTAACGAGCAGCCGCTGTCCTTGACCTCGACGCCCATGATCCGGGCTATGATCTTATTGGCGATCTTGGAAACGAAGACGCGTGCGCCGCCGTCCTTGCGTTTCTTTCTCCAGCCGATAGCGATGTCGTAGCCGTCCTCGATCAGCGCCAGCAGGCGCGGAATGTCGTTGGGATCGTTCTGAAGATCGCCGTCCATTGTGACGATCACATCGCCCCGCGCGGCGTTGATCCCGGCAGCCATCGCGGCGGTCTGGCCATAGTTGCGACGGAATTTGAGAACGCGGACGCGAGCGTCTTGCTTCACGATCTCGCGCGCGCGCGGATAAGTCGTGTCCTTGCTGCCATCGTCGACGAAGAGCAACTCATAATCGACATCTTCGTCCGCTAGTGCTTCGACCACGGCGGTATGGACGCGGGCTACGTTGTCCTCTTCATTGTAGAGTGGGACGACAATCGAAACGCCAACCATTAAGCACCTGTCAGAGGATCGTGGCGAGCGCCCTACTCCCACGAAAGTTATCATCCCCTTATTCTTTCACCTCTGCAACCCTTCATGTTGCACCTGCGTAAGACTGATGTCCCGAAATAGGCCGCAGGTCAGCCCGCTGCAAATTTTCTATGCGAGGGAAGGTACGCCGTTTCTCCTTCTTTCTTTTTTTGACGCCAGATGATTCCCATCAGAATGCCCAGCATCATGAAGATCAGGGAGTGATTATCATCCTCCGATAGCACGCCCTTGATCACGAGGAACGATGTCAGCGTGCTCAGTATTACAAGCGCGATGTTATTGTCGCGTGTGTCGTCCTTGATCGCCATCATGAAAGATCGGTGCATCGCGAGCAGTAGCATCCAATAATAGGCGATAAATCCCAGAAAGCCGTAATCAAGTGCTATCCAGAGATAATAATTGTCGAGGGTGTGCACACCAAATCCTATCTTGGGCATCACCGCTACCCCCTGACGCGGCCCATATCCGATGATTGGACTTCTCAAAATGATACCACGCGCGCTGATTCTTTGCAGCTTGCGTGTTTGATCACTGTAGATCGTATCGCTTCCCCCGATGACTTTTTCTCTCAAGCTACCGACGGACATAACCGCAGCAGCTAAAGCGATCAGCACAACCGGATAGGCAAGAGTGATCGTTGGTCCCAAGATGCTGAACTTGTTGCGCAGCCAAATCCTACCAGCCCAAACGAGAACAAACAACGCGTGAGAGATCATGAATCCGACCAGGCCAAGCCGGGATTGGGGAAGGGTAAGAACATAAAGAAAAAGAAGATCGGCACCTATTAAGGCAATACGACTCCACAATCTCTTGCATGTAAAGATAAAATAAAGCGTAACTGGCGTTATAAGCGCAATGATTTCTGCAAATGGCAAGGGATTATTATAGACAGACTGTATTCGGATGACGCCATCACGTCGCGAACTTTTCAATGCGCCCGATGTTTCTGTCATATCCACCTGGAGGAGCGCAGGGATATGATTCCTCCATAAGATCCCCTGATTGTAACGTTCCATTATGGCGATCAGAGCGATGAAAAGCGCTGCCATCAGGAAGAGCTTCAAGAAGCTTTCCTGCAGCCGTTCGTCGCGAAATGTGGCGACTGCAGCGAAAAAGACAGCCGTCCAGGCAATCTGGAAATTAACGAAATTCTTCACTCCTTGCCCAAGATTGGCCGCCGCGGCAAGGGACAGAAACTGAGCGATCGCGAACCCGAGCAAGATTTTCCAAAGCAGCGGCTCGGCGGCGAGTGTTTCCCGCATCTTGTTTCGGAAATCCGAACTTGTCGACAAGCAAATGAGGAGGAGAAGGCACATTGGAAGGAGGAATACACGTCGAACCGAAATCCACGGCAGACCGGGCAACTGGAGGGCCAAATAGTCAGGCCAGGCGACGGAAACGGCAAAAAAACCAAGCAGGAAGCTGCCCATCGCCTTGGCGGGGGCGGCATCTCTATCCGGCAAGACCCAAATCACCAGCAGCGCAAGCACTGGAAGTGGCGTTAGAAGCCCTAGCAAATACTGGGGGGGTAGCGTGGCGTAAAGCCGGCCGTAAACTGCGCCCACCGCCACCACCGTGGCGAGCCCCGCCAGACTGTAAAGACGCGCACGTGCCTCAGGCGTCTGTCGAGTATATTCAGGCAAAGTCGGCTTGCTAGGCCGCAACAGATCGATGATGAAGGGGAGGGCCTTTTGGCTGGTCTGCCTTAACATGCTGCCCTAGCCTTTCAACCCGCCACGGAGCGCCTGGCGCCTCATGCCCAATCTGATAGCCTAGTGCAAGCATCGGTGCGTTCGGAAGGTTGACTTGCGTGCTAGCGGTTCGCATAGGCAAACAGACATCAGGTCGGGGTTCATTCTTGTCGGGTCGATCCAATACGATCATTGCAATTAAGCCAGCCTCGGATCCGAACAATAGCTTTACGAGCCTTTTCTCGGACGCCGTCGCACGGCAAGGCTATGAAGTTCGCGATTTTGATTGGGATGCCATCGCACATGGGGATGCTGATGTCGCCATTCTCCACTGGCCTTTTGAATTGTTGGGAGTCGGAGGCTACAGGGGTATCTTTCCCTATCTGAAACATTACCGCAGGCTGGCTAACGCCCGTGCGAATGGCACGCGCATTATCTGGGTCGCGCACGATGCGCGCCCGCATGGTGGCGGTCGGATTTCATCCCTGCTGATGCGGCGCTTCATTCGGCTGATTGATGGCATCCTTTATCTTTCGCATCATTCGGCGGAGCTGATCAGCCAGAGCTATGTCCTTCCCGGTCGAATCGCTCAGGTTACAACGGTGCACGGCCATTATTTGGACGTGATGGAAACACCTTTACGCCCCCCGCCGCCGGTCGGAGAGCGCATTCAGCTCGCCTTTTTTGGCCAAATCCGCCGCTATAAAAATGTCGAAAAGCTGGCGAGGATAGTTGCTGGTTCTCCTTCCGGGATGTCGCTGGCGGTGGCCGGTCGGCGAGGTCACGAGGATGTGGCCAGTGAAATCGAGAGGATCGCAAGAAATGCGGCCAATATTACGCTCGATTTGAGGTCGGACGCCTTACCTGACGCCGCGATCGAAGACTGCGTAGATCGCGGACATGGCGTCGTGTTGCCTTATCGAGCCATCCTGAACAGCGGAGCCGCTATTTTCGCGCTTTCCCGAGGGAGACCTGTGCTCGCCCCTCATACGGGCAGCCTCCCTGAACTCCAGGCGATGGTTGGCGAGCAATGGTTGCAGCTTTACAATGGTGATCTTGATGCCGTGACGCTGCAGTGTTTTGTCGATCGGCTTCGGCTGCATTTTCCCACCGGCCGGCCTGATCTTGCTGCCCTCTCGTGGGACCAGGTCGGAGCAGATGTGGACGCGCTGCTGCGATCGGTCATCCAACACGGCTGACAGCGCTGCTTGTTGCAAGTAAAATCGGCTTGGGTTAAGCGCACATTATGAAAGTCGCCGTATTTGTACCAACCTTTCGGCGTCCGCATTTATTAAAGAAAGTTCTCGAAAGCCTGCAACGACAAAGTTGCTCTGATTTTCCCATCATAATTTCGGACAATGACTCTGAACAAGCCGAGGGCTTGGCTGTTGCTTCCGCCTGGGCTGAAGCTTTGGGAATCACCCATCGCGTTCACCTCACTATCGCTCGGGAACGGGGGCTGACCCAAAATCGCAATCACGCGCTGAAGCTGGCATTCAGCGAGATCGGCGTGGATGCGGTGGCGATGATTGACGATGATTCAGAGGCCCACCCCGAATGGGTCGAAAAACTGAAGCTCGGCTGCGGCAGCGGAGCCGAACTGGTCGGCGGTCCGACCATCTATCGGTTGAGCGGAAATGTTTCCCCGGATGTCCGCGCATCCAGTCTTTTCGGCGTCCCTTATACAACGACCGGATATGTCCCTCGTCTTCGGAGCAGCAACAACTGCGTTATCTCCCGAACAGTTTACGAGCGTTTGGGCGGCAGGGTGTTTGATCCCGATTTCGGCGCCACTGGCGGGGGTGATACATTTCTGTTCATAGGCCAGAAGAAACAAGGGACACGTACTTGGTGGCAGAATGATGCGATTGTCTACGAAGACGTGCCAGATGAGCGCGCGACCAGCGAATGGGTCGCGTACCGGCAGCGCACAAATGCCGTTAATGCGGCACGAATTGATCGGAGGCTCAGCGGACCGGTCATTGCGTGGCCGCGCCAAGCCTACTTGGCGATGCGAGATGCCGCAAATGGATGCGGGGCGGTCGTGCGCGGCGACGAAAAATCGATAGTTTCGCTGAATTTCGAAAGCGCAAAAGGGAGGTTTCTGGGACTTTTCGGTTTCCTTAGCCTGCACGACACGTCGAAACGTTCCTAACCTTCCAAGGTGGACCTGACCGGACGCGATTGTTTGAAACGACCAAACAGGGAAGTCAGCTCCGAAAGATTGTCCTTGAAAAAGCGTCGCGCGAAGACGGCGAGCAATGCCGCGTACAGCAAGACGCCCGCCACCGCCATGATCGCCAGCCGGCTCAATGGTGTCATGCCACCCAGCGCAAAATGTCCGAGAGCCCAGACCGCACCACCCATCGAGATGGACGCCAAATAGGCAGGAGCTACCGCCCGAAGATTATCCAGTGCGCCGAGACCGATCGCTTGTTTGGTGAGTCGCAGGCCATAAGGCAGCGTAAGATGTGATTGGATCGTCTTCGCGGCTGCGATTGCCAGCAGACCTAAAGGAGCCGCGGCGACCGCTGTTGTGACATTGACGATCAATGATGCGAAATAATGTCGCGACGACAGCGCCGAATATCCCGCAGCGGCCAGGGCGGGGACGAAAAAATACATGATCACGGAAGGTCCGACCACCACGCTATTAATCACCATGATGGTGGCAGCTTCAGTCCACTGAGATCCAAACAGGACATGGATGACGTCCGGAGCGATGGCCGCAGCGCCGAAAAACATCGGGCATGCGATCAGGCTGCATGTCCGCGTTACACGGGTATAGGCGGGACCGATTGGCTTGCCGTCATTTGCGAGTCTGGAGAAAGCGGACATCGCTGCCGCCTGTAATGGAGAAATGACGAGCTGGGCCATCAGATCGAGAATACGTGTCCCGACGCGGAACTGTGCCACGGCTGCCGGTCCGATCGCCACACCAATGATCAATCCAGCGATCTGCGTATTTGCCTGGCCAATCAACTGATTGGAAAGTAAGTGGAATGACGTTCGGCTGAGGCTCCGCACATGATCCCAGCGAAAGGATAGTTGCGGCGTCCACCCTGACGTGCGCCAGAGAATGATGCTCGTCAACGACGCGCTGAGCAACCGACTGGCGACCAGCGCCCATACACCCCAGCCGATCGCAGCGAGCGCAATTCCGATAACGCCGCCAAGCACGTTGGCGACCATGTTACGGCCGGCAATCGCTTTGTAGCGGAATTCACGGCGTAGCTTGGCTGTGTGAACCGTCGTCAATGCTTCGATGACGAGCGCGAACGACAGCGCGAACAGAACGAGCGCGAAGATCTCATCATAGCCGAAATAGGACAAGGGAGCGGCGATGAGGCTGATGACCATGCAGATCGCCAGACTAAGGCCGATATTGGTCCAGAATGCGCTGGAAGCCACGTCATCATCCCACCCCTTGCGCTGGATCAGCGCGTCGGGAATGCCGGCGACGACCAGTGTTCGGCTGAGTTCGATGAAAATGGTTGCAAAGGCAACGATACCGAACTGCGTAGGTGTGAGCAATCGGGCCAGCGCAACGAAGATGATCATTGAAGACAGGTTGTTGAAGATGGCGCTGACCATCATCCAAGCACCGCTTTTTGCAAATTTGGCCTTGATGCTCATCGTCCAGGACGCATTGCTATGACGGACGCCGTCGTGGCAACCAAATTGAAGGTTAAGGCCGATATCCGTTCCATGGCCGTAGTCGCCCCGCGTGACGGGCGGCTTGCCACGTCAGGCGCGCAGCGCTAGGCGAAGGAGGTGAACGTTGCAATGCACAATGCTGCCGGTGAAATGACAGCGGGTTCGTTCGATGACGTCGTCCGGGCTCCGGCGGTCAGTGTCGTGATCCCTACCTATAATCGCATGAAATCGCTGCCCCGTGCCCTGGAAAGCGTGTTGCGGCAGACCTTTGATGATATCGAGGTGATCGTGGTCGATGATTGCTCGACCGACGGCACCTGGGATTATCTTAACGCGGTTCGCGATCCCCGGCTGCGCATCGTTCGCCATGAGGTTAACAGGGGTGCCGGCGCGGCGCGTAACACCGGCTTCAGGGCGGCGCGCGCCGATCTAATCGCTTTCCAGGACAGTGACGATGAATGGCTGGTGACCAAGCTGTCGACCCAAATCGAGGAGTATCGGAGGGCTAGTTCGTCGGAATATGGTGCCATCTATTGCGCCAAGATCACCAATGGCGAAGGCAAGTTCGGCGTCTACGGACCTAGAGAAGTCCAGTATATGCCATTGCCCGGATATGAAAAAACATCCGGTGACATTTCAGCGGAGCTTGTGCGGCAGGCAATGGTGAGCACTCAGACGCTGGTGGTCCGAAGGGATCTGCTTGAGCGCGTCGGTGGCTTCGATGAAACGGTGAAGCTTGGGGAAGACTGGGACATTACCATCGGCCTGTCGCGTCTCACCAAATTCTTGTTTGTGGACAAGCCGCTGGTGCTTTGCTTCACGTCTGTGGATAGCATTTCGAAGGTCAAGATGAATCAGGCGAGCGCGCGGAAAAAGGTGCTCGAAAAACATTACGACCTTATTTCGCGAGATCCCGCACTGCACGCTTTCTATCTGACCGAGATCGGTCGCGTTCATCAGCGCGCAGGTTGCTGGCGCCAATCCTTGCCTTGGATCTTGCGGGCTTTGAGCATTCACCCGCTTGATAGCCGCGCCTGGCCAGCGTTGATGTTAGGCAGTTTCAGAGCGCTTTTCTCAGCCAAGCGGCTCGACCTGATGTGAGTGAACTTGCGGCCAGCGTCATCATTCCACACTATAATGATCCTACCTCACTTGATGCGTGCCTGGCGGCGATTGAGGCACAAAGTTTTCCGCGCGAGAAATTTGAGATTATTGTTGCGGACAACTTCTCACCCTGTGGAATTGACACTGTTCGAGCCGTCGTCCGCGACCGTGCGCGGCTGGTTGAGGTGCCGGAGCAAGGCGCGGGACCGACGCGTAACAGGGCGGTGGAGGTCGCTGCGGGAGCGGTGCTGGCCTTTACCGATAGCGACTGTATTCCTTCCCCCCAGTGGCTGGAGGCCGGGCTACATGCGCTGGAGGAAGCGGACATCGTCGGCGGGAAGATGACCGTCCTGATCGATCGCAGTCGCGCGTTGACGGCGGCTGAGGCGTTTGAACTGGTGTTCGCCTTCGACAACCGCCGCTATGTCGAGAAGAAGCATTTCACTGTTACCGCCAATCTGTTCGTGCGCAAGCCGGATTTCGAGCGGGTGGGCGGATTTCGAACGGGTGTTTCCGAAGATCAGGAGTGGTGTCTGCGGAGCAGGGCGATGGGCCTGCACATCGCCTATGCTCCGGAAGCCGAGGTGGGTCACCCTGCGCGTGCCGCATGGCCCGACTTCATCCGCAAGTGGCGCCGTCTTGTCGCTGAGCAGTATATGATCACCCGCGAATGGAGATTCGGCCGGTTGCGCTGGCTGATCAAGAGTTGGGCGCTGCCGGTGTCCATCGTGGCCCATCTGCCGCGCGTTTTGGCAAGCGACCGCCTTTCCGGGCCGAATGAGCGCATCGCGGCCTCATCCGCCCTCATCAGAATCCGGCTTTGGCGCATGATTGAGTCCCATCGTGTGCTGTTGCGCGGACGGGGATGATCTCGGAGCGCTATAGAGCCGGGCGTTGCGCGACCAGATGGGTGACCGTCGCTTCCAGATCGCTTTGGGGGAGGTTATGGAAACGTTTGCTGATCTTCATATCCGACACGTCTATTCGCGCCGTAATTTCTTCGCACAGAATATCGAAACCCTGCGCGCGCACCTTTTCGACCCACTCGGAATGTTGAATACGATTGAAATATTGGACGCCGTTCTCGAAAAATGCGCGCCATACGAAGTCTGAATAACGAAGATATTGTTTGCCGCTGACACTCTTGTCGTAAATCAGAAGATGATCTGCGGGAACGATTTGATGCGCAATAAATCCTCCTGGCTTTAAAGTTCGGTACATTGCAGCAAATAGCTCGGTCACTGCCTTGGCGGGAACATGTTCAAGAACATCGCTGCTGATGATCAAGTCCAGGTGGTTGTCGCTGATGGCGTCGAGAAAACCGGTCTGGTTCAGAACGTAGCGGAAGCCCAACCGCTGATAAACCGCTTCGAAGCTATCAAATGTCAGAATTTCATCGAGCAGGGTCTGGGCGCGTTCAATCTGTTCCCTGGGCCGGTCGACTTCAGTTGCGATACGACGACGGAGTTCGCTGCAGTAAAACTTAAACCCGCCAAACTGGCGATTGTCCCAAACGTCGAACAGAATGAATTCTACATCATAGAAAAGTCTCGTGAAGAGTGCTTCCCAGTGCACCCAGCCCGTTCCCAACTCCATCGCGACTTTGCCGTGCCCTATCGCACCATATTTCTCCAGATATGCCAAGTTACTGTTCGCGCGCTGGATATAATGCGGCTTGACCGCTGTCGCCCGCGATTTGCCGCCCCGCAGATTTCCGATCGAGCGGTACAGTTTCCGTGTCGCACTGTTCAGAGAGAAGAACTTTAGGGCTTGGGCGGCAAGTGCATATCTAATCATTATGGAAACCTATCGAAGCGAACGGCGGAGTGAGGCTGATAAGGGATGAAGCGTTTTGTAGCCGCAGCATCAAGGAGGCCTCTCGCCGACATACGCACTACTCCGTACATTGATGGGCCGCGGGTGCGTCCTCTTCGATACTGTGCGAGAATGAGAGGGCCGCCGCAAGCGCTAACCTGACACGCATTGTTTGGACGCTCGTGCATTGCCATAAAAACGAAAGGACGCCCGCCGCATGGGCGAGCGTCCTTTATAGGACTAGGGATCGATATTGTTGCTACTGTGCGGCAGCAAACTGATAAAATCTCTGACGCCATTGCGAAGATGAAACGGTTGCCTCCGCTGCCGTGGTGACCCGATTGGCCGCGAGGCGCGACCACCGCTGCACCGTTTGCCCGCCCATGGGTGTAAAGACTGACGCGGCAGTCGATAGGGGCTGGCTGCTTTGTGTCAAACTCGGTTCCGACAAGGCCAACGTGTCAGACAGCGAGCTTGGCGTGAAGCTTGTCTCAGCGGCATATGTCGTCGAATTAAGCGCGATCTTCTGTATCGATTGGCTGGTGACCGCCGCGCTTTGCACGAGGTTGGTGACGCTGTTGAGCACATAAGCCGTCGACGAGCGGATATCCTTAAGGGTGTTGCCCGCTAGTGTCAGTCCGTTGACGCCGCTGAACTGGCCGACATAATTGAGCTGCTCGAACCGCGAATTAACGAGGCTGATGTTCTTCGCGCCGCTGTCGACGACAAAGCCCAGTCCATCATCATATTTGTTCCCGTCCAGCGAACCGTGGACGAAGACGCTGTCGAACTTGATATTGCTGCCGCCCATGATGCGGACCATGTGGTTATATGTGTCCGTGGCACGGCCGAGGTCGAGCGACTGGAGCGTCAGGTTCGAAACATTGCTCAGCTTGGTATAGCTGAACTTCGCCGGATTGCTGGCATCGAGCGATGCGACGGTCACCGTGCTGGCATAAGCCTTGTTGTACAGCGACAGTGTGTAGTTACCCGCTGCAACCAGAAGGGTTTCTCCACCCTTTGCATTTGCGAGGGCCGTATCAAGTTCGGATTGCGACTTGACGATCTTGCCTGTCGTCGAAGTCGAAGTGGAAGTAGGCGTTGGAGTGGGCGTCACGCTCGACGTAGGTGTAGGGGTGGGTGTCGGACTCGGAGTTGGCGTAGGTGTCGGGCTTAATATCGACCCGCTCGAAATAGGAACCTGATAGCCATATCCGTCCACCAGGAAGTCCGAAACGCTGATCGAGGCGATGTTGTTCAGTAGCGATGATGAGAACCCTGCCGCCGACGTCAGCAGATTGCCGCTCTCGGTGACATTGGTGCCAGCATTCCAGATCAGGTCAGCGATATTCTTCGTGATCGAACCGCCCGAGACTTTTTCAAGGCGAATCCACACCTTCGTGGCATCGGTCGTTGGCGAGATGACGGTATTGCTGGTGACGTTGACGCTCTTGCCGCCCAGAACGGCGATGCCGTTCGCCATGTTGGAGCCGGAGATGAAATTGTTCTGGATTGTTACCCGATCATAGGGCAGGCCGCCCTTGTCATCGCGGAGGAAGATGCCCTGCACGCCGCTTCCGTGGCCCTGCAGAACGACATTGTTGCGGATGACGATGTCGGTGGACGGCGAAGTGGTGTTGGCGGTCCAAAACTGGATCGCGTCCGGATGGTCGGTGGAAATTGGCTGGAAGTTGGTGAAGCGGTTATTGTCCACCAGCACATTCTTCACCTGGGCAAAGTCGAAACCGTCCGATCGGATGTCGTGAACGTTGTTGCCCGCGATGGTCACATTCTGCGAGCCGTTGAAGTTTCCGCCGCGGCCGAGCTGCTCAAGCTCGGAGTTGATCAGCTTGAAGCCATTGACCTTGTTGACGAGGAAGCCGGAACCATCATTCCGTGCGTTGCCGTCCATCGATCCGTGGACGTGGACATTTTCATAAGTGATATTGCTGCCGCCCTGCACGCGAACCATCACTGCCGCATTGACGCTCTCCGATGAGCTCAAGGATCGGCCGAGGTCGATGGACTTGAAGGTCATGTTCGAAACATCGGTGAGACTTGTGAAGCCGATGCGGGCCGGCCTACTGGAGTCTGCGGAAGTAACGGTAACGGGTGACGTGAATGTCTTACCGCTAAGGTTGACGCTGTAGCTGCCTGCGGCAAGCAGAAAAGTCTCGCCGCCGGTGGCTTGGCTCAAGGCCGCGGTTAGCTGCGACTGGCTCGAAATAACAATGCTACTCATGTACTAAAGCCCCTTGCTCAGTTTGGCGGTCATTCCGCCACGACGTCGCCGCTCAGCACCGTCGACTGCCCGAGAAAGTTGGCTTCGAGCCGTAAAATGATGATGTCCCATCATGGTGAAGGACTGGTTAACCCGACCTGCGGGCTGAAGGTTAACCGATGTCAGTAAGTTAAAAATGATGTGATCCGATCCGTTAATGCAACTCAATCCCGCCCCGAGGATCGCGAAATCCCTGGTTTCGAGCCGCTTGTTGAAAGAAAAGAGACGCTACTTACTTCATGCGGATGCGCTGTCGGATTGCTCCTGGAGCGCGAGATGATCGTCATTCCATCGGTCGTATTTTTTTGCCCGGCCCATTGGAAAGACGGTGGATGAGCAATTCACAGCCAGTTGGAGGTTAACGGCCGGGAAGGATTTTCTGTGATGGAACAAAATTTAGCCCCGAATGTTTGCACGCCGCTAAGCTGACGAAATAGTTAACGATGATCAATCCGTTCCATCCCCGCAGTGCAGCATTCTGCCTTCTTAAAGTTTCGGCTTGGCGCGTAACAACTTTTTAACATCGCTTTTCGGTCGTTCCGGACTGGTCAACCCGTGAATCCGGTTTGGGCTTGGCATTGATGGAAGACTGGTGCATCGGGCCTATTTGGGGGCTCGGCTGCTCCTGATAGGGACATGCCTGCGCAATGGGCTCTGACGTTCGGCTTTCACTGCTAGTGCCGGTAAAAGATGAAGAGGTGGCCGTGCCACTTTTTCTCGAGCGCGTAATACCCGTGCTTGACGCTCTGCGGGTCGACGGCGCGGTGGTGCGCTGGGAAATTCTCTTCGTGGACGACGGCAGCGAGGATCAAACGCTCGCGTCGATCATGATGGCGCATGCTGCAGATGCAAGAGTGGTAGGCTTGTCCCTTTCTCGTAACTTCGGGAAGGAAGCGGCGCTGTCAGCCGGGTTGGATCACGCCCGCGGGCAGGTTGTAATTCCCATTGACGTGGATCTTCAGGATCCACCGGAAGTGATCGGCGCCATGCTCGAAAAATGGCGAGAGGGCTTCGACGTAGTCTATGGCGTGCGGCGCGACCGCATGACCGACAGTCTGCCCAAGCGCCTGACCGCCGACCTATATTATCGCGCGCACAACAGGTTATCGCACGATAAAATTCCTGAGCATGCGGGCGATTTCCGCCTCCTTGATCGCAAGGTCGTCGACATCATACGGAAGATGCCGGAGCGCAATCGCTTCATGAAAGGCCTGTTTGCCTGGTCCGGGTTCCGTCAGGCTGCGGTGGAATATGACCGCAGTGAGCGGGAACATGGTCAGACCAAGTTCAATTACTGGAAGCTTTGGACGCTGGCGATCGACGGCATCACGTCCGCCTCCACGGCGCCACTGCGGATCTGGAGCTATCTGGGCGCCCTGATCGCGTTGACGGGCATGCTGTTCGCGCTGTGGATCGTCGTCAGGACGGTGCTGTATGGCGTGGACGTGCGCGGCTATCCCTCTCTCATGGTGGCGATCCTGTTCTTCGGCGGACTCCAGCTTCTATCGCTTGGCATCCTTGGAGAATATGTCGGCCGCGTTCTGATCGAGGTGAAACAGCGTCCGATTTATGTCGTACGTGAACGGATCGGGATCGACGCCTGATGGATCGCGCCGTTTATGACCGTATGGCGGAGATCGACGAGGATCATTGGTGGTTCGCCGCTCGCCGCAAGATCATCGACAAAGTGATCCGTAGCCAGGTGGCTCTTCCGGGCGAAGCCCGCATCCTGGAGGTCGGATGCGGTACCGGCTCAAATCTCGCGCTTCTCAAGCGGTTTGGCAGGGTCGAAGCGATCGAACCGGACGATTCCGCCCGCGCGCTTGCATCGGAGCGCGGCGGCATCGTTGTGAGGGGCGGGTTGTTGCCCGACGGCGTGAAGCTGGACGATGGGGCTTACAACCTGATCGCCATGCTCGACGTACTCGAGCATATACCGGACGACAGCGCGACGCTGAAGGCGCTGCGCTCCAAGTTACGACCGGGCGGCAGGCTGTTGCTCACCGTGCCGGCCATGCCCTGGCTCTGGAGCGCGCATGACGAAGCGCATCATCACAAGCGCCGCTATACCGGCGTCGGTCTGGCTGAGTTGGTGGAGGGTAGTGGCTATCGTATCCGCTACAAATCTTATTTCAACACGCTGCTGTTTCCGCTGATCATACTGGCGCGGGCCATGGGGAAGCTCACCGGTAAGGAAGGCGGCGACGATGCCATGCCGCCTCCATTCATCAATTGGGCACTCGAAGCATTATTTTCTGCGGAGACCGCCTGGCTTGGCCGTTTCTCCTTTCCGGTCGGTGTGTCGCTGATCCTGGTAGCTGAGCCAATCTGATCAGCTATCGGCGAGACGCAGCAGCGCGCGACCATACGAGGTCTTGGAAAACATCTCTCCCCGACGACGGAGTTGGTCGCGGTCGATGAAACCCTGCTGGAAAGCGATTTCCTCAAGGCTTGCTATCTCTACGCCTTGTCGCTTCTGAAGGGTACGGACAAACTCGGAGGCTTCGAGCAGGCTGTCATGAGTGCCCGTGTCGAGCCACGCAAAGCCGCGCCCCATACGCTCAACATAGAGTTCGCCCATTTCCATGTAGAAGCGGTTGAGATCCGTAATCTCGAGCTCGCCGCGGGCCGACGGTTTCACCTTGTTGGCGAGATCCACGACGCGGTTGTCGTAAAAATAGAGACCTGTGACCGCCCAACTCGACTTCGGTTCCGCCGGTTTCTCCTCGATGCTCAGTGCCAGGCCGCTCTCGTCCAACTCGACCACGCCATAGGCCTCGGGCTGATCGACATGATAGGCGAAGACGGTTGCGCCCTTCGTGCGAGCGCGCGCGCTCTTCAGTATCTCCGTGAGCCCCGCGCCGAAGAAGATGTTGTCTCCGAGTACCAGCGCGGCGGGTCGGTTGCCCACGAACTCGGCGCCGATCAGGAAAGCCTGGGCGAGACCCTCCGGCCTTGGCTGGACGGCGTATTGGATGGAAAGGCCGATCTCGCTGCCGTCTCCAAAAAGGCGTGTGTAATTGTCGAGATATTCCGGCGAGGAGATGATTAGAACCTCGCGAATTCCGGCCATCATCAATACCGATAGCGGATAGTAGATCATCGGCTTGTCGTACACGGGCAGGAGCTGCTTATTGATTGCCAACGTTGCAGGATGCAGGCGGGTGCCGGACCCGCCCGCGAGGATGATACCTTTCATATATCTGCCTTCACTGATCCCGGAATAATGTTCTCAAAATGTCATCGACGGCGACATGCCATGAACGACCGCTGATTTCGTAGTCTCTGAACAATTTGGCGATGGAGAGGCGCGAGTTGGCTGGGCGTTTCGCGGGGGTAGGATATTCGGAGGTCGCTATCGCCCTGACGTCAGGTGTCTTTCGACCGGCCTGCGCGGCCCTGGTGAAAATATGGATGGCGAGTTCGTGCCAAGTCGCGCCGCCGCTGTTGACAAAATGATAGGTTCCGATCGGCGAGACTGGATCAGAAATCAGGCGCTCGGCGAGAGCGAGCAACGTTTCGGCGATATCCTGAGCCGAGGTCGGGCATCCGATCTGATCCGCGACGATAGCCAACTCTTCTCGCTCAGCGCCCAGACGCAACATCGTCTTGACGAAATTATTCCCCCAAGGGCTCACTACCCAGGCTGTTCGCAGGATGATGTGCCGTGCGCCAGATTCGCGCACCGCGCATTCGCCCGCTTCCTTCGAAGCGCCATAAACGCCGAGCGGGGCAACGGGATCATCCTCGGTGTAGAAGCCTTCTTTGCTGCCATCGAATACGTAGTCCGTTGAGACATGAAGTAGGGGAATGCCGCGCGCTGCCGCTGCCCTGGCCATTGTCGCCGGCGCTTCAGCGTTGATTGCGAACGCCGCCGCCTCATCGCTCTCTGCTCTGTCGACGGCGGTGTACGCGCCGCAATTTATGATTGCCGCCCAGTCGCGCGAGGCAATGTAAGCGGCGACAGCACCCTCATTCGCAAGATCAACTTCGGCCCGGCCCGGCGCGACGATGTCGAAGCGTCCCCGATTGACGTGGGCGATGCCGGTTCCGACCTGCCCGCTGCCGCCGGTGACGAGAAGGGCAGGGCGGCTCACCCTGTCTTCAACCCCAGCCGTTCACCAGCATAGGCGTCAGAGAGGATCGGCTGCCACCAGCCTTGATTGTCGAGATACCAGCGGATGGTGTTGGCGATACCGGACTCGAAGGTCTCCCGCGGCTCCCAGCCGAGTTCGCGGCGCAGTTTGCCGGCGTCGATCGCGTAGCGGAAATCATGCCCCGGACGGTCGGCGACGAAACTGATCTGCTCACGATGGCTCTTGCCGTCGGCGCGGGGACGGATGGTGTCGAGCGTGTCGCAGATCGTCTCGACCACAGTCAAGTTGGTCCGCTCGCTGTTGCCGCCGATCATGTAGCTTTCGCCGGGCACGCCGCGCTCGAAGACGGCGGCGAGCGCGCGGACATGATCGTCGACATAGAGCCAGTCGCGGACATTCTGACCGGCGCCGTACACCGGCAGCTTTTCGCCGTGCAGGCACTTGATGATCATCAGCGGGATCAACTTCTCGGGGAAGTGATAGGGGCCGTAATTGTTCGAACAGTTGGTCACGAGCACCGGCAGGCCATAGGTATGGTGCCAGGCGCGGACGAGATGATCCGAACCTGCTTTGGAAGCCGAGTAGGGCGAGCGTGGATCGTAGGCCGTTTCCTCGGTAAAGAAGCCGTCCGCACCCAATGCGCCGAACACCTCGTCAGTGGAAATATGGTGGAAACGAAAAGCCGGACGCTGCGAGTCATCCAGACCGCGCCAGTAATCGAGCGCGCTGGACAGGAGTGTGAAGGTGCCGACGAGATTGGTCTGAACGAACGCGGCTGGGCCATCTATCGAGCGGTCAACATGCGATTCGGCGGCGAGATGGGTCACGACATCGGGCCTGAAATCGCTGATCAGCCGCGCCATGGTAACGGCGTCGCAGATATCGGCCTGCGCAAAGGTATAGCGATTGCTCTTTTCTACTGGTGCAACCGAAGCGAGATTGCCTGCATAGGTCAGCGCATCGACGTTCAGGACATGGTGATCGGTCTCGTTGATCAGATGCCGCACCAGCGCCGAGCCAATGAACCCGGCCCCGCCCGTCACAAAAATGCGAAGCGGCCTGCTCATTCAGCCTCCGGAAGCGGCGCAAGGGGTACGCCGTCATAGTCGAACGGGCTGTCGAAATCTGCGAAAGCCGGCATTTTGCCGTCCTTTTCGGACATGAGTGGTGCTTTGTCATTGAGCGGCCAGGGCAAGGCCAATGTGGGATCGTCCCATTTCACGCCGCCGTCGCTTGCCGGATCATAATAAGCCGAGCACTTATAGGCGACCTCGGTATCATCCTCGAGCGTAACGAAGCCATGGAGGAATCCCACGGGCAGATAAAGTTGACGCCGATTTCCCGCTGAGAGCACGGCAGCTACCCATTGTCCGTAGGTGGGCGAGCCGAGCCGCGCATCCACTGCGACGTCCCATATGCTGCCCCGCACGCAACGCACCAGCTTTGCTTGCGCGAAGGGCGGGCTCTGACAATGCAACCCCCGAATCGTTCCAGCGTAGCGCGAAAAGCTTTGATTGTCCTGACAGAAGACCGCATCGATTCCGGCCGCGGCGGCACGCGCTTGGTGATAGGTCTCGCTGAACCATCCTCGCGGATCTTCAAAAACCCGAGGAACGACGGAAATGACGGCCACCGAATTCTCCCGTAAGCGCGACGCGCGCCTGATAGCCACACTCGCCTTCCAATTCCTACTCAAATCTATGATTGAGACATATGCTTAACGCTCCAACCCCGATATGAGGGCGTTGGTCGCAACCACATGGACGACGTCAGTTCCGTTGCCTTTTGTTAACCATCATTGGGTAGGCAGAGGGCAGGTCGAAGTTGTTTGGAAAGTTGCGTTCAGATGGATTTTTCGGGGGATAGCGAAGAGCCGTTGGCCGAGTTGGACCAAAACGTACATTGGCAGAGCGAGCAACCGATTCCGGATCCGGATTCGGGCCTGTCAGCGCTAGCCGCGATTCTCGCGATCTATGGAATTCCTGTCGATCCGGAGCAGATGCGCCACGACCTGGGGCATGACGATCCGGTCGACAAAAACGACCTTCTTCGCCTTGCCAAGTTGCACAAGGGCGTTCGCGTCAAATATCTTGCCGATCAGCATGGCCGCCTGACCACGCTGCCGCTGCCGGCGCTGGCCAACGGGCCGCGCGGCTGGTTCCTGATCGGCCGGCTCGTCGAGGACGGTGTTCTCGTACAGTTCCCCAATCAGCCGATCCAGAAGGTTGACCGCGAAGGGCTCGATGCGCTGTGGTCGGGTGAGCTGATCCTGATGACGATCCGTGAGGCCACGGGCGGCCTCTCCCAGTTCGACATCCGCTGGTTCATTCCGCAGATTGTTCGCTATCGCCGTCTGATCGGCGAGATGCTGCTGATCACGCTGGCGCTCAATCTGCTGGCGCTCGCGGCACCGCTCCTGTTCCAGAATGTGATCGACAAGGTGCTGGTCCACCACACCATGTCGACGCTCAACGTACTGGCTTTCGGCTTCGTCGCGATTTCGATCTGGGAAGTCGCATTCGGCTGGCTTCGAACGCGGCTGTTCTCCGAAACGAGCCAGAAGATCGACGTCGAGCTTGGTGCGCGCCTGTTTCGGCATTTGTTGATGCTGCCGCTGTCCTATTTCGAGAAGCGTCGCGTCGGCGATACCGTCACCCGCGTCCGTCAGCTCGAAACGGTTCGTGAGTTCCTGACGAACGCCTCGCTGAGCGTGCTGGTCGATCCTGCCTTCGCGCTCGTCTTCCTGGTGGCGATGTGGATCTATTCGCCGGCTTTGTTCTGGATCGCGATGATCAGCATCGTCGGCTACGTCATCGTCTCGCAGCTTGTGACGGCTCCGCTTCGCGCTCGCCTCGATGAGAAGTTCGAGCGCAGCGCCGCCAGCAATGCGCTGCTGGTCGAAAGCGTGAGCGGCATCCAGACGGTCAAGGCCGCCGCGGTGGAACCGCAGTGGCAGGACCGCTGGGAGCGCCAGCTCGCGGCCTACAGCGCCGCGAACCAGCGCGTGATCAATCTCGGCAATACGGGCAGCCAGGCCGTCCAGCTCATCTCGAAGCTGACTTTCGCCGGCATCCTCTATTTCGGCGCGAAGGAAGTGATCGCGGGAAATCTCACCGTCGGCGGTTTGGTTGCGTTCAACATGTTTGCACAACACGTCACCGGCCCAGTGCTCCGGCTCGCCCAGCTCTGGCAGGATTTCCAGCAGGTGCGCCTGTCCGTCGATCGTCTTGGCGACGTGCTCAATGCAGCACCCGAGCCGCGCAGCCCCAGCAGTGTCACCCTGCCGAGTGTGCGCGGGGGCGTCTCCTTCGAGAACGTCAATTTCCGCTACGGCGACAGCGGCCCCTGGACGCTCGACGATATCAATATCGAGCTTGAGCCCGGCACCATGCTCGGTATCGTTGGCAGTTCGGGTTCGGGCAAGTCGACCCTGACCAAGCTACTCCAGCGACTGTATGTCCCGCATTCGGGTCGAATCGCTGTCGATGGGATCGATATCTCCCAGATGGATCCGTTGTGGCTCCGTCGCCAGATCGGCGTGGTGCTACAGGAGAACCTTCTGTTCAACCGTACGATTCGCGAGAATATCGCACTCGCCAATCCGGCGATGCCGCTCGAACGGGTGATGATGGCGGCGGACCTTGCGGGCGCGCACAATTTCATCGTGTCGATGCCGCAAGGTTACGACACGCCGATCGTCGAGCGCGGCGCCAATCTTTCGGGCGGGCAGCGGCAGCGCATCGCCATCGCGCGTGCGCTGGTGACGTCTCCACGCATCCTCATCTTCGACGAGGCGACCTCGGCGCTCGACGCCGAGAGCGAGGAGATCATCCAGCGCAACCTCAAGGATATGGCTGTCGGCCGCACAATGCTGATCATCGCGCACCGATTGTCCGCGATCCGTCAGTGCGATTCGATCATCGCGATGGAACGCGGCAAAATTATCGAGACCGGTACTCATGGCGAACTGCTTCAGCTCGGTGGACGCTACGCGGATCTTCATCGCAGACAAATTGGCGATCAGCGGGAGTTGGCGGCATGAACGGCGTCGCTGGACATCTCGTAGTCGTCAAGCAGGCGTTGGCGGCGGAAAAAGCACGAGCGCGCCGGATCGTCCAGGTCAACGAAACGGGCTTCCTGCCGGCCGCACTCGAGGTGGTCGAGCGCCCCGTATCGCCGACCTCGCGCGTCACCGCGTGGGTGTTGCTCTCAGGCATGGTGCTGATGATGCTTTGGTTGGTGCTCGGCCGGATCGATATCGTCGCGACCGCGCCCGGCAAAATCATCCCGGCCGAAAACGTCAAGCTGATCCAGCCGCCGGATGGCGGTGTGGTGCGCCAGATCCTCGTCAATGACGGCGATCGCGTGAAGAAGGGGCAGACGCTCGTGATTCTCGATCCCACGGCGTCAACGGCAGAGCTCGAACAGGCACGCAAAGCGCTCGAGACCGTCGAGCTTGACGCGGCACGCGGCCGTGCCGTGCTCGGCGCACTGAACGGTCAGGGTTTCAACTTCATTGCACCGGCGGGCACACCGCCGCTGGTTGCCGAGACACAGCGGTCGCTCGCTTCGGCACAACTGCAGCAGATCCAGTCGGGCTTCTCGGCGGGCGGGGCGTCCAGCGCCGCAGCCTCGGCCACCGCCAACGAGGCGCGAATCAATGCGGCGAAGCTCAGCGAGACCATTCCATTGCTGCGTGAACAGCTCACCGCCAATGAAAAGCTCCTGGAAAAGGGCTTCGTCTCCAAGCTTCGCGTGATCGAGATGCGGCGCCAATATCTGGCAGCGATTCGCGACCGGCAGATCGCGATGAGTTCGATCGCCGGAACGGGCGCCCAGGCAGCTTCGGCATCGGCGGGAGCCGCGCAAACCAGCGCCCAGCTCCGTGCCGATTTGCTAAGTCAGCTCAACAAGGCCGAATCGGACGTCGTGCTTCGTAGCGAGGAATTGGTGAAGGCAGAGCGCCGTGCCAACCTTCAGCGCTTGGTGGCGCCGGTCGACGGCACGGTGGCCCAGCTTTCGATCCATACCGAGGGTGGTGTCGTGGAAGCGGCCAAGCCGATCATGGCGGTAGTGCCGAACAGCGGCAAACTCGTTGCCGAAGTGAAGCTGCTTAATAGCGACATCGGTTTCGTCCAGCAGGGCCAGGAAGTCGCGATCAAGCTCGATGCTTTCCCGTTCACCCGGCACGGCACGATCCCCGGAAAGGTGCTGAGCATCAGCAGCGACGCCGTGGTCGATGAGAAGCTCGGGCCGGTCTATGTCACCCGCGTCGCGCTTTCGAAGACTGCGATCGATCGCGGCGACAAGGTGGTGCCTATCCTGCCCGGTATGGTCGCCACCGCCGACATCAAGACCGGACGGCGCAGCTTCATGAGCTATCTGCTGAGCCCGATCGAGCAGGCCCGGCTGGAAGCGGCACGGGAGCGTTAGAGTCACGCTCGTCATACCGGACTCGTTTCAGGATGACGGGTTGGGATGAAGGCGCGTTACTCGGTCAACACCCGCTCGATATCGGGGATCGGCATGTTCGTGAGATCCTCGCTCACTTCACCGGTCAGCCGCTGTTCGACTTCCTTGTGGTAATGCTTGCGCAGTTCGCTCAGCGTGCCGGGCGGAGCCGCTATGATGAGCTGCTCGAAATCGTCGGCGAGGACGCGTTTGCGCAGCATCTCGGCGGCTTCGACGGCAAAGCGATCTTCTTTCAATTGATGGAAATCGGTCTCTTCCGTAGCGCTTCTCGCTGTGACGACGCTTGAAAAGGCGCGGCTGGGTGCGTCGCCCGACTGGTCGCGATCACGGGGATTATCCTGCTCGTGATGACTTTCCACCCGCAGATCGGGAATGGCCGCGTCGCCCTTGTTGCGCAGAAACAACAGCTTGCGGCCGTCGGCGATGAGGACCAGCGCTTCGTTCTGGATTTGCATGACAATCCTCCTTCCTTGAGAGAAGAACGCCACAGGTGGAGCTGGGTTGCGATCAGCTTTTCGAAAGCGACCTTAGATTCAAGAAGATACCGTCCTTCGAACGCAGCGTAAGGCGGCTGACTGGTTGCGGTTTGCGGCCGGATGGGCAGTTCAGCGTGAAGCTGCGCACGATGGAGCCCAGGACCAGCATGGCCTCCTGCTGTGCGAAGCCGGCTCCAACGCAGATGCGTGGTCCCTTGCCGAATGGCATGTAAGCGCGACGGCAGGCTTCGGCCTGATCAGGCTGGGTGAAGCGATCCGGGTCGAAGGCGTGAGGGCAGGGGAAATTCTCGGCGTTGCGCTGGATCAGCCAAGGGGAGATGACAATCATGTCACCCGGCTTCATGGCCTTCTCGCGCATCGTCGTCGGTTTAGTCACGGCGCGAACGAAGAAGCTGACGGGCGGATAGAGGCGCAGCGTTTCCCGGAAAATATTCCGTAGCATGTGCAATGATTTGAGCGATTCAAAATCAATTGGCGCCTCGCCGTTCACAGCCTGCATCTCTTCACGCAGCGCGACTTGGAGATGCGGGCATTCGGCGAGCAGATACAGCGCCCAGCTCATCGAGCTGGCGGCGGTTTCGTGGCCTGCCAGAAAGATCGTCGAGACCTGGTTGATGATCTCGTCGAAGCTGAAAGGTTGACCAGTCCCGGGATGCCGCGCCTCGAGCAGTGAAAGCAGAATGTCAGAGGGGCCATGCTCCCCGCGCTGGTGATAGGCTTCGTAGCGTTCGCGCACGATCGGTGCAAAGACGGCATGCACGTCTTCGGCCGCGCGATAGGCGCGCCTGCGGAAATGAAATAGCGGCATACCGTAGAGCCGCAGCATGGCGCTCGGCTGGATATATTTCTGGAAGCGGTGGAAGGCGGTGTAGATCTGGTGCGCCTCTTCGGCGGTGAGCTTCACCGAGAAGATGGTGCGGAAGATGATGTCGGCGGCCACATGGGTCATGAGCGGCTCGACCGAGACCGGCTTCGAAAGATCGAGCGCGCGCATCTGGGCGACGAGATCTTCCACCGCCTGCTCCATCAACGGGAAGACGCGCTTGAGGTTGGTATGCGTGAAGGCCGGATTGACCATTTCGCGCTGATTGTCCCAGTCTTCGCCATTCGCGGAAAAGACACTGTTGCCGATTAGCGGGTCGAGCAACTCGCGCAGAAATTCATGCTTAGGATAGCTGCGCTGCTTGTCGTCCATCACCTCGTCGACGATCAACAGATCATTGGCGATGTAGAAATCGAGCGTGGGCAGGTGAATCTCGCCCATTTTCATCGTGTAGCTGCGCTCGAACAGTGTATGGATCCAGCTATTCCAGCCGCTAAAGAAGCGTTTGACGAGCGATGCCTTGCTGCGATGCGGAACGGGGTAGGGCGGGGTGAAGGTCAAACGGGGTTCTCCGCCTTGAAGGCTTCGATCGATTGGGCCAAGGGTCGGCCGCCCGAGGTAACGCCGATATAGTCCAGCGGCGAGATGCGGTCGAATGTCCTCAGATATTCGAAATGCACCTCATATTTGTTGCGGCGACGGGTGTCATAGGTCGCCGGATCGCAATATTTGAACCAACGCGGTGACAGGATGTGCAGGTTTGGCCGTGCGTCGGTCTGACAGGAGCCGCAGGGATCGATCAGGGCGATACAGGCGCCGTCGGTGATCGAGCCGATGTCGAGCCACAGAAAATCGCCTTTCGCAAGTGTCTCCAGCTTGGAATGAAAGCGGGCGCTGTCGCGGCGGCAGCCGATCAGCGGAATGCAGGAACCGAGCGTCATCAGCGCGAAATTGCGCGGCATATGGCCGCCATTCAATTCGAGCAGCCGAGCCATGATTGGAACCGCCATGATCGAGCCGTTGCTGTGGGTGACGAACAGTAGTTCATCGACCGGTTCGCCCAAGGCGGCATGAATCGTCGCGGCCATCTCGTCCAGCCGCTGCTCAATCGTCGGGTCGGCATCGCTGCGCGCGAGGCTGTCGTTGAAGATGATGAAGCGCAGCAGCCAGAAGCTCTCGATCTTACGGACGATAACCGCCGCAACGGCGATGGCGGTAATCGCTGCTGCGGCAATATCCCATGGGAAATCCAGCAGAAATCCGAATAGAAGCCAGAGAATTAGCCCAAACAGCACCGGCAGCAGGATCGCCGAAGCGCCAGGATAATAGAAGGCGATCAGCGATCCGCGCGGGAAACGCCACGTTCGGTCCCAATTCATGTTGCGGGTAAAATGCCAGTATGCGCACAGTGATCGACCGAGCAGCGTCAGTGGATTCTTCACCCAATGGCTGCGGATCACATCGTCCCAGCCGAGGAAGATCAGCTCGGTTTCCGCATCCGAGGCGGTATCCTGGATCGTCCAGCGGCTGTTGCCCTTGCCGGTGCGTTCGCGTTCTCCCACCGACACGGCATGGCCGCCGTTGGCCGTGTAGATCTCCGCCTGCTCGCTATAGAGCTGGTGGTAGAAACGGGCGCCTCGTGGATCAAAACCGCTCAGGTAAAAGATTTTGCGCTTGAATGCGGTCATGCCCCCTGCTTACTCGCCCCGATGTCAGAACCCGAGCGCCAATATTGCATCTTCATGGATGGCACAAAATATAATCGGAACCCGGGCTGCCGCGCGCACGACAATGCCTATGGTGTCAATGGGGGCGGCACGGAGCGGGATCGCCGTGCCGCCGACTGGGCACTGTTCACGCACATGCGCGCGAATAAGGATCCGCTCGCTTTTGCTGCGCTCTATTTCACGCGTGCCTATGGCTGGACCTTCTTCAACTATCGCCAGGGCTGGCTGTGGCGCGGCCAGCTAATCAAGAAGTTGTGGCCGGGCTACAATCAGCGTCACTCATAGGCTTGGCTGACAGGACAGCGGACAGCGGGATCGTCCCGTAGACGTGCGGAAACAGCGCGCCGCCGCGTGAGACCTCCCATTTCACTGCGTCGCCGAGGCCCGCCAGATCGACCTCGGCAAGGATCAGGCCCGTCTGATCCGCGAAATGCTTGGCAGCGGTATCGCGAACCTGGTCTTCAGCGGACAGATGGACGAAACCGTCGGCAAGATCGACCGGGGCGCCTTGGAAAACACCTTCCGCCTGCCAGGTGCTCCATTGCTCTGCAGTCAGGATCTTGAACACGGTCGACGCGCGTGTGCTCATACGGTCTTGAGATAGTCGAGATAGGAACCATCGGGCGGACCGTCGAGCGCGACCATCACCGGTGCGATCATATCTTTCGCGAGCAGCTTGCCGGCAGCCTCGTGCGCTTCGATCGAGACCCATTTCTCGATAAAGACGAAGCGCCGCTCATTCCCGCTGTCCCGCATCAGCTCCACGCCTTCGCAGCCAGGCAGGGGTCGAACAGCGTCGGCAAGGCCGCCGAGCGCCGTTTCGAGCGCGGCATCCTTACCCTCGGCGGCGTGCATGATGTAAAAACGGGCCGTCGTCATTTTTACTCTCCTTCAGATATCCTGAACAAGGCGGCTGTAGAGATCGGGGCGTCTGTCGCGAAAGAAGCCGAAGGCGGCACGATGCCGGCGTACGCGCTCTAGATCCAGCGTTGCGATCAGCACGCCAGTCTCTTCCGCGCCTAACTCAGCGAGTATGTCGCCGCGCTCGTCGCAGATGAAGCTATGGCCGTAAAAGCTCTGGCCTTCCTCGGTGCCGATGCGGTTGGCGGCGACCACCGGGACGACATTCGACACCGCATGACCGATCATCGCGCGACGCCACATCCGGCTGGTGTCGAGTTCCGGGTCATGCGGCTCACTGCCGATCGCGGTTGGAAAGAACAGGATTTCGGCACCCATCAGCATCATCGCCCGCGCCGTTTCGGGATACCACTGATCCCAGCACACGCCGACGCCCAGCGTCGCCTTGGAGGTCGGCCAGACCTTGAACCCGGTATTGCCGGGGCGGAAATAGAATTTCTCCTCATAGCCCGGCCCGTCGGGGATATGGCTCTTACGATAGACGCCCATGATCGCGCCTTTGTCGTCGATCATGGCAAGGCTGTTGTAATGGTGAGGCCCGTCCAGTTCGAAAAAGCTGGTTGGGATATAGACGTTCAGTTCCGCCGCGAGTTTGCGCATCGCCAGCACGGCGGGATGCGAATCGGCCGGCCTTGCCCGTGCGAACAGGCTCTCATCCTCATGGCGGCAAAAATAATGGCCCTCGAATAGCTCGGGCGGGAGGATCGCCCTGGCGCCCTTCGCGGCCGCCTCGCGCACTAGATTGGACACGCGTGCGATATTCTCGTCGATATCGTCAGCGAGAGCGAGCTGCAGGGCGGCGACGGTGATCTCGGTCATGGCAGGCCTTCAGATACTGACGCCGAAGCGCGCTGCCACGGCGACCAAGATGAAATAGAGCACGACGGTCAGCAGGCAACCGCCGCCGAGTGCTATCCAGAAATCCACGCCCCGCCGCAGCATCATTGGAATCACGAGGAACATCGGCAGCGACGGCAGGACATAGAAAAATGTGGATTCGGCATGACGCGCAAGATTTTCGCTATCATGCGTATCACGCCATAGCCAGATCATCGCGAGCACCGAAATAAGCGGCAACGACGCGATGAGAGCGCCGAACGCCGGATTGCGGCGCGCGATCAACGCGACTGCCGCTACGATCAGGCCGGAAAGGATGGCTCTGACCCAGAAAGCGGTCATGCGGCTGGTATTTGCTGGCTGATACAGTGGAAGCTGCCCCCGCCGGTCAGGATCGCGTCGGCGGGGATGCCGACGACGGTACGACCCGGGAACGCCTCCGACAGCACCTCGATCGCGACCTCCTCGTGCCCAGCGCCTTCATAGGTGGGCATCACCACCGTCGTGTTGCCGATGAAGAAATTCATGTAGGAGGCAGGAACGATTTGGCCGTCGCGTGCGACAAGGCCTGGCGAGGGCATCGGCAGCACGTCCAAACCAAAGGCGGCCGCCCGCCGCGCGGCGTCAACGTAGACGTTTGTGTTGGGATCGTCCGGGCCGGCCGAAACCGGGACAAGCAGCCGGTTCTCGCCGATGAAGCGCGCGAGATTGTCGACATGGCCGTCGGTATGGTCATTGACGAGACCGTCGCCGAGCCAGAGCAGCCGCGACACCCCTAGATCCTCATGCAGCCGCCATTCCACGTCGCCGCGTGTCATGTTGGGGTTGCGGTTAGGGTTGAGCAGGCACTGCTCGGTGGTGACGCCGAGCCCGGTTCCGTCGACGTCGATCGCGCCGCCTTCGAATATCCAGGGGCAGGGTTTCGTGGCAAGGCCGCGCGTGTCCGCCAGGCGCGCGCCGACCATGTCGTCATGATCGAGCACATATTTGCCGCCCCAGCCATTGAACAGGAAATCGCGAGCGCCGAAACCCTCCGGATCGGCAACGATGATCGGGCCGGTGTCGCGGAGCCATATGTCGCCGAAGGGCGCTTTCACGATCTCGATCCGTGCGCCGGCCAGCTTGCGCGCGACCTCCGCCGAAGCATCGTCGGCGGCGACGAGGATAACCTGCTCGCCATGACCGCCATCGTCGACGGCGCGCGCGAACGCTGTCACTTCGGCACGGGCCTGATCGAAATCGTCCTCCCAAAGCTCGGCATGACTCGGAAAGCCGATCCAGACCGCTTGGTGCGGCGCCCATTCGGGTGGTTGGCGGGATATGGTCATCGCGATGCGCTCATAGACTTGGCGTGCGACGCCGCAAAGACATTAGCTCAACGGCTTGCGCGATCCTTGTCGCGGACGGCCCTGAATTCGCTTGATGGTCGCAAGTGCGGCCAGGCGGCGCCATCAGCTAGTTCGCGGCCGATCGCATACCACAACACCAGATCCTGGGGCTGGGGCGGACCAATTCCAGTTAGGATCATATTCGTCCTTGGCGCTGTGATAGCGATGAGCGGTATAATCCCCGCCAGCGTCCGGCCACGTTCCGTGCCGTCTTTCACGAGGTTTTCGCCTGGATCGGTATAGAGCCATCGGCACGCCGAGTTTGGCGAAGCTGAAATGGTCCAAGCGGAAAATAGAAGTCCTTCTCGGGTGTCGGCTCCGGCTCGACCGTCCGTCCCTGAGCAGTAGGGGCACGCGCGAGATAATCAACGAGCCGCGCCGCAGGCAACAAAAAAGGCGATCCCGCAGGACCACCTTCTTGTCCGCCGATATTCCGAAGAATCAGCGCGAATAGAATTCGACGACGAGGTTCGGTTCCATCTTCACCGGATAGGGCACCTCATCGAGCGTCGGCACGCGGGTGAAGGTCACCTTCGCGGCACCATCGGGGGCGATATAGTCGGGGATGTCGCGCTCGGAGAGGCCCTGCGCTTCCAGAACCAGCGCCATTTCCTGCGCCTTGCTGCCGAGCGTGACCTCGTCGCCCGGTTTCACGAGGCGTGAAGCGATGTTGCACTTCACGCCGTTGACGCGGATGTGGCCGTGGCTGACGAGCTGGCGCGCGGCGAAGATCGTCGGCGCGAACTTCGCGCGATAGACGACCGCGTCGAGGCGGCGCTCGAGCAGGCCGATCAGGTTCTGAGAGGTATCGCCCTTCATGCGCGACGCCTCGGTATAGGCCTTTTTGAACTGCTTCTCGGTCACATCGCCGTAGCTGCCCTTGAGCTTCTGCTTGGCGCGGAGCTGGATGCCATAGTCGGAAAGCTTGCCTTTGCGGCGCTGACCGTGCTGGCCGGGGCCATATTCGCGGCGGTTAACTGGGCTCTTCGGGCGGCCCCAGATATTCTCGCCCATGCGGCGATCGAGCTTGTACTTGGCGCTGGTGCGCTTCGACATGATATGTCCTTCATCAATTGCTACAACGTCCGCCGCCCCCATGACGAGGCGACATCGATCCCGGTAGACCGCGCGGTTGCCGATCCAGGATCGGGCCGGGCCACCGCTTCACCGGGGTGCGGGGCCAATTGCGAAGGCGCGCCTATGAGGGCGAAGGCGCTAATAGTCAAGGCTTTCCGCCTGCGCTAAGCGGGCCGGCATGAGCAGCGAATCGATCGTCCCGGCCGCGACATGCAATACGATGGACGAGGTGCGCGCCGGCATCGATCATCTCGATGCCACAATCGTGGCCCTGTTGGCACGGCGGATGCGCTACATCGAGGCCGCAGCCCGGATAAAACAGGACCGCGAAGCCGTGCGCGACGAACCGCGCAAGGAGCAAGTGATCGACCATGCCTGCGCCGTAGCGCGGGAACAGGGTTTTCCTGAGCCGCTGGCCCGAAAAATCTACGAAGTGCTCGTGGAAGGATCGATCGCCTATGAGTTGACCCACTTCGATCGAAGGGAGCGGACGAGGCCCGCCGTCAATCCTAACGCGACCTAGGTTTATCCAGAGCGGACAGGACGCCGCGCAGCGTTCTTATTTCCTGCGCATTCCAGCCGGCTTTCGTTAGCAGGGTACGGAGCGTGCGCTTCGTTGTAGGGACGCGATCGACCGGATAGAAATAGCCCGCCTTTTCAAGCATCGCCTCGAGATGCGCGATCATGCCGTCGAGTTCGCTTTGCGGCGCCGGGGGATCGGTTTCTGTGGCGGGCGGCTGTGCCAGGGACTGTCCTTTCGACCACTCATAGGCACAGAGAATCACCGCCTGGGCAAGGTTGAGACTGCCGAACTCAGGATTGATCGGCACAGTGATGATTGTACGCGCTATCGCGACATCGTCGCTTTCGAGGCCCGATCGTTCCGGACCGAACAGGATGGCGGATCGTCCGGTCTCGGCATGGATGGCGCGCGCTGCCTCGGCCGGCGTCACCACCGGCTTGGTTACCCCGCGCCGCCGGACAGTGGTTGCATAGACATGCGCGCAATCGGCGACGGCATCAGCGATACTGCCGAAGACTCGTGCCTCCTCCAGCACGATATCGGCTCCCGATGCCGCCGGCCCCGCATCGGGATTGGGCCAGCCGTCTCGTGGGGCGACAAGTCGCAGATCAGCCAGCCCGAAATTGAGCATCGCGCGCGCCGCTTTCCCGATATTCTCGCCGAGCTGGGGGCGAACGAGAACGATGGCCGGCTGAACGCCCTGGGGAGAACTCACTCCCGCCCGGCCTCCTTGACGCTGCCGGCGAATTCCTCGAAGTGCCGGGCCTCGGTGAAGTCCTTGTAGACGCTGGCGAAGCGGATATAGGCGACGCTGTCGAGTGCCTTCAGCCCGTCCATGACCATCCCGCCCACCTGCGCCGCCGGGATTTCACTCTCACCCGAAGTTTCGATTTGCCGCTGGATCGCCGAGACAAGGCGATCGATTCGCTCCGGGGCGATGTTACGCTTGCGACAGGCGATCGAGATGGAACGTTCCAGCTTGGAACGGTCGAACGCCTGCCGGACCCCGTCCTTTTTGAGCACATAGAGGTCGCGCAATTGTATGCGCTCGAAGGTTGTAAAGCGCGCGCCGCAGCCTTCGCACTGGCGGCGCCGACGGATCGCGGCGCCGTCCTCGGTCGGGCGGCTGTCCTTAACCTGGCTGTCGTCGTGCGCGCAGAAGGGGCAACGCATCTAGCTCAGAAATCCGGATAGATCGGGAAGCGGGCGCAAAGCGCCGTGACGCGATCGCGGACATCGGCCTCGACCGCCGGATCGCCGGTCTCGCCCTTTTCGCGCAGGCCGTCGAGCACGTCGGCGATCATGTCGCCGATCTCGCGGAACTCGGCCGGGCCGAAGCCGCGCGTCGTGCCGGCCGGCGAGCCGACGCGGATGCCGCTGGTCTTGACCGGCGGCAGTGGATCGAACGGCACGCCATTCTTGTTGCAGGTGATGTGGGAACGTTCGAGTGCTTCGTCGGCATCCTTGCCGGTGACGCCGAGCGGACGGAGATCGACCAACGCGAGATGCGTGTCGGTGCCGCCAGCGACCAAATCCGCGCCCCGCTCCTTGAGCCGGCTTGCGAGCACCTTGGCATTCTCGATCACGGCAGCGGCATAGCGCTTGAATTCCGGCTGGAGCGCCTCGCCGAAAGCGACCGCCTTCGCCGCGATCACATGCATCAGCGGGCCGCCCTGAAGGCCGGGAAACACCGCCGAATTGATTTTTTTCGCCAGGCCCTCGTCATCAGTGAAGATCGCGCCGCCGCGTGGTCCGCGCAGCGTCTTGTGGGTGGTCGTGGTGACGACATGCGCATGGCCGAAGGGGGTAGGGTGGACTCCGCCCGCGACGAGACCGGCGAAATGTGCCATGTCGACCATCAGCAGCGCGCCCACCTCGTCAGCGATCGCGCGGAAGCGGGCGAAGTCGATATGGCGCGGATAGGCCGAACCGCCCGCGATGATCAGCGTCGGCTTATGTTCCTTCGCGAGCTGTTCGACCTGATCGAAATCGATCAGATGATCGTCGGCCCGCACGCCATATTGGACGGCATTGTACCATTTGCCCGAGAGCGCGGCCTTGGCGCCATGGGTGAGGTGGCCGCCGGCGTCGAGCGAAAGGCCCATGATCGTGTCCCCGGGCTTGGTCAGCGCCAGCATCACCGCTCCGTTTGCTTGAGCGCCGGAATGCGGCTGGACGTTGGCGAACGCGCAGTTGAACAGCTTCTTGACGCGGTCGATCGCGAGCTGCTCGACCTCATCGGAGGGCGCGCAACCCTGATAGTAGCGTCGGCCGGGATAGCCTTCGGCATATTTGTTGGTGAAGACCGAGCCCTGCGCCTCAAGCACGGCGCGGCTGACGATATTTTCCGATGCGATCAGCTCGATCTGGTTCTGTTCGCGCGACAGTTCGTGGCGCACGCCCGCGAAGACCGCCGGATCGCTCTCGGAGAGGCCGCGGGTGAAGAAGCCGTCGGGCTGGACGTCGCTGATCATCCTGGGGTTGGTGCTCATGCGGGCTCCTTCGCGAATATGGGATTGGAAAGCTTGGTGACGCGGCGAACATGGCGGTCGCCAGCGAATGCCGTGGAAAGAAAGACGGCGAGGCAGTCCTTCGCCATGTCCGGCCCGATCAGCCGCTCGCCCATGGCAATGACGTTCGCGTCGTTATGCTCACGGGCGAGGCGCGCCGAGAGGGGTTCGGACACGCGCGCGCAACGGCAGGCCGGGTTGCGATTGACCGCGATCGAAATGCCGATCCCCGATCCGCACAGCGCGACGCCCATCTCGGCGGTACCGGAGGCGATGGCATCGGCCAGCTTGTAGCCGTAATCCGGATAATCCACGGAATCCGTGCTGTTTGGGCCGAGATCGACCGGCTCGTGCCCGAGCGCGCGGACATGTTCGACCAAAATGGCCTTGAGCGCCACGGCGGCATGATCGGATGCCAAAGCGATGCGCATTGCGGGCGCAGCTCCAAACGGGGTGAGTCGGATGGGCGCTATCTAGGGCGCGATGAACCGAAAGGCTACCGCAGTTTGTGCTGTGCAACGGATGTTGGCTTGAAACTAGGTTATCATGCGCTTCAGCGTGGCGATCTGGTCCGCTTCTTCGGCAGGCTTGTCCGTCCTGATCCGCGAAATGCGAGGGAAGCGCATTGCTATGTCGGATTTGTGCCGCTTGGAATCATGAATGGAATCAAACGCGATCTCCAGCACCAGGATCTTTTCCACCTCGCGGACTGGACCGAAGCGGTTGACGGTGTGGTTGCGGACAAACTTGTCGAGCCAGCGCAGCTCCTCGTTGGTGATCCCCGAATAGGCCTTGCCGACCGGCAGCAATTCGCCGTCCTCCGTCCAGCAGCCGAAGGTGTAGTCCGAATAGTAGGATGATCGCTTGCCGTGCCCACGCTGGGCATACATCACCACGCAGTCGGCAGTCAGGGGATCGCGCTTCCATTTGTACCAGAGCCCCGTTCGCCGCCCCGCGACATAGGGGCTGTCGCGCCGCTTGAGCATCACGCCTTCGATCGCCGAATCCCGTGCGCCCGAGCGGATTTCGCCCAGTGCTTCGAAATCGGCGGCGCCGATGACCGTCGACAGGTCGAAACGTCGCGGGTCGAGATCCTTGGCGAATCCTTCGAGACGCGCGCGCCGCTCGGTCCAAGGCAGGGCGCGCAGATCCTCGTCGCCCTCGAATAATATGTCGTAGAGGCGGACAAATGCCGGATAGTCCTCGAGCATCCTGCTGGAGACCTTCTTGCGGCCGAGCCTTTTCTGGAGCGCATTGAAGGAGGCAGCTTCACCCCTCTGAAAATCGCCGTGCACGAGCAGCTCCCCATCCAGCACCCCCGTATGGGTAAAGGCGGCCGCGACGTCCGGAAAGGTGCCGGTCACATCATCGCCGCCACGGCTGTAGAGCCGGGTCTCGCGGCCGGTGCCGACGATCTGGACGCGGATGCCGTCCCATTTCCACTCAGCGGCATAGTCGGTGAGATCGACGGAAAGATCCTCCAGCGGATGGGCGAGCATGAAGGGCCGGAAGATCGGCAGGTCGCGATGCTCGGGCCGCCCGGTGCGGCCCTCGGCCCAATCGAACAGTTCGGCATAGGGCGGGGCGATCGCGTGCCAATGCTCCTCGACCTCATCGAGATCGAGGTCGAAGGCCTGGGCGAAGGCGGTCCGCGCCAACCTAGCCGAGACGCCGATCCTGAGGCCGCCGGTCGCCAGTTTGAGCAGGGCGAAGCGGCCGTTGGCGTCGAGATGATCTAGCATTGCCGCCAATGCGCGCGGCGCTTCGGAGCGCCCGAGCGTGAGCAGGCGATCGACGATGTTGCCGAGAGTCAGGGAACCGTCGTCGGTCTCGTCCGGCTGGTCGATCGCCTTTGGCCAGATCAGCGCGACCGTCTCAGCCATATCGCCGACATAATCATGGCTCATCGCGAGCAGCACCGGATCGACCCGCTCCTCGACGATACCCCGGATCGCGGCGGGCTTGACGCCGGGCAGATCGAGTTCGCCCGTCAGCGCCGCCATCGCCCAGCCGCGATCGGGATCGGGCGTCTCGCGCAGATAATGGGCGATTAGCTCGAGCTTGGTATTGCGCGAGCGGGTGTAGACGAGGCGGTCGAGCAGGGTCGAGAAGGCCCTCATTGAAGCCCCTCCCGCTTGCAGGAGGGGGAAGGGGGAGGGCGCACGTTTCTGGCGTGGCGCGACGCTCGTAACGCGAGCCCTCGCCTCAATTCCCTCTCGCGAGCGGGAGGGGAAGTATTTGGTCTACCCCTCATCCTCATCCTCGCGCCCGACCAGTTCGAGCGCCCGCGCCCGCATCTGGCGCGTCCTCGCCCAATGAACCAGCGCCTCTTCCCGGCCGTGCGTGACCCAGATTTCGTCGGGCGCCAGTTCGGTGATCGTGTCGGTCAGCTCGTCCCAGTCGGCATGATCGGAGATAACCAGCGGCAACTCGACACTCTTCTGACGCGCACGCTGGCGGACCCGCATCCAGCCCGACGCCACCGCGGTGATTGGGTCGGGTAGGCGGCGACTCCAGCGGTCATTGAGCGCTGCTGGCGGGCAGATCACGACATGCCCGCGCATCACCGTTGCCGAAACCCCTGTTGCCAGCGGGAGTTCGCCCAAGCCTATACCGAATTCCTCGTAAAGTCGGCACATCCGCTCGAGCGCGCCATGGATGTAGATAGGTCGCTCGTGCCCCTGCCTGCGTAGTTCCGCTATCACGCGCTGCGCCTTGCCGAGGGCGTAGGCACCGACCAGTACGCAGCGATCCGGTGCGGCGTTGAGCGCGGCGAGCAGCCGATCGATCTCCCCGGCGCAGTCGGGATGGCGAAAGACCGGTAGGCCGAAGGTCGCCTCGGTGACGAAGATATCGCACGGTACGGGCTGGAAAGCGGCGCAGGTTGGATCGCTGCGCCGCTTATAGTCGCCCGACACGACGATCCGCTCTCCGGCATGTTCTAGGATGATCTGCGCCGAACCCAGCACATGGCCCGCTGGTACTAGGGTGACCTGGACGCCGCCCAGCTTGATCCCTTCACCATAATGGACCGGCGCGCTCTTCTGGGACCCGTAGCGCAGTGTCATGATCGCCAGCGTCTCGGGCGTGGCCCAGACCCGCCCATGCCCGCCACGCGCATGATCGGCATGGCCGTGAGTGACCAGCGCCTGTTCGGCCGGAAAGCTCGGATCGATCCAGGCATCGGCGGGTTTGATGTAGAGACCTTGCGGATGCGGTTCGATCCAGTGCGACATCCACTTGAAATGGGTATGCGCTTAGGATTGTTCCAGCGGGGCAACATTCTACGATCACAGGCGCTGCGTTCGTGAGATAGTGGATGCCGAAACGAGTCCTGCACGATTGATAAGGGTCAGCCCTTCAGTTTCGCCCAGATTGGCAGATGATCCGACGCCAATCGTGACTTGGGCGAGGCGTGGACGCCGGCTGCGATCACCGTCAACTCCGGGCTGACGAAGATTCGGTCAAGAGTGGCGACCGGCATGCGTGAATGGTAGCTCGGTCCTGTCGGCGCGGAGAGGTGATGCGCCCCGAAATCGCGCAGGCAGCCGTTGTTGCGGCTCCATTCGTTGGTGTCGCCCATCATCACCGTCGGCAGGCGGTCATGCTGGGCTGCGAGATGGTGGAGGATGGCCGAGGACTGGCGTCTGCGCCAGAGGCCCGAAAGATCGAGATGGAGCCCGACGACGCGCAGCTTCGTCTTGCCGACCCTAAGATCGGCGATCACGGCGCCACGCGGCTCGATTGAGGGCAGGTGCAACGCCGCACAGTCGAGAATCTCGACATGCTGCTTCACCAGTAAGGCATTACCATGCCATCCGAGGCTGTGTGGCCGGATCGCGACTGGCACCGCCTTATAGGCGCCATGGTCGTCGATCAGGGAGAAAGGCAAGGCGCTCACTCGTTCGCCGAAACGGCGATCCGCCTCCTGAAGCGCGATGATGTCGGCATCGAGCTCGGCCAGCACATCAAGAATGCGTTCGGGCCTGCGACGGCGATCGATGCCGATTGCCTTGCGTATATTGTAACTCGCAACAGTCAGACGACTGCCCGTCATTCCAAGGATCATTTCGGAATGACGACGATCGCGCGCAATGGTTCCTTATGCCGCCTTGCGCATCTCGAGCCGGTCCCAGATCTCGACCAGCGCCTTGGTCAGTTCGCGCATCATTGCTTCGTCGTGCGCCGGGCCGGGAGTGAAGCGTAGCCGCTCGGTCCCGCGTGGGACGGTCGGATAGTTTATCGGTTGAACATAGACGCCATATTCGGCGAGCAGGATGTCGCTGATCTTTTTGGCGCGAACCGGATCGCCCACCATAAGCGGCACGATATGCGTGGTCGACGGCATTACCGGCAGACGGGCATCGGCGAACATCTGCTTGAGCTTCGCGGCCGCCGCCTGCTGACCCTCGCGCTCGACACTCGATTCCTTGAGATGCCGGACGCTTGCCAACACCCCTGCTACCAGAACGGGGGAGAGCGAGGTGGTGAAGATGAAGCCCGGCGCGTAGCTGCGGATCACGTCGATGATGTTGCGGTCGGAGGCGATGTAGCCGCCCATCACGCCGAATGCCTTGCCGAGCGTGCCCTCGATGATGGTGATCCGATCCGCAACGTTGTCGCGCTCGGAAATGCCACCGCCATGCGAACCGTACATGCCGACCGCATGCACCTCGTCGCAATAGGTAAGGGCGTTATATTTGTCGGCCAGATCACAGATTTCGGCAATCGGCGCGACGTCGCCGTCCATCGAATAGACGCTCTCGAAAGCGATCAGCTTCGGCGTTTCAGGATCCTCCGCAGCCAGCAATTCCTCGAGGTGAGCGAGATCGTTGTGGCGGAACACGCGCTTCTCGGCGCCTGAATTCCGGATTCCGGCGATCATCGAGGCATGGTTGAGCACGTCGGAGAAGACGACACAGCCTGGAAGCAGCTTGGCGAGCGTCGACAGCGCGGCTTCATTGGAGACATAGCCGGAGGTGAAGAGCAGCGCGCCTTCCTTGCCGTGAAGATCCGCCAGCTCATTCTCGAGATCGACGTGATAATGGGTATTCCCGCCGATGTTCCGCGTTCCCCCCGATCCCGCGCCGACGTCGTGCAGAGCCTCTTCCATGGCGGCGATCACCTTGGGATGCTGGCCCATGGCGAGATAGTCGTTGGAGCACCAGACCGTGATCGGCTTCGGACCGTTATGCCCCGCGAAGCAACGCGCATTCGGATACATGCCCTTGTTGCGCAAGATGTCGATGAACACGCGGTAGCGACCTTCGGCATGCAGCCGATCGATCGCCTGGGCGAATACGCGCTGATAGTCCAAAATTCCGCTCCTCGGCCCCAATCAGGGGTCATGTATAGTCGATTGGTTCACTTTGCTAGCGCTAACGGCCGCTCTTGCTATCCGGGATGCTCCATATGGCCATGCCCCGGTAAACGATCCTCAGGACCGCGCGACAGGTCACAACGTCTCGATCCTTTCGAGGCCAAAGGCGTCAAGCGCGTTTCGAAAGGCAGGGATGGGATCCATTGGCGCGGTGAAGACGGCGATATTGCCCGGCGACGTTTCCGGCCATTGCTGATCCTGAGTGAGCGCTGCTACCCGCCGTGCGATGCCTGCCGCGCCGTCGACGAAACGGATCGGTTTGGGCGCGGCGGCGGCCAACTCGGCTTCGATCAGCGGAAAATGCGTGCAGGCGAGCACGATCGTATCGATTTTTTCTCCGCCAGGTTGATTTAGCAATCCACCAAGCGCCGCCGCGAAATCATCGGGCGGCATAGGCTCTCCCCGCAACTTGGCTTCAGCCAATTCGACTAGCCTGGCGGATCCGTGCCGGAGCACGAGGCAATCGGAGGCGAATTCCTCGCTCAACCGATCGACATAGGGCTGGCGCACGGTGGCGCTGGTGCCAAGCACGCCGATCGCGCGCGTCTTCGAGAGTGCGGCAGCCGGCTTGATTGCGGGTACGGTGCCGACGATAGGCAGATCGAGAGCCGCGCGCGCGGCGCCCAGAGCGATTGTGGAAGCGGTATTGCAGGCGATGACGATCAGGCGCGGATGGTAGCGTTCCGTGAGTCGCCCCAACAAGGCGGGTACACGGGTGGCGATTTCCGCCTCGGTCTTGGTGCCGTAGGGAAAGCCGGCATTGTCAGCCACATAAACGATTGGCGCGTTTGGCAGCAATGCCTTGATCGCGCGCAGCACCGAAAGCCCGCCAACGCCGGAATCGAACAGCAGCAGCGGGCGATCCTTCTCGGTCATGCGCTGCCTTTAGAAAGCGCTGCGGGTCCATGCAATTGGACGCTTACATAGGTTGTCGAATTGCAACCTAACCCAATATCATTATGCTGACGCAACAGAGGGACCGATTGTGACAACATATCCATGGGCCGGGCCCGCGCTCGCGTTGCTGATCGGCTATTTGCTCGGTTCGATCCCGTTCGGATTGATCCTGACGCGGATGGCTGGCGCCGGCGATATCCGCGTGATCGGATCGGGCAATATCGGCGCGACCAACGTGCTGCGGACTGGCCGCAAGGGACTGGCCGTGCTGACCCTATTGCTGGACGGCCTGAAAGGCGCGGCAGCCGTTTGGATTTGCGGCTATCTCTCGCCGATGTTCGGTCCGCTTGGGGCCTTCGCCGCTTTTGTTGGCCATCTTTATCCAGTCTGGCTGCGATTCAAGGGCGGCAAAGGTGTTGCGACGCTGCTTGGGATCGCGCTGGCATTGAGCTGGAAGATTGGTGTGATCCTGGCGCTGGTTTGGCTGGCGGCAATGGCGCTGACTCGTTTCTCTTCGGTCGGCGGTATGTCGGCGGCGATCGCGGCGCCCGTGGCGGCGTCGGCGCTCGGTGAGTTCGAACTCACGCTGCTGCTGATTTTCTGTGCAATGATGGTTCTCTGGAAACATCGGCAGAACATCACCCGTCTCCTCGATGGGACCGAGCCGCGCATCGGCCGCGCAGCGTCCGGCTGATACAGGAACAGCGGGGGGACATGGACAGCGATGATCTTGCTCGCCTGCGGTTGATCCGCACGCCCGGTGTCGGCCCCGTCACCTGTCGGCAATTGCTCGCGCGGTTCGGTTCGCCCGAAGCGGCGCTTGCGGCTATCCCGGATCTTGCTCGGCGCGGCGGTGGGATGCCGCCACGCATCCCTGATCCGTCGGTAATCGCGAAGGAGGCCGATCGCGTCGACCGGCTAGGCGCGCGCTATCTGTTCGCGGGTCGAGGGCTCTATCCGGCGCTCCTGGATGCGGCGGGTGGCGCACCGGCAGCACTGATCGTTCGAGGCGATCTTCGTTTGCTGGACAGCCGCCCGATCGCCATCGTGGGCGCGCGCAACGCCTCGGCGGCAGCAGTGCGTTTCGCCCGCCAGCTTGCATCGGAACTGGGCCGCTCGGGTCATGCGATTGTCTCGGGGCTGGCGCGCGGGATCGATACCGCCGCGCATCAGGGCTCGCTTGAAAGCGGCACGGCCGCGGTGGTCGCGGGCGGTATCGACATCTTCTACCCCCCCGAGAATGAGCCACTCCAACGCGAAATCGCCGAACGCGGCCTGCTGATCGGCGAGCAGCCTCCGGGCACCGAGCCGCGCGCCCGCCATTTTCCCTACCGCAACCGGATCATCGCCGGGCTGGCGCTCGGCACGGTCGTGGTTGAGGCTGCGCCCAAGTCTGGTTCGCTGATCAGCGCGCGCTATGCGGCCGATTTCGGCCGCGAGGTGATGGCCGTCCCCGGCTCGCCCCTCGATCCGCGTGCTCAAGGTTGCAACCTGCTGATCCGCGACGGTGCGACGCTGATTCAGTCCGCAGCGGACATCATCGAAGCGATTGGCCCAATCGCGGGCGGTGTCGTCAGCCAGCCTCCAAGTGGTTATGGCGCCGAACCGATCGCATCCGATGCGAGCGATAGGGATCGCCAGACCGTTACAGCGCTGCTGGGTCCGGTCCCAGTTCCGGTCGACGAGCTTATTCGCCAATGCGGCTTGTCACCTGCGGTCGTGCAGACCGTATTGCTGGAACTGGAATTGGCCGGGCGGCTGGAGCGCCACGCGGGCGGACGAGTGAGCCTGATCTGAAAGGTCTTGACGGTGGCCGCCACTGTTTCTCACCCTCGCGCGTACGTGTGAGAGGATGCGTTGATCCCATGAAGCTTGTCGTTGTTGAGTCCCCCGCCAAGGCAAAGACCATCGAGAAATATCTGGGGCCGGGCCACCGTGTGCTCGCCTCCTACGGCCATGTCCGCGACCTGCCGCCCAAGGATGGCTCGGTCGATCCGGACCAGGGCTTCGCGATGGAGTGGGAGACCTATGCCGACAAGACGCGGCAATTGAAGGCGATCACCGACGAAGCCAAGGACGCGGATACGCTGATTCTCGCCACCGACCCCGATCGCGAGGGCGAGGCGATTTCGTGGCACGTGCAGGAGGTGCTCAAGAAACGCCGCGCGCTTCCCAAATCAGTCGAGCGCGTCACCTTCAACGCCATTACCAAGCCTGCCGTGCTTGACGCGATGGCCAATCCGCGCGCGCTCGACGAGGATCTGATCGACGCCTACCGCGCGCGCCGCGCGCTGGATTATCTGGTCGGCTTCACGCTCTCGCCAGTGCTGTGGCGCAAACTTCCCGGCGCCAAGTCTGCAGGCCGGGTCCAATCGGTGGCGCTCCGGCTGGTCGTCGACCGCGAGCGTGAGATCGAGGCGTTCAAGCCGCAGGAATATTGGTCGGTCGCCGCCAATATGGAGCATGACGGGGTAACCTTCCTCGCGCGCCTCGTACGCTGGAAGGGTGACAAGATCGATCGCCTGACGATCGGTGCCGAAGGTGGCGCTATGAAGGCGAAGGCCGATATTGAGGCCGGGCGTTTCACCGTCATCTCGGTGGAGACCAAGCCTTTCTCGAAGAATCCGCCGCCGCCCTTTACGACCTCGACCCTCCAGCAGGAAGCCGCCCGCAAGCTCGGCTTCGCCGCCAGCCATACGATGCGGGTCGCGCAGGATCTCTACGAGCAGGGCGCGATCACCTATATGCGAACCGACGGTGTCCAGATGGACGGCAGTGCCATCTCCGCCGCGCGCCATGCCATCGCCGATCGCTATGATGCGGGCTATGTCCCCGATAGCCCGCGCCAGTACACCGCCAAGGCTAAGAACGCGCAGGAAGCCCATGAGGCGATCCGCCCGACCGACTTTGCAAAGGACAAGGTCGGTAGCGGCGATCATGCGCGGCTTTATGATCTGATCTACAAGCGCGCGCTGGCCAGCCAGATGGCGTCGGCCAGACTGGAGCGCACCACGGTCGAGATGACCGACGCCACCGGCCAGCACGGTCTGCGCGCGACCGGGCAGGTCGTCCTCTTCCCCGGCTATCTGGCGCTCTATGAGGAGGGCAGGGATGATGCGGAGGACGAGGACAGCCGCCGCCTGCCACGCCTCAAGGATGGCGATGTCCCGGCCAAGAAGTCCGTGGATGCCGAGCAGCATTTCACCCAGCCTCCGCCGCGCTATTCCGAAGCGTCGCTGGTCAAGAAGATGGAAGAGCTTGGGATTGGTCGCCCGTCGACTTATGCCTCTATCCTTCAAGTGCTTAAGGACCGTGATTATGTCACGGTGGAAAGGAACCGCTTCATTCCCAATGAGAGCGGACGCCTCGTCACCAGCTTCCTGGAGCGCTTTTTCGAGCGCTATGTAAGCTATGATTTCACCGCCCATCTCGAGGACAGCCTCGACGATATCTCGGGTGGCCGCGCCGATTGGCAGGCGGTGCTCGACGCCTTCTGGCGCGACTTCAAGCCCAAGGCGGGCGAGGTCATGGAGCAGAAGCCGTCCGAGATCACCGCCGCGCTCGACGAATTTCTCGGCCCATGGCTTTTTCCCGACAAAGGTGACGGCAGCGATCCGCGGGCCTGCCCGGCCTGCGCCGATGGACGCCTTTCGCTTCGGGGTGGTCGCTTCGGGGCGTTCGTGGCTTGCTCGAACTATCCTGATTGCAAGTATAGCCGTCGCTTCGCGCAGAAGGGCGGCGAGGAGGCCGTCAATGGCGAGGACGAAACGCTGGGGCAGGATCCGACTTCGGGCCTCGATGTCGTCCGCAAGAACGGCCGCTTTGGGCCTTATGTTCAGCTCGGCGACGGCAAGGATGCCAAGCGCGCCTCGATCCCGAAGGACATTCCGGGCGAGGATTTCGGTCTCGATTGGGCGGTTCGGTTGCTGTCGCTCCCCCGCGAGATCGGCAAACATCCCGAAACCGGCAACCCGATAACGGCCAGCATCGGCCGCTACGGCCCATATCTCGCCCATGACGGAAAATATGCCCGGCTCAAGACAACCGCCGAGGTGTTCGAGACCGGCATGAACGCTGCCGTCGCCAAGCTCGCCGACGCCGCGAATGGCGGGGGCAGGGCGCGCTCGGGCTCGCGCGAACCGCTCAAGAGCTTCGGCGCGCATCCGGAAAGCGGTGCCGAGGTCAAGCTGATGGAAGGGCGCTTCGGGCCTTATGTTACTGACGGCACCATCAATGCTACGCTTCCCAAAGCGATAGACCCTGCCACATTCACACTCGATCAAGCTGTGACGTTGCTCGCCGAACGTGCCGCCAAGGGGCCGGCCAAGGGCAGGAAGGGCAGGGCCGCGAAGAAGGTACCGGTAAAAAAGAAGGGGGCGAAATAGCGTCCCGCCTTCTCGGCATGCTGAAACGAGTTCAGCAAGACAGAGGGATTATTCCCCGCCCGGCGACCAGCCGTTGGTGACCTTCACATAATCCCCGAGTTTTGCCTCGCGGAACAGGATGGCCGCGAACTTCCTCGGTAAGCCGATACAGCCGTGGGTCGCATAGTCTGGGTGGATGAACAGCGATCCGTGCAGCGCGACGCCGTCATGCGTCAGGCGGAGCATGTGGGGCATCGGCGCGCCGCCATAGGTCTTGGAATAATGGTCCGCGTCCTTTTCCAGGATCGGGAAGATGCCGATCGGGGTCGGCTTGTCGTCATCCCCATAGATCAGCGTCGATCGCCCGATCTCGTTTCCGCCGCGATAGACGTAAAGAATCTCATTCTTGACGTCGGCGACGATCGCTATCGGCCCATCCGGCACGCCGCTATCGTCCCACACATATTCGCCAGGCCCCAGCGGACGATCGATCTGGAGGGCGGTTTTGACGGTGAAATCGGGTTTTGGTGCGGCGGGTTTGGTGATTCTTCTATGCCCCTTGTCCGGGGGGATTGACGAGCCGGCGGTCGGTGTTGGCTGCGCCTCTGGCGCCGAAACCGCTGCCGGCGATACGGACTGCGTCGTCGCGGGGCGCCATTCCGGCAGCAATGCGAACAGGCCAACCAGCACCGCCGGCACCAGCGCGATGAGGAATATCCAGTTCCGCCGATCGAGGATTACGCCTGACATAATGAAATCCTTATATCGGACATCCGTCCGCGCGCCCACGCTCACCATGCTTACCACATGTGTCGTCGCGGGACAGTTTGGACAGGGACGTACCGCCAAGAGAAGAAATGGCTGCTCGGGAGTGGTGCTGCGGCGTTCAATTGACTTGATCCCGCCCGCTTCCTAAATCGCAGGCCAATTCCGGCGGGGGTAGCCGGCCCTTCGCCGTGCCCGCTTCCGCGTAAAAAAGTCAGGACGCTCATGCTCGGCGGTATTGCCAAGGCTATTTTCGGATCTTCGAACGACCGTTACGTCAAGTCGCTGCGTCCGATCGTCGCGAAGATCAACGCGCTTGAGGATGAGGTTGCGGCGCTCGATGATGCGGGCCTTGCCCGGCAGACTATAAAGTTTCGCAAGCGGCTTGATGCCGGCGAGGAGCTTGACGCGTTGCTGCCCGAGGCCTTCGCCACGGTGCGTGAGGCTGCCCGGCGCGTGCTTGGCCAGCGGCATTACGATGTCCAGCTCATCGGTGGCATCGTGCTTCATCGCGGCGAGATCGCCGAGATGCGCACCGGCGAGGGCAAGACGCTGGTCGCAACGCTCGCGACCTATCTCAATGCGCTGCCCGGCAAAGGCGTCCATGTCGTCACCGTCAACGATTATCTCGCCCGCCGCGATGCCGACTGGATGGGACAGATCTACCGGTTCCTTGGCCTGACGGTTGGTGTGATCGTGCCTAATCTGAGCGATCAGGAGCGGCGGGACGCCTATGGCGCCGACATCACGTACGGCACCAACAACGAGTTCGGCTTCGATTATCTGCGCGACAACATGAAATATGACCGCGCGGCGATGGTCCAGCGGCCGTTCAATTTCGGCATCGTCGACGAGGTGGATTCGATCCTGATCGACGAGGCCCGTACCCCGCTGATCATCTCGGGTCCGACGGACGACAAGTCGGAGCTCTACAAGTCGGTCGACGCGATCGTGAAGCAACTCGACCCCGCCGATTACGAGAAGGACGAGAAGCAGCGCTCGATCGTGCTGACCGAGGACGGCACCGAGAAGGTCGAACGGATGCTGGAGGCGGCGGGGCTGCTGGTGGGCGCCAATCTCTACGATTTCGAGAATACGCAGGTGGTGCACCACCTCAACCAGGGCCTGCGCGCCAACGTGATGTTCAAGCGCGACATCGATTATATCGTCAAGGGCAGCAAGGTCATCATCATCGACGAGTTCACCGGCCGCATGATGGACGGGCGGCGCTGGTCGGACGGCCTGCACCAGGCGGTCGAGGCTAAGGAGGGGGTTGAGATCGAGCCCGAGAACCAGACGCTTGCCTCGATCACCTTCCAGAATTATTTCCGCATGTATCCCAAGCTTGGCGGCATGACTGGCACTGCCGCGACCGAGGCGGCTGAATTCTATCAGATCTACAAGATGAACGTCGTCACGATCCCGACCAACCTGCCGGTGCAGCGGGTTGATGAGGATGACGAGTTCTACAAGAATCTCGAGGACAAGTTCGGCGCGATCACCAAGGCGATTCGCGAGGCCAGTGAGCGTGGCCAGCCGGTGCTGGTCGGCACCGTCTCGATCGAGAAATCGGAAATGCTCTCCGAGTTTCTCCAGAAGGAGAAAGTCGAGCACAAGGTGCTGAACGCCCGCTATCACGAGCAGGAAGCGCATATCGTGGCGCAGGCCGGGCGCTATGGCGCCGTGACGATCGCCACCAATATGGCCGGCCGGGGCACCGACATCCAGCTCGGCGGCAACCTCGATTTCCGTATTGAAGACGAGCTGCAAGGTGTTGAGGAAGAATCGAAACGCGCTTCGGAGATCGAGCGCGTCAAGGCCGAGATCGCGGCCGAGAAGCAGCGTGTGCTGGAGGCGGGCGGTCTGTTCGTGCTCGGCACCGAGCGGCATGAAAGCCGCCGTATCGACAATCAGCTTCGCGGCCGCTCGGGCCGTCAGGGCGATCCCGGCCTGTCGCGCTTCTATCTCTCGCTCGACGACGATCTGCTCCGCATCTTCGGCCCGCAAACGATGTTCGCGCGGATGATGAACAAGAACCTCGCCGACGGCGAGGCGATCATATCCCCATGGATATCCAAGGCGATCGAGACCGCGCAGCGCAAGGTCGAGGCGCGCAACTACGATATCCGCAAGCAGGTCGTCGAATATGACGACGTCATGAACGACCAACGCAAGGTCGTTTACGAGCAGCGCTCGGACATCATGGATGCCGAAGCCGTTGACGATGTCGTGATCGATATGCGCGCCGACACGGTGAATGCGATCGTCGGCGCGGCCTGCCCGCCGAACAGTTATCCCGAGCAATGGGATATCGATGGGCTTAAGCGCAATGTCGCGGAGTTTCTGGCGCTTGAGCCGCCGATCGACGACTGGCTCAAGGAAGAGGCCGTCGAGCCGGAGATGCTGGCCGAGCGCATCCAGGCGGCGGCTGACGCGGCGGTCGACGCCAAGGCCGCGCTGCTCGACAAGGAAAGCTGGCATTCGGTCGAGAAGAACATCCTGCTTCAGTCGCTCGACCATCACTGGAAGGAGCATCTGGCGACGCTCGATTCGCTACGCTCGGTGATTCACCTGCGGGCCTATGCGCAGAAGACGCCGATTAACGAATATAAGCAGGAAGCCTTTGCCCTGTTCGAGCGCATGCTCGTCGCGATCCGTGAGGATGTGACCCGCATCGTCGCCCACGCCCAGTTCAACGCGCCGGGCGAGGAACCGCCCGCCATGCCGGGTTTCATCACCACCCATTTAGATCCGCTGACCGGCGACGACGATACGAGCGATTTCGACCTGTCGAGCCTGGGACTTGTCACGACCAAGATCGCCCCGATGACGTTCGCGCCCATGGCCTTGCCAGACGAGTTGGGTGAGGATCCGGCGGAGTGGGAAGGCAAGGTCGGCCGCAACCAGCCATGCCCCTGTGGGTCAGGCCAGAAATACAAGCATTGCCATGGGGCGGCCGCCTGAGCAGCGGCTGTCAATCGGCAGAACTTCGTGAAATAGCAACGTCATTCCGTAAGCGTGGGCTGGAGGCCGCAGTTTAGGCGGCTGCGGCGATGGGTTGCTGATCTGGCCGCCAGTTCCACGGCATGAGTTCATCCCAGCGGGCAGCAGGCC